>MDTE01109028.1_pt1 | contig 19119 bp, 17 predicted proteins | sample 811231 | NCBI WGS metagenome assembly MDTE01 (sample SAMN05326651, study PRJNA326480) | marine metagenome | isolation source: seawater | place: Indian Ocean: Red Sea | collected 2010 | reverse complement strand
TATTAAGTTTTTTGTGTGTTTTTTTTAAATAAAACAAGGGATGTGTGTTTAAATTTAGTTTATCCATCCAAATATAAATTTTAATACATCTATCGTTCATATCTTGGTGTGGCATCATTGATTTTGAGTTTGATTTTTTTTTACCAAGAGCAAAAACAGCACCACCCCACACTACTAAGTTTTTACCCAAGTATTCTTTTATTACTTTAATTACTCCGCTTTCATCTAATGAATTTATTAATTTTTTAATGTCAGATTTCTCTAAATCAAAACTTTTAGTAACATAATTAAAATCAGTATTTGTCAAATATTTTTTACAATCAATTTTGTTCACATTAAATTTTTTTTTGACTTTTACTATTCCATCGTCAATTAATTTTTTAGTGATTATATTTTTGTTAAATTTGTGTTTTAAATTTAACAACAGGCCAAAAAGTTTTTTACGATTCATTTATTTTTAATAATTTTATCAATTTTATGAATTAACAGTTCCATATTATTTTTGCAATGTGAAAAATAATATTTACCAAAAAAATTTACAATTTTTTTTGATAAATTGTAGTTATTCAAATAAAAATCATTCCAATTTTTTCTAAAAAATTCGTGTTTTTTAACAAATGTAATAATCCTCTTATCATTTATGACTTTATAAAATAACCGAAAGGATTTTTTTTTATGTACACTTTTTTTGATACTAGTAAAAAATAAAATCGGCATATTAATCATAAATCCGACATGACAAAAAAACTGTTTTAGAGTTTCTTCATTTTCTTTAAGGGGAACAGACAATTTTTTTTTGTTAAGAACGTGATGATCGTAATATCCTTTTTTTAAACTTTTCTTTACAAATTGCAATCTTGTAATTAAGTTTATATAAGAATTATTCTTATTTGTGCTATTCACTTTTTTAAAAACAATTTTTGAATTTTCAAATATATTTAAATTAAATTTTAAAGCTTCAATCGGTATGAAATTGTCATTGTAATTTTTCAAATCAATTTCATTCAAAAAAATTAAACCATGATGCTGAAAAGGAGAGATCTTTAAAAATTCTGGATAGATACTTAATATTCTTTCTCTTATATTTATTAATGTTTTATAATTTCTAAATACTCCTAATTTTAAAACCACAAAAGTGTCTATATCACTCCAATTTTTAACATAATCATCAGTTACAAAACTTCCATGTAGTAAAAAAAATTTAAAATATTTTCTGAAAAATGGGGTATTAAATTTTTTTAAAGTTTGCAAAATTTTAATCTTGAAAATTTTGTCACGAAATAAAAATTTTTTCTCATTAATTTTTTTTGAAATAAGAACTTGATTTGTCTTGGTGTATTTAAGACGAATTTCTCTTTTTTTTAAAATATTAAAATTTTTAACAATTTTTTTGGACAAAATTTTTTCATTTTTTTTATTTAATTTTTTATTTAAAAAAGTTTTGATATCAAAAAAATAATTGATGTCTTTATTAATTTGATTTTGAAGATTTTGAAAATTCATAATATAATTATATTGAATTTGTTATTCTTTTATTATAATGAGTTTCGATGCAATGTATAGCGGTTATAACTAAATCCAAATTTTTAAAAAGAGATTATGATAGGTATGGAATTTCAATATTAAAAAAAAATTTCAATGTTGATATAATAGATTTGTCTATAATTACTTCGAAAAGATCATCTGAATTTTATAAATTCTTGAAATTAAAAAATGTTATCCAACCTAGCAACTTACTTGGACTATTTATTTTGTTAAAAAAAAAAAAATATTCTTTTATAATTGATTTTACTGAGAACTCATTGACTGAAGTATTGCTTAGGTTTTATATTAAACTATCAAAAGCAAAAATCATTAAATATTTAGGTGGTATAAAGCCACGAATTTTTTACGATGATTTAGAATATTCCAGAGCATTAGTTGTATTAAAAAATTTATTTTATTGGTCTAAGTACAAAATTCTTAAATTTTTGAACAAATATTTAATAGATATGGTTGTGGTAACTGGCAAAGACTTTTATTATCAGAAAAACTTAGTACATGGAGCTAAAAAAATATTATATAGTCATACTTATAACTATAACACTTATCTACAATTAAAGACAAAAAAAAATATTAGAAATAATTATATTTTATATATCGACCAAAATTTTGTTAATCACCCAGATTTTTTTATCAAGAAAAGAAAGCCCTTTGTTGATAAAAAATTTTATTCTAATCTTGAAATTTTTTTTTCGAAAATTGAAAAAAAATATAAAACCTCAATAAAAATAGCCTTACATCCAAAAACATCTATTAAAAACAAAATTTTTTCTAACACTAAAAGAATTTCTAGAAAAAAAACATCGCTTCTTATTAAAAACTGTAAACATGTTTTTGCTCATTATAGCACTGCTATCTCTTTTGCAGTTCTTTTCAGAAAACCTATAACATTCATAACAACAAACCATTTAAAAAAAAATCGTCAAGGATACCAAACAAAAATAATGTCTAAGTTATTACGATCTCAACTCTTAAATATCGATGAAAAAAAAGAATATAAGCTAGTCAATTCTTTCAATCAATTCGGATACCTTAATTATAAACAAAACTACATTATCCATCCAAAATCAGATAAAAAGAATACATGGATATCAATAACAAATTACCTAAAGAAGATTAAACATGATTAATTAAACAAAAAAATAACCATGAAAAAAATACTTTATATTGTAGATAATAAATTCCGGGATTTGTGGGGTCTTTATAACTTAAAAGAAAAATTGAAAATGAAAAACCTTGATTTAAAGATATGTAATAAATTCAATTGGAATTTAGCAATAAAAGCATTCGATCCAGTGATAGTTATAACCCCTAACGCCAGAAGAGACTCAAAAGCTTTTCAAAAAATAATAAAAGTTTGTAAAAAAGAAAAAATATTTTCCATAATATATCCCTCGGAAGGTCTTGAATATACCAACGATTATCTTAATTATGAATTTCCTTCACAAACATTGAGGGATGTAGATAAATTTTTTTTATGGACAAAAGACCATGGAAAAGTACACAAAAAAAAAGGTTTCAGTAAAAAAGTTGTGGTTACTGGTAATTTAAGATTTAATGACAATTTAAATTATATTAACAAAAGAAAAATAAAAAGGATTGGAATTACCACGACCACTCGCTATACAACTTCTGCAATAAGTGAGATAAATATACCTAGATTAATTTTTTCAAGACAACACAATCCTAGATTTGTGTCTTTTATTAAACAGGAACTTGAATTTTTTGATGCAATTTCAAAAATATTTAATTCTTTCAAAAACACTCATATCAAATTTATTTTGAAACCCCATCCCTTTGAAAATGCAAATATATACAAAAAAGCATTTCCTGAAATTGAAATTGAAAAAGATTCAGATATAAGAGTTTTTTTATCAAAAATTGATTTATTATTAAATCAAGAAAGTTCAACTAACATACATGCTTTAAAATATAAAGTACCAGTAATAAACATTGAAAAATTAGTTAAAATGAACAAAGGATATCAGACAGTTTATTCTGCTTATCTTCCCTCAAAAATAGGTCTTAAGATTAAATCTTTAAAAGAATTAAAAAAATTGGTTTTTCTGAAGAATAAAGAAAATATTTATAAAAAAAACATCAAAAACGGAGACTTAAAATTAATAGCTAAAATTGCACCTAACCATGACTCGTTGAATATAATGGTAAAAGAATTAATAAAAATCGATACTAAAAAAGAGTCCAAGTTTAATATTTATTATTTTATAAAATACATCATTAAAGATATATTAATTATTATATTTAATTCAAGAAGCACTCTTTTTCATCCACTACTATTTAAGGATTATTTGCTTCTTAAAAAATTTAAAACAAAAAATTAGAATGTTTTTTATAGATAAAGAAACATACAAAGTATTAAGTGATAAATTAAAATTTGAGTATAATGCAATTATATTCGTACTTTTGTTTGTAATGCTGACGGATGTTTTAAGTATTGGCTCCATCGGTATTTTTGTATCATTTATTATTGATCCATCTCAGTTACAAAATTTTTTTGACTCTGAAATTTTTTTCAAGAAAATATTTGAGATGAACTTAAATCAAAGAGTTTTGTTAGGTTCAATCATGGTGTTTATCCTTTTTTTGATTAAAAATTTTTTAGTTTTTTTGTCGAATTATTTTATAGTCGACTATTCTTATAAATTGAAAGTTTTCCTATCAACAAAATTATACGCAAGTAGTTTAAATAAAAACTATGAACAATATCTTGAAATAAATTCCTCGACGTCGATGAAAAATTTAACTAGAGAAATTAATTTATTTGTAAACTTCATAAGAACTACTGCATCACTCCAGGGGAATATTCTAATTCTATTCGGTTTATTTGTTTTAGTCACGATTAATTTCAAAACAACAGCACTTTATGCAGCGGCATTTATTTTTATTGTCGGATACTTAATTTTTTTGATTTTTAAAAGTAAATTAAAGAAAATATCTAAGCAAAGAGAAGAAGCTGACAAAGTATTGTATAGAGTCATAAACGAAACTAACAACTTTTTTAAAGAAATTTTTTTATTTAATTTAAAATCAAAATTTTTATCGAGTTTTAAAAATCACATTTCCCAGTCTGAAAAATTCAATAAGTCCGTCAATATTATTAACATTTTTCCAAAAATTTTAATTGAACTAATCTTTGTAGGATCTTTTTTGTTTTACTTTGTCTTTAATGAAAAGCTACATCTAATCGAAAACTTTTTACCTGAATTTACTATTCTTCTTTTATCTGTTGTGAGAGCCCTGCCAATACTTAATCAATTATCAATTTCCCTTAATCAGTTAAAATTTTTGTCGCAAACAAGAAAAGTAATACTAAGTGAGATGAAAAATAGTAATATTAGTTCAAAAACTGAGTCCAAAAACAAAGCCCCTGCTTTTAAACATTTAAAATTAAAAAATATAAGTTTTGGGTATAATAAGAATACCAAAATATTAAAATCCATAAGCTTTAATCTAAAGAAGGGTCAAAAAATACTTATACTTGGTCCAAGTGGTTGTGGTAAAAGCACTTTAGTAAATATTTTGTTAGGTTTAATTCGCCCAGATTTTGGAACAATAAAGTTCAACAACATTAACGTAAGAGAAAACATAAAAAATTGGCACAAATTAGTTTCTCACGTTTCCCAAGATAGTTATTTACTTGATGATACTATTAGGAATAATATAATTTTAGACGGAGACCTAAATTTACAAAAGTTAGATAATGTAACCAAAATCTTGGATTTAAAAAAAAATAAAAAAATAAATATTAATCACACAAAAAAAATTGGTGACAAAGGAAAAAAAATTTCAGGGGGACAAAAACAAAGGATTGCTTTAGCAAGGGCGTTGTACAAAGACGCACAAATTTTGATCCTCGACGAGCCTACAAGTTCATTAGATTATAAATTAGAACACAAAATTATGAATTATTTATTAAATAAAAGAGACAAAACCATTATATTGGTTGCTCATAAACTTGATAAATTTAAATCTAAATTTAATAAGGTTATAGAATTAAGTTAATTTAGAGTTTTAATAAACTCTTTATTTTTAATAATAAGATTTAAAATTTTGAGTTTATGTAATATTAAATAAATGAAATAAAATATTTTAGAAGATTTTATCAAAACATATTCTGTAAACGAAATCCCCTTTTTTAAACTTTCTCCAGACTCAAAAACTTTAAAATCTTTTTTTGACGAAGTGTCAACAATTGTTCTAGTTCCATTTAGCGTTGGAATTGAGTATTTTTTTAGGTAATCTAAATTTAAAAAGTCACAAACTTTTTTGATCTCAAATTCTGAATTAGATATTAAATCCTCATAATTAATAATGTATACATTTTTATTATCTTTATAATTTCTTATTTGAGACAAAATTACTTGTGGTTCGATGGTTTCAAGAATTTTTTTTTTTAAAGAAATCTTTATTTTTCTCCTTTTTCTGTCTGTGAAAACTGCTTTTGTAATAAATTTTGGGTTTCTGTTAATAAAAATTACTTTTGGTGAACTTACTTTTTCTAAAAATTCATCAAGTAATAATTTTGTATCTCCTGAAATTTCTTTAATGATAAAATTTTTATTAAATTTATTCTGTGCTTTTTCTAAAGCACCTACGTGTAATTTGATAAAATCATTTATATCATGTACATTTTTATAATTATCAACTAAATATTTATCGTATTCAATCTCATTTAATTTGAACTCTGAAATATATTTTATTGGAAAATGTTTTTTTAATTGATCTATATTAATATTACTTTTATTTGATAAAAATTTTTTAAAAGATTTTAGTTTTGTTTCAACCGGAAAAAAAGTATAACCGTCTAATTCTAATAATCTTTGAGTGAGTGTTGATCCAGTCTTACGACAACCATAGATTAAAACATTAAACATAAATTTAAAATAATAATTAATTTATTTTTTAGATATTTCCTATATACATGTTATAGATTATTAAACAATGCTTTTATAAAAGTTAACATTAATGTACAAAAAACTCCTTAATAAAATAAGCAATAAAAAAACTAAAATTGGTATAGTTGGTTTAGGATATGTTGGGCTTCCCTTAGCTATAAATTTTATAAAAAAAAAATTTGATGTTATTGGAATTGATAATGATAAAAAAAAAATAAGTTTGTTAAAAAAAAATAAAAGTTATATCTCATCAATTAAAAAAAAAGATATTTTATATTTCAAATATTTTCCTGACAAAATTACTTCAAATATCAATATTGTTAAAAATTTAGATATTATTTTCGTATGTTTACCTACCCCACTTAAAGACAATAAAAAACCAAATATGACCTTTGTTTTAAATTTTTTTAAAAAAATTAAAAATAATATTAATAAAAAACTGATTATTCTTGAAAGCACTGTCTACCCAGGTGCATCAAGATATATTCTAAAGAAGATGGGTGTAAAAATTAATGATATTGGGAAATCAGTATTTTTTGGATATTCTCCAGAAAGAGAAAATCCTGGAGATAAAAATTTTTCTTATGATAAGACTCCTAAAGTTATATCTGGATACACAAAAGAATGCTTAAATTTAACATATGAAATTTACAAACCAATTGTAAAAAAAATTTATAAAGCCGAGTCATTAGAAGTTGCAGAAATGTCGAAACTTTTAGAAAACATTTATAGGTCTGTTAATATTTCATTAGTAAATGAGATAAAAATTATATGTAATCATTTTAAAAATCTAAATGTGTACGATGTAATTAACGCTGCAAGTAGCAAAAACTTTGGTTTTAAAAAGTTTTCACCTGGACCAGGTATTGGTGGTCACTGTATTCCTGTAGACCCATATTATTTATCCTGGGCATCAAAAAATAGAGGTTATAATCCAAAATTTATTGATGTAGCTGGAAAAATGAATGATCTCGTTACCAATTGGGTAACTAAAAACATGGTCTCTTTCTTGAAAAAGAAATTGAGGAAAAAGAAATTAAAAATTTTAATTGTTGGCGTTTCTTACAAGGCAAATGTAGATGATGACAGAGAAAGCCCTTCATTCAAAATTATGAAAATTTTAAAAAAAAAATAATATTAATTTTTCTTACCATGATCCTTTTTTCCCAAGATTAAGGAGCGGTAGACAAAATAAATTTAACCTCAAAAGCCTAGCACTTAATAAAAAGAATCTTTTAAATTTCGATGCGAGCATGATTGTAACTGATCATGATAACATAGACTATAATTTGTTGGTCAAACACTCAAAATTTGTTATTGATACCAGAGGTGTGATGTATAAAAAAAAATTAAACTTTGATAATGTTATTAATTTATAATTCCATCTCTAAAGATTAAAAAAATGAAAGTATTGATTACAGGCAGCGCAGGGTTTATTGGTTTTCATTTATCTAGTTTACTACTTAAAAAAAAAATTAAAATTGTAGGTATAGATAATCTTAATAATTATTACGACAAAAAAATTAAAATTGATAGAAATAGAATTTTACTAAAAAATAAGAATTATAAATTTTTTAAAATTGACATTACCAATAAAAAAAGATTAAAAAATATATTTTCTAAAAACAGGTTTGATGTGGTAATAAATTTAGCTGCACAAGCAGGGGTTAGATATTCTTTAAAAGATCCCGAAAAATATATTCAATCAAATGTAATTGGATTCTATAATATCATAGAGGCTTGCAAAAATTATAAAGTAAAAAATTTTTTGTTTGCTAGCACTAGTAGCATTTATGGTAAAAGTAAGAAATTTCCTCTCAAAGAAAATTTTAATACGGATAATCCGATACAATTATATGCCGCAACAAAAAAAGCAAACGAAGTAATTGGACATGCCTATCATAGCTTGTACAAATTTAATGTAATAGGTTTCAGATTTTTTACAGTCTACGGTCCATGGGGTAGACCAGACATGGCTTTGTTTAAATTTACCAATAATACTTTATTAAAAAAAAAGATAAATGTTTTTAATAAAGGAAATCATTACAGAGATTTTACTTATATTGACGATATTGTTGATGGAATTTTTAAAGTAATTAATAAATTAATTAAGACAAAAAAAAAACCATTCTATCAAATATTGAATATTGGAAACAATAAAACAATAAGTCTTAAAAATTTTATTAAACTTATTGAAACAAATCTTGGTCTAAAAGCTAATATTAAATATCAAAGTTTTCAAAAAGGAGACATATTTAAAACACATGCATCTATTAATAAAATTAATAAATTTTACGGATTTTTGCCCAAAACAAAAATAGAATCAGGTGTTAAAAAGTTTGTGAACTGGTTTATTGAAAATAAAGGCAAATATAAGATAGATGAAAAAAACTAAAGTATTAGCTTTGATACCTACTAGGTTAGGATCCACAAGATTATTATCGAAACCATTATTAAAGATAAAAAAGATTCCATTGATTGTTCATACTTATAAAAGAACTGAGCTTTCGAAGTTAGTAAGCGATATAATTATTTGCTGTGATCATAAAATTATCAAAAATATTGCAGAAAACTTTGGTGCAAAAGTTTTGTTAACTTCAAAAAAGCATAAAAATGGGACAGAGAGAATAGGACAAGCTTACAAGATGATAAAAAAAAAATATGATTTAATAGTAGATGTTCAAGGCGACGAACCATTAATTGACCCAAATCATATTGACCAGGTCATAAAATTTCACAAAAAAAATCCAAAAGTTGATATTGTTCTGCCCACTCTAAAATTAAAAAATATTAATACTAAAAATGTTGTAAAAGTTGTTACTGATAAATTTAACAACGTACTTTATTTGTCTAGAGCAGAAATACCTTTTGAATTTAAAATAAAAAATGATTATTACCTTAAACATCTATCAGTCATATCGTTTAAACCTTCCGCACTTAAAAAATTTTGCTCAACAAAACCAACAAGACTTGAGATGATAGAGGGAATTGAATTGTTAAGAGCACTCGAAATTGATTTAAAAATTAAAACAATTACACTAAAGGGTGATAGTTTCTCTGTTGATATTAAAGATGATTATATCAAAGCCAAATTAAAAATGAAAAAAGATAAATTTTTTAAAATGTACAAAATGTAATTAAGTATAAAATTTATGGATAAAGAAAAAAAACTAGATTACATTTATGAAAAACTTTCAGAATTTAGAAATCCTTTAATATTAGAATTTGGAGTAAATAAAGGAGGATCTACAAAGATGTTTCTTAGATTTTTAGAAAAAAATCCTGGATCAATTTATTCAATAGACATTAATGACTGCTCTCACGCTTCAAACTCTTTAAAATGGAATTTTTTTCAGTCTAATGATCTCGATTATTTTAAAATAATTGAAAAATTTCCTGAAATTAAAAATAGAGGGATAGATATTTTATATATTGATAGCTATCATGATCCCTCTCATGTAAAACTACTTTTAAGCAAATGGTTTAGCTTAATAAATAAAAATGGATATATTTTTTTTGATGATACAGAAAGTCTTCCATATAGGTTAAAAAAAAATTTCACTTTATCTGTTATTAATGACGAAATAGACTTAGTCGTAAGAAATTTTTATTACCAAAATTACGAACAATTGACTTACGTAAAATATTATATTGGTACAGGTCTAAGTATATTTAAAAAAAAATCCATAGTTGGTTCAATGCCAGCAAGAAACAAAATTTGGAAATATACTTTTATTTTTGGAAAAATTTATATTTTAGTTAAAAATATTTTGTATAGATATAGATCAAAACATTTATAATAGGCTTTTGAAAATCTAATGGAACTTAAGAAAATTCACAAAAACTTCTTATTTAACTTAGAAAATTATGATAAGAATTTTAAAAGTCAGCATTGGACTTATCAAAATAAAAAAAAATTTAATTTATTCAAAATTGAAAATTTAACAAATTTTCGTAATAATAATTTATCAGCTGGATTGGATGATCAATTTTATACTCCCGAAGAAACAAAAAATTTGTTTAGTAGTTTAGTTGCAGAGTTATCCGATCAATTTGTTTATGAAATGTTAGAAGAAAAAAACATTGGAAATGTAAAAGATTTTTTTATGTTTAAGAATAAGTATTACTCGGCTAATGATTTGTTTCATATTATGTATTCTAAATTATTAAAAGATCACTTTATGGTTAAGGAAGACACTATAATTTGTGAAATTGGACCAGGCTACGGATCCTTTATAAATAAATTATATAAAAAAGATAATTTTAAAACTATATTAATAGATCTCCCAGAAGCAAATTACATCAATTCTTATTTTTTAAGTAGTCTATATCCGAAAAAGAATTTTTTTTTGAGCTGCGATATAAAAAATAAAATAATACCTTCAAATATTTTTGAAAAATACGATATATTAATTTTGTGTCCTTGGGATCCATTACCAAAATTCGGAATAGATGTTTTTATAAACACAAGATCAATGATGGAGATGGATTATTCTACAATAGATAAATATTTTGAATATATTAAAAAAAATATTAAAGAGGATGGTATCTTTTTTTGCTCTAATAGATATTATAAGGATACAGTGGGTTACCCAGTGGAAATTTATAAGTATCCTTTCGACGAAAACTGGAAAATACTTTATTCTGAAAAGTCATGGAAACAAGAACATGTTCATTGTTTAATTTTAAAAAGATCCCAAAAAAAAATGGATGATATCAAAATTGAAAAAAAAAAATTACATGAACTCAGTAAAATTCAAAGGAAAAAGGATTCTAGATTAATTAGAAGAATAACGCCAAACCTTTTGTATACTCTTTATAAAAATTTAAAGTTTTATTTGTTTAAAATACTCAATGATAAGTAAAGATCTTTACAAATTAACAATTATTCATTTAGATAAAAATGTTGATATTTCAGTCAATTCTACAAACTATATTATGATTGGCCCAGGTAGTGTAACAAGCATTAATAGTAAAAGAATTTATTTGAGTAATTTACAGGAAAAAAAATTTAAAGAGTTAAAAAAAAAGCTAATAAATTGTTTACTGTCAGAATTACGAAAAGAAGAGTTAGACTCATTCTCTGAATTTGAAATTTCAAATTTAAGAAATGACAAAACAAAATTTATAGACAGTATGTTAAATTTTCAAATCATTCGTGAAATTATTTTAAAAAAAAAATATCATAATGTTGAGTTAATTACAGACAATGAATATTCAATTAATGTTTTTAGTAAACTTAAAATTAAAAACTTAATTGTTCGTAACTTTTGTAAAAATTCCTATAAAAATTCCTTATTTTTTTCTTTTTGTAAATTTTTACTTAAATCGTTTTTTATTGTTTTTGCACTAATTTTTTTCCAAAAAAAAAAAAATTTGAAACAAGATATAGCTTTATCAATCTTTCCTAATTTTTATAAAGATAAAAAAGAACAATTTTTTAGAAATAAAGACTTTTTAAAATTAAATTTTTTATTAACTGATGAAACACATCTTAATCACTCTACCTTTGATGTTTTAAAAATAGTTTACAACTCAAAAAATTTAAATGTCATTAATATAGAGCAATATATAAAATTGAGCCATTTAATTACTTGTTTTTTTTACTTTTTAAACGGTTATTGGAAAATAAAAAAAAAAGAGAGAAGTTTCATTGTCAATAAATTAGATTTTTCAATTTTTTACAATAATTATTTGGAAAGAAGTTTTTTGAATAGAGCAAAACTTGAAATTTACAACAATGCAATTAAAAAATTTTTAAATATTTATAAACCATTGCGTTTTCATTTATATATGTTTGAATACTCCTTTGGTTTTTATTTAATTAATCAGATAAAAAAAAACTTTAAGAATTTAAAGATATTTGGTTATCAGCATGGTATTTTTTCAGATAAATTACTTTGGTTAGATATCATAAAAAAAAATAATTTAATAAAAAAATATTCCCCGACTAGATTATATTGTCTAAACAAACAGTGTTTAAAAGCATACAAAAATAAATATGGTTTATTTGTTAATGAATATACAATAAATAATAAATTGATTTACGAAAGATCAAAAAACTTTAATTTAATTATTAAAAACAGACGTAATAGAAGTATTTTTTTTTCAGGCACACATGACGTCAATGAGCTCATTGTTTATTTAAATAATAAACCTAAAAAAGAAAAAAAAAATTTTTTCATTAAGCTACATCCAAAAACAAAACTTAATACCGAATTATATGGATTAAAGATACTTAAGGACAAAAAAAACGTGAATTTTAAGAATATTTATTTATCACCAACATCAACAATGGTTTATGAATTTTTGAAAAGAAAAGAAAAGTTTAAAGTTTATAAAATTGATTATAAATATGATATCTTAAACACAAATTTACCAAAGAATAACAAAGTAATAGTAATTTAGTCGGAATATATATTTATATTATTTTTTAATGAATTGTCTAAAAAAAATTTATTAATTCCAATAAGTGAATTTGACTTTAATTTTTTTAGCTTCTTTGGATTTCTAATTAAATTTTTTAATTTAATTGAAAAATATTTTAAATCATTTTTCATTATAATCACCCCATTAGTATTATTTTTAATAATTTCATTTGCTCCTTTTATATTAAAAGAGAAAATAGGTAATTTTGATGCTAATGCCTCTACATATGTAATCCCAAACGACTCAATTCTTGAAAGATTTACGTAAATATCACAGGATTTATAAATTTTAATTAATTTACTGTGCGGAAAAAAGTATTCATCCTCATTTTTAATATTTTCAATTATATTAAAAAATTTTCTATTTTCATAGATGAAATTATTATCCATTAATTTTCTAACTCCGGAACCAACTATAATCCATTTAAAATTTATATTTTGTTCAATTAAATATTTAGCAACCTTCGGCAATCTATCAAATCCTTTTTTTCTTTCTGCATATCTTGCAACTGTTAATAAAGTTATTAGCCTTGGATTACCATCTTTTGACTTAATGGAATTAAATTTTGAAAAATTTATAGAATTAGGAAAATATCTTAATTTTTTAATGCTAACACCAAGTTTCAATAAATCTTTTTTAATTGTCTCTGAGATATAAAAAAAATAATCTATATTTTTTAAGTTTTTTTTTAGGTATGAGTCATATTTATTATTAAGTCTATATCCATAGCCAATTTTTTTGTTTTTTTGAATATCTATCCCTTGAAACGTAACGATAATTTTTTGATTAAGTCTTTTTAAAATGTTTATAAGAATTAAACTCTTATAATTAATAAAATGAAAATGCCACAATTTATATTTATTCCTCAAAATATATTTCTCTAAATATATTTCTAATATTTTTTCTAAATTTATTTTAAAATAATAACTAAAAACAAAAACCATTTTTAAAATGATATTATTGATATTGAAAAAGTTATATTTATTATTTTTTATTCTGTGCTTCTTAAAACTAAACAAATCAATATCAAATCTTTTCTCCACAAGTTTGTTTGCAATATTGTGACACTGGATTTGAGCACCACCATAGTCGGGAAAAAAAACACCTGGAACAAAAGCAATTTTTTCTTTTTTTTTAATCAATTTCTCTCGAGTCTTTCAAATAGTTTTTTATATGCATTATTGTGTATCTCTGACAAATATATTAGATTTTTTTTTGATTTTTCGATTTTTTTTTTCATAAATTCCCTTTTCTTTGTTATTTCAATGATCTTGTTGGCCAAATCTTTTGGATTATTTAATTTATAGTTTAAACCATATTTTCCATTTTTAATAAGTTGATTTGAACCTCCGAAGTTTTTCGCTGAAATAATCAAACAATTATAATTTATTGCTTCAGCTATTACATTGGGGAAACCTTCGTAATAAGAGGTTGATATCAGAATATCTGAATTTACATAAATTTTGTTAAGACTACTTTTATTAAATTTTATAAAATTTATTTTTTTTCTTTGATTTTCATTTATATCAAATTTTTTAAGTTCTATTGTTTTGTCACTTACGATATTAAGACGGTAATCAACATTTTTTAAAAAATTAATTGCATTTAAAAGATCTCCAATATTTTTTTCAGGTGCCATTCTTCCTATCCATACGAGACTTATTCTCTTTTTTCTAAACTTTGTATAACTTTTTTTGGTTATTTTGATAAATGGAAGAATTGTATTTACCTTATTTTTACAAAATTTTTCAAGATCTTTTGAAACAGGACTTGAGTTCCCAATTCTTTTGAAAGCGTAAACATAAAAATGTTTAATCAAAAACTTCAAAATATAAATCTTAGGGAAATTATAAATTTTTAGATTGAAGTCCAACTCTTGAATTGGAGTTCTTTCAATAGTAATTATTTTTAAAAGATTAATTTTACGAAAAAAGAAGCAAGATACAGCACTAGCGTAGTTTATATTTGAAACCAAGTAGGTTTCCATATTATTTTTCTTAATAATCTTTTTAATGATCTTTTTAATATAAAAAATAGATAAGATTAATCTTTTAAAAGGAACTTCAATAATACCAAAGTTTAAATCACTGAATTCTTTTTTATAATAATTTTTTCCAAGAGAAATTATATAAATATTAAAATTTTTGTAATTTATACTTTTGCATAATTTTAGAATCGAAAGTCCTGCACCCCCTTGTGAGAATACCGGTAATAAAAAAATTAAGTTTTTCTTTGAATTTTTTTCAGATTTTCTGATCACTAAAAATTTTTATTATAGAGACTATTTTAAGTCAATTGTTACTATTGATTAATAAAAATTTGTATGCCTTAAAAAAGTCTAAAAAGTGCACAAAGTTAAATTTTTTGAAGTAACAAACAAAATTTTATTAAAAACTATTTAATGAAAAAAATTATAATATTTTACCCTTCTTTTGAAAGAGGCGGAGTAGAAAAAATATTAGAAAATTTATGTAATTTTTTTTCAAAAAAAAAAAAATTTACATATTTAATAACTAATAAACAGACTTTTAAAATATTTAGTAAAAAAAAAATTAAAATTATCCCTATTAACAAAAATAATAAATTTTTTTTTAAAAATCGAATTATGTTGAGTATTTTTTCTGTATTCGTTTTAAGAAATGCAATGAAAAAATTAGATCGCAAAAATACAGTTATATTATCAATGCAGAGTAACTTTTTCCCAACAATATTATCTTTTTTTCTAAATTACAAAATTTTTGTTCGAGTATCAGAGGATCCGTGCGGAGCTACAAAGTATGCGGACAACAAGGTCTTTGCATTATTTGTTATGATTTCAAAATTTATTACTTATAATCTTTGTGACGGAATTATAGTCAATGGAAAAAAAAGCTTTAATTGCGTAAGGAAATTTACTTTTAAGAAAAAAAAAATTAAATTATTATTTAATCCTAGTCTAAATCAAATAGAGAAAAAAAATAACCTAAAAAAGAACAACTATTTTTTAAATGTTGGTAGATTTTGTAAGCAAAAGAATCAATCGTTTTTAATCAATGCTTTTTACAATTTTCATAAAACAAACAAGGAATATAAGCTTATTCTTTGTGGTGATGGACCTCATAAAGAACAATTAAAGACACAAGTCAAAAATCTTAATTTAAAGGGAAAGGTTATATTTGTTAATTGGAGAAAAAACTTAAAAAATATTTATAAAAAATCGAAACTTTTTATTTTAACTTCATACTATGAGGGGATGCCGAATGTTTTGATTGAAGCTATTAATTATGAAACTCCAGTAATATCATATAATGCAAGTGGGGTAGATGATATATTGATTAATGGAAAAGGGGGATTAATTTTAAAAAAAATGGAAATTAATGAATTGTTATCAAAAATTAAATACTCCTTAAACAATTACGATGAAATTTTAAAAAAAACATATCAATCAAAAAAACAATTGAAAAAATTTTCTGTTGAAAAGGCTGCGCAAAAGTATATTGATTATTTAAGTGAATAGCATGCAGTCAAAAAAAAAATCGAAAGTCAAAAAAAAACACGAATAAAAAAGCTTAATGAAACTTATTATTTTCGATCTTGATGGTGTCTTAATAAACTCATTACCAAATATGAAATTTGCTCTTAAGAATACTGCAAATCATATTAATCAGAAAATATCTTTTAAAAATTATAAAAGATATATTGGTTTACCATTTGAAAAAATTTTAAAAAAATTAAATGTTAAAGGGGATTATAATAAAATTAAATCTCTTTATTCAATGTATTCAATAAAAGGGATAGATAAATTAAAAATAAATAAAAAAAAAATAAAGCAATTAAAAAAACTCAAAAAAAAAAATTTTTTAGCAGTATTTACATCAAAAGATAAGGTAAGAACTTTAAAAATTTTGAAAAGATATAACATTTTTTCAATTATAATTACTCCAGATGATATTAAACATGGAAAGCCAAATCCTGAAGGCTTACTAAAAATTCTAAGTAAAACTAGAATTAAAAAAAAAAATACTTATTTCATAGGTGATACAATTTTTGATTATAGGGCTGCTAAAGCAGCAAAAATTAATTATTTACATGCATCTTGGGGAATGGAGAAAAAATTAAAAATAAAAAGGATTAATTATCTTAACTGCATATCTAAAATTGATAGGATTTTAAAAAGTTAATTAAAGAACTTAAAAATATTATTAAATGGGGATAGATTTAAAATTAAATAGAAAAATGGCACAATTGGCTCTACTCCAAAGAATTGAGCTCGCTAGCCCCTTTCAAAAAAGAACGAGAAAGCTACTTGGAAGGTACCTATTTTCAAATTTTATATCCAAGTATTTAATCAGTCTTAAAAATATATCAGAAAATTACTCAAGTTTAATGAGTAATGAAGTTTCTATAATGCATAAATTTTTAAAACAAAACCAAAATATTTTAAGCATAGGGGGAGGAATTGGAGGTCTTGAAGTTATGATAATGAAAGAATTTAATTTATCAAATATTACCTTTGTTGAAAAAAACTATATTTCAAAAAAAATTAGGTATGGATGGGATTATAAAAATTCTGAGGGTTATAATAACTTATCAATAATGAGGGATTTGTTACTAGATAACGATATTTCTAGTTCGAGATTTAAGATTATTAATTTCGATAGGGAAAAATTACCAAAAGACAATTTCGATTTAGTAGTATCCCTGTATTCTTTGGATTATCATTATGATTTCAATATTTATTTAGAATATTTAAAAATAAATACAAACAAAGATTCAGTCATAATTTTTGATACAATAAGATATAAATATTTTAAAAAAATTTTTAAAGAAGTCGAAATAATAAAAAATAATGAAAACACAGTACACAAATCAAAAAGAATTGCATGCAAATCCTTTAGATAATGAATAAATTAATTTTTAAAGAAATAAATATTCCAATATTTTTTTTTTCAATTTTACCGATTTCAATAATTCTAGGGTCGAGCATTTCATTAATTAATATTGTAATATTAAGTTTAATATTCTTTCGAGAATATTTTAAAACTAAGGATGTTAAGCTTTACGACAAAAATTCTATAATTGCATTAATTGTTCTGTACACTTATTTGTTATTTAATTCATTTATTTCAATTGACTACTCCTCTGGAATTTTAAGAAATGTTGGATTTATTAGGTTTATTTTATTTTTCTTAACTGTAAATTTAATTTTCCATAATTTTGGTAGTAATAAATACATATTTAAGTTTTGGACAATAATTTTTTTATTAGTAATTACAGATATTTATATTGAAAGATTTACCGGTAGTAATTTATTAGGATTTGGAAAGATTCAAATTGATGGCGTTCTTCAACCACATGGACCTAGAGTAGTAAGTTTTTTCAAAACTGAACCAATAGCTGGTGCATTTGTTACAGGATTTATTTTTATAATCTCAGGATATATTATTAATAATTATAAAAATAAAAAAGGCAGTTTGAGAATTTTTATTTTATTTATAATACTGATTAGTCTAATTGGGATTCTTATAACTGGGGAAAGATCAAACACAATTAAAGCTTTTTTTGGAATAATTTTATTTTTTTTGATGACAGATTTTTTAAAATGGAAAATGAAATTAATTTCTTTAGTAGTTTTTTTGATATTATTCGGTACGACTATATATTCCTCAAATTATCTAAAAATAAGATATGTAGATCAATTTTTTAACCAAATAAAGACCGAACAAAATAGGCAAGAATTTAAAGAAAACAGTTTGTACTTTAAATTATATAAATCAGGAATATCAGTTTTTAAAAATTATCCAATTTTGGGTGTTGGCAACAAGAATTATCGCATAGAGACTTGTGATGAAAAAAATAATACAACTTATGAGGATTATTTTTGTTTAACTCATCCACATCAAATATACATTGAATTATTATCGGAACATGGAGTTTTTGGAACAATGATTATTTTATCTGTAATTTTTTATCTTTTATTTAGAATATTAAGACAAATAATCTCATCTCAAAATTATCTTCAAATCGGGAGTTTTGTTTTTATATTGATAAATTTTATTCCACTCTTACCTAGTGGTTCATTTTTTAATGATTTTAATTTAACTTTATTTATGATTAATTTTTCATTAATGTATGCAATAAATAAAGAAACTAACATTTTTCATAAAAAAAAATGAAACTAAAATAAAATTTTTTTCGGGCCGTTAGCTCAATAGTAGAGTACTGCATTGACATTGCAGGGGTAGTTGGAGCG
>MDTE01066636.1_pt1 | contig 19119 bp, 14 predicted proteins | sample 811231 | NCBI WGS metagenome assembly MDTE01 (sample SAMN05326651, study PRJNA326480) | marine metagenome | isolation source: seawater | place: Indian Ocean: Red Sea | collected 2010 | reverse complement strand
GTTGGAAAATGCCATGAAGCTCTTTCTGAGAACCTTTTCCTCAAAAAAATTTCGGATCACGCTTCACTGGGAAAAAGGTCTGAACGACATACTCACCCTTCCAACTACGTATGACCACTTGCTTCGAGTGCTTTTTCAAACCCTGGCTTTGTATTTGTCCGAGGGGGCTTTGATTCGCATTCATGTTTTCAAAAAGGTTTCTGCGACACCTTCCAGTCTCTGTCTTCTGATCAGTGGCCGATCGCATACCAAACCGTATGAAGGCACGCGGTCCCTTGTAGATCCACTGAGGACATGGAACCCACAAACCCAACAACTGGGTCTACACCTCTTATCCACGTGCATCCTCTGCCATCACCTCCAGGGCCAAATTCATTATCAAACCAAAGATCACGCATTGCCCGAAGGGTTGGCATTGACGTTTCCACTCAAACCAAGACGAGCGAGGCCAGGGCAAAGTAGCGCGATGGACTGGGACCACTTGATGGCGAACGGAAGCCTTAAGCGGATGATCCCGTCATTCATCGAAGCTTGAGAGGGGATCACTCCTGCAAATCCATCGATCTGTTGGAGCGCAGGGATTGCCACTCTTTCACTTTTTCCGCATCCCACTCGGTCGATGTTCGAAAAAGGACTTTCTGCGGATCGGAGGGGCCTGGCGTAGCGGTCAAGGTTTGCTCCCACTCCTGCCGTACCCATTGGGCAGCCTCGGAAAAAGACTCCGAATCTCCGGTAAAATCAAATGCCAGATCTTGTAACCCTTTATACGACTTCAAACTTCGTTGGGTAATGTACCGCACGGCTGAGTAGGGATCTTCCAATAATCCAGCAAGCAAGGGTACTTGCCAGCCTCGACCCGATGCCTGCTTGGCAGGCTCCCAGCCGTAGTGCCATGCCGTCAAAGCACGTATGCCAGCATCGCCCTTCAGCAGCCAATGCAGGGAGGCGGCAACTGGATCATCGTCTTGAGGCAAGACCGGCTTGGCCTGACCATACCAATCCTCCAAATGAGAGGCCGTCCACGAAAGGGTTTGATCCAGATGACAAAGGTTGCAGGCGTTGGGGCGACCCGTTTTCAGACTTTGTTCCATCGAAGGCACATCAATTTGATGACTTCGAATGGCCTTCATCAAACCGTAGGTCGTATGCGGCATGTGGCAGTTGTAGCAATCGCTGCCGGAGGACTCCAATGAGTGATGCGTGTGAGCCGGTATGTCTGCCGCGATGGATTCATGACATTGAAGACAGGCCGCCGAGCCCTCCATCTCTGGCTTGAGTTGATCATCTCTCCAGGCCTCCATGGCTTCGGTACCCGGTTGGGAATGGTGCATCTGATGACAGGACAAGCAGGAGAGGGATCCTTTCTCATAGCAGGGCGATTCGACCATACCCGTAAACTCCCGTCCACTCACTCGCACCATGCCATCCGGCCAAAAGCGGTCTGCAAGAAATCGAGGCTGCTGCTTGACGGCCTGAAGCACCTCAGGCAGCTCCTTGAGTCGGGTTGCTCGAATGGGTTTTTTGTTCCGATCCAAGCGACCGCCGGGCCGGTAACGAAAGCCATTGAAATAATAGTCCCTCGAATCAGAGATCCAATGGATTCCATGGCACTGACCGCACACCATGGAGGATCGTTCATGATCAAGGTGGGCAGGGTTGACGATGGTTGGATCAGGTTTTTCCAAGCCATGCTGTTCATAGCGCCGCATGGGGCTGTGATTGCTTGAAACGTGCTGGGCAGCGGGGCCATGGCAGGCTTCACAGGCAATCCCCAATTCGGCAACTGCTGTTTGAGTGGCCGTCGGAGAAGTCGGCATGGGTCGGCCCTGAGTCACATGACAATTGATGCAGTTGGCGTTCCATGATTGATCGTAATGAGACATGCTTGGATCGCGAAGAAACGTGTCTTTGAAGGGGACCCATCGCTGGTCTTCGGTCAGGAAACAAAAAGGAAAAATCCGTTGAGCGTTGCCTTGGCCGGAAGGAATCCAAAAAACCTGCATGTGGTGAGCCCCAGTCATCAGGCCCAGTTGGTAGCGCTGAGTGAGAGGTTGTTTCTGACTCTCGGCCAACTCGGCCTCTGGGGTATTGAAGAGCCATTCCGGTTCATCCATGGTTGCCCAAAGACTGTCCCCTTCCCATGACAATTCGATGGGCCTTCCCAGGTAGTTCAAGGACACTTTTTCGAACCTGGCTAGCACCGCATCCTGACTCACAAATTGTGTCATCGTCCGATGATGCGAAGCATGCCAACTGTGGTGCTGACTGGGATGACAGGACTGACATGTTGCCGAACTTACGTAGGCAGCCTGATCCCCTTCTTTTGGCAAGGTTTGATGAAAGGCTCGTTGACTGAGTTCGTCCTTCACCCAAATGTGGCGCCACTGCCAAGCTGCCGTGAGGGACAATACAACCAATCCCAGGAATCCCCATCGCAAGAAGGGGTGCCATTCCACCAACCGCCATCCCAGGCAAAGGCCTACCAAGGCCAGTAGTATGAAGAGGATTGATTCCATTCAGGGACCCTTTAAAATTATCATAATTTTGCTTTTCTGGAAAGCTCGGAACGACCCAGCTTGCCTAAGGAACTGGGGAATGGCCTTTGACAGTCGCATCCCTGCAAGATAGTTTGCCCCTCACCATGAAAACACATTGGTTGTTGTGGCTGATGGGGTTGACACCATGGCTGGTGTTCGGTGCTGAGAAAGACTTGGATCCCAAGAAAAGCCACCGCAGCTGGGAAATCTATCACGGAGACTATGGGGGCTCCCATTACTCCAGCCTCGATCAGATCCATCGATCCAACGTGCATCAGTTGGAACCTGTGTGGGTTTGGCATTCGGGAGATATCGGAAGTACCATTGAATGCAACCCCATCATTGTCGGTGATACGATGTTCGTCACCACACCTCGACTTCATTGCGTGGCACTGAATGCCATCACAGGAAAGCCCCGATGGCGCTTTGACCCATGGCAAAGTGGTCGGGGAGGGGGCGTGAGCCGTGGTGTCGCTTACTGGAGTGACGGTCAGGGTGATGAGCGGGTCTTTTTTTCGGCGGGAGATCATCTCCACGCCCTGGATGCCAAAACCGGCCAACTTGCCATCGAGTTTGGAATACAGGGGCGCATCAGCCATCGAGAGGGTTTTGATACCGACGTCTTTTTCTTTTCCATCGGCAACAACACCCCACCGATGATCTGGAAGGATCTGCTCATCTTGGGGTCCACCACCGGCGAGGGGCCTCAGCCCTGTGCTCCGGGCCATATCCGTGCCTTCGACGCGCGGACGGGCGAGCGGCGATGGATTTTCCATACCATTCCCCATCCGGGTGAATTCGGTTACGAAACATGGGGGCCTGACTCCTGGAAGGAAGTAGGAAGCGCCAATGTCTGGGGTGGCTTTACCCTGGATGCCGAACGAGGGATCCTCTTTTGTGGGACGGGATCGCCTGCCTATGACAGCTGGGGAGGGAATCGACCCGGTGCCAATCTTTTTGGAAACTGCACCTTGGCGCTGGATGCCATGACTGGCAAACGCCTCTGGCATTTCCAGGCCGTGCATCATGATTTGTGGGATTACGACCTTCCCACACCTCCGGTTCTGGGATCCATGAAGGTAGAGGGAAAGCAGGTGGAGGTCGTCGTACAACCTACCAAAATGGGACATCTCTTTGTCCTGAACCGAGAGACGGGTAGGCCCATGTTTCCCGTAGAGGAGAAATCAGTTCCTGCTTCCAAAATGCCCGGCGAGTCGAGCTGGCCCACACAACCCTTTCCCTCACCAGGTCTGCGCCTGAGCCCCACCACCCTGAACGCCGAACAGGCCACTCGCCTCACCCCCAAGGCGCATCAACAGGTTTTAGGAGAACTTGAATCCATGGTGGTGGGTGATGTCTTCATTCCACCTGGTTATGAACGCTCCGTCGTACTTCCTCAATTCAACGGTGGCTGTGAATGGGGTGGAGCCGCCTTTGATCCCAACTCGAATACCATCCTGGTCAATACCAGTAATGAGGCGGAATGGACATCCATGGTGGCCTCCAAGCCCAAAGAGGAAATGAGTCTCTTTGAGTTGGGTCGACATGTGTATCGGGCGGTTTGCGCCTTTTGTCATGGCCTTGGGACGCCTCAAAACCCGGCCTCACCTTCGCTCGAAGGTATTGGGGATCGTTTATCCGAAGAACAGATTGCCTCGCTCATGGAAACGGGGCGCGGCCAAATGCCATCATTTGCCTCCTTCAGCGCACTGGAGAAGCAAGCCGTCACTCAATTCCTGCTAGGCAAAGGCCAGTCAGAGCGCATTCCAACCAAGGATCTGAATCTCAGCTACGCCGAAAACGTTCCCGTGGTGACCACAGGACATCATGATTGGCGGGATCCGGAGGGTTATCCGGTGAACTCACGGCCTTGGGGAACTCTCAACGCCGTGGATTTGACAACCGGCCAGATCAAGTGGCAAGTGGCGCTGGGCACGTATCCCAGGTTGGAAAAGAAGGGGCACTCACCCACCGGCACCTTTAATATCGGTGGGCCCGTGGTCACTGGCGGGGGACTGGTTTTTATTGGCGCAGCCATGGATGAGCGCTTCCACGCCTATGACGTGGCCACCGGGGCCTTGCTTTGGGAATATCAAATGGAATTTGGAGGCTATGCGACCCCTGCCACCTATGAAGTCGAGGGCCGACAATTCGTGGTGATCGCGGCCGGAGGAGGCGGGAAACCCGGAACCAAAAAAGGCGATGCCTACTATTGCTTTGCCCTTCCCAACCCATAAAAACTGGAACCCAACATCCTCATGCCTTCTACACCGTTCAAGTGGCTCAAACGCCTGGGACTCTTCCTGGGGGCAATGCTCTTACTCTGCGTTCTACTAGGTTGGATCGGCTGGCAATACGCGCATCCCTCAGTCAACCGAACCGACGGGGTGGTGTATGGAGAAAGGCATGGCAAGCCCTTGACCCTGGATGTCCTTCAGCCAGCCAAAGGAGCCAACGGCCTGGGCATCGCCCTCATGGTCAGTGGGGGTTGGAAATCAGGCCCTCCCGGTGCAAGCCCGGTATGGATGATGGCGCCATTACTCCGGAAAGGATTCACGGTTTTTGCCATCAGCCATTTATCTCAGCCGGAATCTACGGTGATGGAAATCATTGAAGATGTTCAACGGGGGGTTCGGTTTATCAGACATCATGCCTCGGATTACGGCATTCATCCAGATCGCATCGGGGTCACCGGAGGGAGTGCTGGGGGACATCTCAGCTTGATGCTGGCCACTGTGGGCGGGCCAGGAGACCCGAGCTCGGAAGACCCGGTGGATCGTGCTTCCAGTGCGGTGCAGGCTGTGGCTATTTTCTTTCCCGTCACCGATCTGTTGAATCTGGGAACCTCGACAGAGAACCCCGGAGATGGCGGCCCACCCAAGAGTTATGTAAAGGCATTTGGACCAGACGCCACCCTCATGGACGCATGGAAAATCATCGGGCAAAAGACCTCTCCCATCTACCACATACATCCTGAGATGCCGCCCATTTTAATTCACCATGGGGATGCCGATACCCTGACCCCCCTGGAACAATCCGAGTGGTTTGTGGAGCAAGCTCAAAAACAAGGCAATGCCATTGAGCTGAAGGTGGTTCACGGAGTGGGCCACGGCTGGCCGACCATGACCCTCGACATTCGCCGCTTCGCCGACTGGTTTGACCGGCAACTCAATCCCACCCCCTGAACCAGAAGGAGCCCTTTTTCTGGTGGATCAGAGAGAGCCTGCTGGACGAGCGCTCCCCCGGAGGGCCTTATGGAAGGCCCCCATTGCCTCCTGCATGGAACGAACCCGTTCGGGCTCCTGCTCTGCGAGGTTGGTGGTCTCGGAAAGATCCCTGCCCAAATGGTAGAGCTCCACTTCCTTGGCCAGGCGAAGCTTCCATGGGCCTTTTCGCATGGCCTCCAGCTTGCGACCACGATAATAGAAATAATGGTCTCGGGGAGGTACCACGCGTTGACCGCGCATCATGGAAAACACATCCACGCCATCGATCACACGATCATGGGGTAGATCGACCTTGGCAAGGCCGGCAAGCGTCGGTAACAAATCAATCGAGGCAATGATTTCCGAGCAAGTCGCCCCCTCTGGAATCACCCCAGGCCATCGCATGATGCAGGGCACCCGCATGCCTCCTTCATAAGTCTGAAATTTGTATCCCCTGAGCGGAATCGCCGATCCCCCATGACCATTCTTCAAATTCCAGGGACCATTGTCCGAGGTGTAGATAACCAGGGTCTTTTCCTCCAGCTTCCATCGCTTGAGGGCTTCGAGGATTTGACCGACACCTGCATCCAGTTCTTCAATGGTATCGCCATAGAACCCCCCCTTGCTGCGCCCACGGAAGGAAGGCGTGGCTGCCAGAGGAATGTGAGGCATGGTGTGTGGGAGATAGAGAAAAAAGGGCTTCTCCTGGTGGGCTTGAATAAACGATACAGCCTCCTGCGTGTAACGCTGGGTCAGGGTAGCCTGATCACAAGGATATTCTACTACTTCCTCATCTCGCATGAGGGGTACCCAATTTTTCCTCGGCTTTTCAGCCAGCATTTTTTCCCGAGTCATACCTTCCCGCCAGAGAACTTTTTCAGCCAATGGGGCGCTCTGATCGATGGTCATGTCATTGCTGTAGGGAATCCCAAAATAATGATCGAATCCCTGTCGGGTGGGGAGAAAATCAGGATGATGCCCCAGGTGCCATTTGCCAATGCAGGTCGTTGCGTAACCAGCAGACTTCAGCATCTCGGCCAACGTGATCTCATTAGGGTGCAACCCGGTGGTATCTTTAGGGAAAAGCACTCCAGGAATATGGACCCGAGTGGGATAACAACCGGTGAGCAATGCGGCCCGCGAGGGTGAGCACACCGAGTTCCCAGAATAAAAATCGGTGAACCGCATGCCCTCCTTGGCCAACTGATCCAGGTGAGGTGTCTGGATGTTGGGAGATCCATAGCAACCGAGATCCTGATACCCCTGATCATCGGTCATGATGAGAATGATATTTGGAACCGACCCTGCCAGCGTGCTAAGGGCCATCGCGGCAAGCCAACAGATGGCAATGGAGCAGCCCTTGAACCAAGGGCGGCTGGATGTTCGATCCTGCTGTAAATGGATGTTCATCGTTTGTTCAGGTTGATCAGTATTTGGCCACTTCACGATCCTGACCGCAATCCAAGGCCTTGGCCATTTCCTGCGCCTTGGAAAGCATCATACCCGCCTCACTGGCCACAGCAATGAACTGAAAACCTTCTTCGCGCCGGTGGATGGCAGACGCCACATTGGCCACATGAATCCCGGAGGCCACACCGTATTTCTTGCCAACTTCCTGCAAGTGCTTAAGCGCATCCACGAACACCGGATCATCACTGTCCCAACCTGGTTTTTTGCCCATCGACTTGAGCAGGTCATTGGGGCCAATAAAAAACGCATCCACTCCCGGCACACTCAGGATTTCTTCCGCATTTTCAATGGCCTTGATGTGCTCCAACTGCAGAACCAGAAGGATTTCTTCATTGGCTCGCTCGTAATAGGTGGCCGGATCGGTCTGAAAGCTGACTGCATGCAGCATCCCCCCAACAGAACGCGAACCCAAGGGCGCATAAAAGGTCGCATCCACGGCAAGCTCGGCATCTTCACGCGTGCAGACCATGGGCAAGATGACACCCCATCCCCCATTATCGAGGACTCGCTTAATGTTCTCCCCTGTATTCCAAGCAGGACGGGCCAAAGGAACGGTGTGGGTGGATGCGATGGCAGAATAGCACAAGGACGCTGTCTCTACCCCAATGGGCATGTGTTCAATATTCAGGTTCAGCCAATCGAAACCGACCTGGGCCATCAGGGTGGCTGTGGTGGGGTCGGGAATCGAGAGCCATGTGCCGATGCTGGCTTCTCCTCGTTTGAGCTTGGCTTTGACGTGATTGGTTTTCATCAGGAATTTCTTGGTGCAGGCTTGGAGGCTCGTAACTGAGGTTGGTCGAGCACCTCGGGATTCACCAGCAGGCCGGGGGTGCGACCCTCCATCAAATCCACGATGGCCTCCGCTGCGGCCATGCTGATGCGTTCACCCGTCTCAAGACTACTGGATGCCTGATGCGGTGACATCAGCAAGTTGGGGGTGGTTCGATAGGGATGGTCCTCGGGGAGCGGCTCCTGCACATAGGCATCGAGTGCCGCTCCTGCAATCACTCCCTGCTTCAGGGCTTCCATAAGGGCTGACTCCTGAACATGACCCCCACGAGCCGTATTGACCAGCAGCGCGGTGGGCTTCATCTGCTTGAGTTCTGCCTCACCCATCATCCCTTGGTTGGCATCCGTCAACGCCGCATGGATGGTCACGAAATCACTGTTTTGCAGCAGTGTTTCCAGATCGACAAACTCCACACCCATCGCCTGGGCGTCTGGATGGGGCTGCACGTCATAGGCCAAGCACTTCATGTCAAACCCACTGGCACGCTTGGCAACCGCTCGGCCAATCCGGCCACATCCGATGATGCCGAGCGTTTTCCCGCACATGTCCACCCCCCATTCGGTCTTCCAACCTCCTTCTCGCATGGTTTGATGCACACTATGGGTTCGCCGAGCCAGGGTCAGCAGCAGGGCAAAGGCATAATCCGCTACCGCATCATCCAGCAGTCCAGGCGTGTAGGCGACGGGAATCCCCGCGTGGGTGGCATCAGCGATGTTAATGGAGTCGTAACCCACGCCCCATCGGGAGAGGATTTTCAATCGGCTGGCCTGAGATGCGGCAAAAACAGGCGCATCATAGGCATCCGGGCTGCAAAGTACCGCATCGTGACCCTCCAGTTGTTCCAAAAGTTCATCTCCCTTGAGCGGCCCCCATTTGGGAGGAAGGGTGACTTGGCAACCCTTTGCCTTGAGAAACTCAATGGCGGGCTTGCCCACCACAGCAAAGGTACGAGCAGTAATCAAAACGTTCCACGACATGAGGGTCCGAGTTTACCCACCCGGTGGAACGCTTCAAGATCACATTGAGCCGCCGAGGGTTAGGAAAGCAGGGCTTCGCCTCATTGACAGTCCTTGAGGCTGGGATACATTGCCGTGCTCATGGCCAGGACCCAACGAGATTCCTTCATCAAGCTTCGCGGTGTGCGACAGAACAATCTGAAGCATTTCGACTTGGATCTGCCACTGGGCAAGTTGATCGTCATCACTGGATTGAGCGGATCCGGAAAAAGCTCTCTTGCCTTTGACACCCTCTATGCGGAAGGACAACGACGCTACATCGAGACCTTCACACCTTACGCCCGTCAATTTTTTGACCGGATGGACAAACCACAGGTCGATCGTATCGAAGGGATTCCCCCAGCCATTGCCATCGAACAGCGCAACACCGTCAAGACGACGCGCTCCACCATCGGTACGATGACCGAAATCTGTGACCACACCAAGGTGCTTTGGGCCACCAAGGCCTCGCTATTCTGTCGTGGTTGCGGAGAGCCGGTCATCGCGGAAGATCCTCAGACCCTGTGGCAGATCTGGTCGGCAAAAAGGCCCGGAGAGCCCGTGCTGATCACCTTTGAGGTACCGACCAGCAAGGATTGGGGGCTGGAAAATGCCTTGCACCTGATTGCGCAACAGGGCTACACACGCCTTCTGATTCAAGGCAGAATCACTCCACTGGAATCTGCCTTGGAGGCATTGCAGGGCCCCTTCCCCGAGCACCTCTGCGTGATACAAGATCGCATGATGCTCAAATCATCCCAAAGGCCCCGGTTCATCGAGGCCTGTGAGGTGGCCTACCAATTTGGCAAAGGGTATCTAAAGGTACATCAAATGAGCGAGGACAGAAGGAGTCTGCTCAAGACTCAAAATCACTCGATGGCCCGACATTGCGCGGCTTGCGAGCAAGATTATTCAGAACCTTCGGCTTCCCTTTTCAGTTTCAACCACCCCGCCGGTGCCTGTCCTGAATGCCGAGGCTTTGGGCGAGTGATCACCATCGACTATGACCTGGCTATCCCAGACCACCGCCTCTCCCTGGAAGAAGGAGCCGTTCGACCCTGGCAGACAGGGCAGGGGGTGGCGTGCCAGAAAGACTTGCTTCAGTTTTGTCGGCGCAGAAAGATCCCCACTCGGAAACCTTTTGAGAGCCTGACTCCCACTCAACAGACTTGGGTGATCCAGGGAGATCCCGATTATGGCACGGATGCCGATCATCAGTGGCCCAAGGCTTGGTATGGGGTCAAGGGTTACTTCGATTGGCTGGAATCCAAATCCTATAAGATGCACGTGCGTGTGCTCCTTTCCAGATATCGATCCTATCAACTGTGTCCCAAGTGCCAGGGAGCCCGACTCCAGCCTGAATCCTTGAACTACCGCATGCCTTTGCCAGGAAAAGCATCTTCTTGGTTGGACCTACCGGGCTTCTATCGGCTGCCTCTCAACGAGGCCCTGGAAGCGGTTCAGGGCTGGCAGAAAACCTTTCGACCCAAGGGAACAGAACCGCTGGGGATGGTGCTGGAAGAAATGTCCTCCCGACTTTCGTTCATGGTGGAGGTCGGGCTGGAATACCTGAGCCTGGATCGCCCCACCCGCAGTCTGTCAGGGGGAGAAACCGAACGCGTGAATCTCACCCGCTGTTTGGGCAGCCGGCTGGTCCACACCCTTTATGTACTCGATGAACCCAGCGTCGGACTCCATCCCCGAGATACCGACCGACTGATCCACTTGCTCAAGGCTCTCAGGGATCATGAGAACACGGTGGTCGTCGTCGAACATGAATCCAGCATGATGGAGGAGGCCGATGAGATCATTGATATAGGTCCAGGGCACGGAAAAAGTGGCGGCTCCTTGATGTTTCAAGGCCCACCCTCCAAGCTCAAACGCCACAAGGCATCCCTCACCGGTCAGTATCTGGGAGGTCACCGCACCATCGATGCCTTCAAGGGAAGATCCAAACCCTCCAAGGGCAAGGATCGGTGGCTCAAACTGCGTGGTGCGACCAAGCACAATCTCCAGAATCTTTCCGTCGACATTCCCCTGCACCGCTTGGTCTGCGTAACCGGTGTCAGTGGTTCCGGGAAAACGACTCTTGTCAGGGATGTGCTCATTCCACAATTGAAAGACAGCCTCCATTCAGATCTTCCATCGGAAAAAAGGTTTGAAGATGATGACGGACAGGCATCGAACGGTGGCTTGCAAGGCGCTTCAACGACTCGATTGAGCGGTGAGGAAGGCATCCATGAAACCGTCCTCGTGGACCAATCCCCGATTGGACGCACCCCGCGCTCCAACCCGGCGGTTTACATCGGGGCCTTTGACGCCATCAGAGATCTCTTTGCGCGATCCGAAGAAGCCCTTGATCGCGATTTTGCCTCGGGGCATTTCAGTTTTAATTCCAAGGCCGGACAGTGTCAGCACTGCAAGGGCGTGGGCTTCGAAAAAATCGAGATGCAATTCCTGAGTGATGTCTTCATTCGATGCCCGGAGTGCCATGGTCGTCGCTATCGCTCAGTAATACTGGAGGTCACTCTCAGGGAACCCACAGGGGGGAGCCAAGCTCGCGAGTGGAGCATTGCCGACCTGTTGGAGGCCACCATCGATGAGGCCTTGGATTTCCTCCATCACTGGAAAGACACTCGCCCAGCACAAAAAGCCATGGATGGCCTGCAATGGTTGCAGAAGGCAGGATTGGGCTATCTGCAGGTAGGACAACCGATTCACACGCTCAGTGGCGGAGAGAGCCAGCGCCTTAAGCTGGTCAAGCACCTGGCGACGATTTCTACCAAGAAGGCCCAACTGGCTCACTGTCTCTATGTCTTTGATGAGCCCACCACAGGGCTTCATTTCGAAGATGTTCGCATCCTGCTGGATCTTTTTCAGGACCTGGTGGATTCAGGCCATTCAGTCATCATGATCGAACACCACATCGATGTCATCCGTAGTGCCGATTGGGTCATCGACCTGGGACCCGAAGGAGGTTGCAAGGGAGGAACGCTGGTCGCCTGTGGCCCGCCTTCGGCCATCATGAAATGCAAGGAGAGTCATACGGGACGCGCCCTACTGCAATCGCTCAAGACCCATGCATCAAGTGACCCACAAATCCGCGCTCGATCAAATAAGAGTAAGCCAAATGGACCTCGTCGGAAACGGGCTGCTCGGTCTGGTAGCCCAGCTTAGGATAAGCCATGATTCGCTGAAGATCGCCGACCATGACTTCGGCCACCATGCGGGGTGGAAGCGCTGAATGGCAGTAGTCATCGAAACTCATTTGAGGTGAAGTGACCTGCCACTCCGCCTCGGGCCACTGACAACACAGGGAGGCCCAGGCCCGTCGCTCCATGTAGGGTTTTTGAATCGCAATGGCGCGCTGCACCTGCCAGCCATGTTGGGCAAGCAACTCCTTGGAAAATTGGATATTTTCTCCGGTATTGGAGGCTCTGGGTTCCTTGATGAGGGCGGACTCTGGTACGCCACAGGCAATGGCCCTTTCGGCAATCATTTCTGCCTCAGGTCGTTCAAAATGTCCACGAGTCCAGTTGCCATAGCCACCGGTAAAACAAAGTCGGGGGGCCATGTTCTCATGAAAAAGCTCAGCCGCTCGATCTCCGACTCGAAGATCATGGCTGCCGAGAATAAGGATCAAGTCTGCAGGCTCTAGCGGGTGATTGAGGCGATGGTAGTCCCACAGCTTGCGCGCCGCCTGATCAATCGACTCATCCCAGGGTAGATGATCAAAGGACATGCGTTCCTAGCGACGTCTTCGGCGCATCAAGCTGCCCCCACGCCGCCTGGGTTTCCATGAACGCCCTGCATTTCCCAGAGTCGAGCGTGTTTTGGGTTCTGAGGATCTGGGCTCGAGGCCCTCAATCAAATCTCGATGCAGTTTTTGACCGGTCAGTCGTTCGATGCTGACCAAGGCATCCCAGTCCTTGCGACACACCAGTGAAATCGCCGTGCCCGTCGCATCGGCTCGCCCGGTTCGGCCAATGCGATGGATGTAGTCTTCGGCCGTGTTAGGAAGATCAAAATTGAAAACGTGGCTCAAATTCTTGAAATCCAAACCACGAGCGGCGATGTCCGTCGCCACAAGTAGCTTGATCTTGCCATGGTGCATTTGATCCATGGTTTTCTTGCGCGCGGTTTGTTTCAAATCACCATGCAGAACAGCCACCTCGTTGCCCTGGCGCTGAAGGTGGCTGACCAAGGCATCCGCCCCTCGCTTGGTGGCCGTAAAGATGACGGCCTGGGTCACGTCCTCCGTCTTCACATAATGAGCCAACAGATGATGCTTGTGAGTGGCATCATCGGCCCAGTGAATGCGCTGGCTGATTTGCTCATGCTTCTTGACGTTACTGGTCAGCTGAATGGACTCAGGATCCTTGAGGAAGGATTGGGCCATTCGCAACACCTGTCCTTCCAGCGTCGCGGAAAACAGCAGGGTCTGTCGCTGTTCGGGGACCGCGGCCACAATTCTTCGTATATCGCCAATGAACCCCATGTCCAACATGCGATCGGCTTCATCCAATACCAGAAATTCCAAGCGCGAAAAATCCAGACGGCCTTGCCCCATGTGATCCAGCAATCGTCCCGGAGTCGCAATCAAGACATCGACCGGACGTTTGAGCATTTGAATCTGAGGGCCATAAGCCACGCCTCCTACCAAAGACCCCTGGGGACACTTGATGAACTTACTGAACGCCGTGACGTCCTTTTCCACCTGCTGAGCCAGTTCCCGTGTCGGTGCCACTACCAGACATCGAGGCCCAATGCTTTTCTTGGTGGGCTTGCGCTGCAGCAATTGATGCAGGATGGGCAGAACAAAAGCTGCGGTTTTACCGGTTCCCGTTTGAGCCGACCCCATGAGGTCCTCTCCGTCGAGAATGACCGGGATGGCTTGTTGCTGAATCGGGGTGGGTTCTTGAAAGCCACAGGCTTCCACTGCCTTGAGAAGGCGTTCGTCGAGATTAAGATGTTCGAATGACATAGATGTCGTGCATACTGGCTCGCTTCCTCTTGAGTGAGAAAGCCATCAAAGACGAGCTTCATGCCAGGCGATGCACGGGGCGGTAAGGACGGGAGATTTTCCTGAACTGCAAGCCCCTGCTTGCTTTCTTGGCGGGCGACATGCCCACCAAAGCTGCTTCATTGATGATTCTTTCTGTTGAAGCAGTAAGCTCTCTAATGATGTGAGCGTTGGGAGGATAGGTGCGCCACCGGCGCACAAAAAGCAAGCCAAAAAAACGATCCAGACTGGTATCTGGGTAGCTGATTTTCCATGCTCAACCCATGGGGGATCACATTCTATCCGCTTCCACTGCCATCATACTCGTCGAACCTTCTCATCCTGGGAACATTGGAGCCGTCGCCCGAGCCATGGGCAACATGGGGGCCACCGATCTGCGTCTGGTCAACCCAGCCAACCCCCTGCATCCTGAAGCCATCGATCGGGCAACCCGGGCCGAATCCATTCTGCGCCAGGCTCGGACCTTTGAGAATCTGGAGACAGCGATTGCCGATCTGGAGCGCGTCTATGGGACGACAGCAAGGGAAAGAGCCAGACACGACAGGGTCATTGCCTTACCCGAACTGATGGAGGAGTGGCCCACCGGAAGTGGCAAGGTAGGACTGGTTTTTGGAAGAGAAAGCAGTGGGCTGACCAACCAGGAATTGGACCTCTGCAGTCGTTTGATGCGCATTCCCACCTTTGGGGAAGTGTCCTCCCTCAACCTCTCGCATGCCGTGATGGTCAGCCTGTATGAGATTCAGCGCTTGGAGAAACCCATGCGGCAAGATACCAGGTCTTCAGACCCTTTGGCCGATGTCGATGCCATTCAGGGCTTGCTCCGACACCTCAAGGAGTCCATTCAACGAACAGGATTTCTTCGGCCTCACCAGGAAACCGAGATCATGGAGCGGTTTTCCAATTTTTTTGCCAAGGCCAATCCCACGGCACTGGAGATTCGAATGTGGCGAGGCGTTTTTCACCGTATGGACCTCAAGCTGGAAGGCCTGCATGAGAATGCATCGAGTGGAACAACGTCGATGATCGCTTCAGCGCGAGAAAGCCAGGATGATGATCCAACCTGATACCCAAACCCTCAGCCTTGCGATCGAAGAGATTCTGGAAGATCGCTGAGGCGACACCCTTTCAAAAGCACGGTCTTTTCGCGAGAGGTATGACCGCGGGTGATCTGCAGGGTCGACTTTGAACGTCTTAACCTTTTCGAGAGAAAGCTCAACAATCGTTGGTTGGCTGCCGCGTCTACAGGCGGGGCCGCGATGCGAATCTTGATGCAGTCCCCCTGAGGGCCGACCCATTCATCTCGACGGGCATTGGGTTGAACGCGAAGCCGCATCCACACACCTTCGCGATGGGACCCAAGGCACTTGCGCTGCGAAACTTCGACCATGGTCACTTTTCAGAAGCCTTGAGATGAAAGAGGCACTCAAGGCCTGGTTCGGTGTGAGCGCTTGTAAAACACCTTGTGCATGTCCAGCAAGCGCTGGAGCTCATCGATGGGCTTGGGATGATCCTCCACGCGCAAATCGATGAATCGATCGTTGGAACCTGCATAGCCACCTCCTTCCCTGACGACCAGTAAAGCGGCCGATTGCCTTCCTCGCTTATCTCCACCTGCGGCTTGACCGGCAGCCAGGGCTGCCATGAGCGCATCTGCCAGGGACCTCTTTGGCTGCCCACGCGTTTGTCGGAAAGCTCGATCCATGGCTTCAACCACTTTCTGACTCGCAAGCAGGTTTCCCTGAATGGCATAGTGATGACCCACCACATGACCTGCCCATGAGTGACAGGCCTCACCGGTGAAGGAAGCTGCACCACCATGGGCATCCACCACCGCCACCTGCCGAGTGGCGCTTTGAGCATCCTCGCTCGTCAGCTTTTCGATCACAGCAGCGGCACCCAGACCGGATTCCAGATGACTCAATCCATTGGGCCCATAGGTCACATTGGCATAGCTTTGAGTGGCAATGGCGCCTACCCCTGCCTTGGCCCATGGCACCACGGAGCCCACGCCAAAGAATTTGCTCTGAACAGCGATACCCAATTCCTGGGTCAAAGGATCAAAGGCAACGATGGAAAAAGTGGAGACCAGCGCATCCTCCCGGATCGTTTCAGCCGGCCATTCATCCGGAAGCACCCGCACCAAGGATAGAAGCAGTGCAACTATGGTCAGGCTTCTTGTCTGCCCGAAGTAGTTGACCACATAAGAGGCTTTCATGAAGCACTTCCCTTCACCTTAGAGAAGAAGACCCGCCGTCTCCGGCAGACCTCTAAGGATGTTCATCGACTGAATGGCCTGGCCTCCAGCTCCCTTGAGCAAGTTATCCTCAGCGCTCATCAGCATCAGTCTTCCGGTGCGCGGGTCCATACGCCAGGCGATCTCGATGTGATTGGTTCCCACGACGTGCTTGGTATCGGGAAGGGCCTCAGGGCCCAAAAGGCGAACGAAGGGTTCTCCCTCATACGCCTGACGGAGACACGCCTCGATTTGATCGATGCTTGTTGGTCCTTCAGCTTGTTTGCTGGGGGCAACACTCATGGTCGTGAGGATGCCTCGATTCACAGGAATCAGGTGAGGCGTGAACTGAATCACAGTAGGCGTCTGAGCCGCCAGACTGATCTCCTGTTCTATTTCAGACAAATGCCGGTGAAAGGTCACCCCATAGGGGCGAACGCTTTCATTGCATTCGACGAAGAGAAATGGAATGTCAGCCTTGCGACCTGCACCGCTGACCCCACTCAGGGAATTGGCCACAAGGGTTGCAGGCTGAATCAGTCCATCGCGAATCAGTGGCAGGGTCGGAAGAAGGATGCTGGTAGGATAGCATCCGGGCGAAGCGATCAATTGGGCGGATCGAATAGCTTCACGACGCCACTCGGGCAGTCCATAAACCGCCTGGCTGAGAAGCTGTGGTGCCGGGTGCTCGGAACCATAAAATTCACGATAGACCTTCGGGTCCCGAATACGAAAGTCGGCACTCAAGTCAATGACCTGGCAGCCGCCCGCAACCAAAGGCTCGGCAAATTCTGCAGCCACTCCGTGTGGAAGAGCCAGAAAGGCTACTTCAGCTCGCTGAAGGATCGAGGGGGTATCCGGTGCCTCAAAGCGAAGGTCGCAAGCCCCGGGCAAACTGGCAAAGCGCGGAAAGATCTCTCCCAGAGAACGTCCATCGTATTGGCGGGAGGTCAGAACAGTGAGCTGAACATGAGGATGCAGCAACAGCAGCTTGACCAGCTCTTCTCCGGAATAACCGGAAGCTCCAATGATGGCCACCTTGACCTTAGTGGATGGATCCACAGGATTCATGAATCTTATCCAATCACTTTTCCGAAGGTGAATCCAGACCCACTTTGAGGATATGGACAAATTCCTTCATGGCTGGTGAAAGCACCTTGGTCTTCTTGTAAACCACCGCCAGGGGGCGGTGGAACACCCCATCGGCGATTTCAACCTGAGCCAGCGTCTGCTTGGCAATTTCCTGAGTCACGGTTCCCAAAGGCACGATGGACAATCCTGCATCAATCTCCACCGCTCTTTTCACGGTTTCAATGTTATCAAACTCCATGGCCACACTCACCTGGACATCAAAGTCGCGCAAAATCTTATCGACCCCCTTTCGGGTCGGAATGTCCGATTCGAACCCAATGAATCGTTCGCCCTGGATCTGGGATAGAGAAATAGCTCCCTGGTTGGCACAAGGATGGCTTGGATGACAGATCAGCACCAGCCGGTCGTTGCGGATGGGCATGATTTCCAAACGAGGGTCCTTCACCGGGTAGGCCACGAGGCCCAAATCGACCACATTGCCCAGGACATCTTCGTATACCTGGTTGGATCGTCGGTATTCCACGTGCACATTGACCGTCGGGTAGGCCTTGAGAAACTGCTTCATGTAGGGGGGTAGCTCGTGCAAACCCACGCTGTAGATGGTCGCCACTCGGATGGTCCCCGACACCACATCCTTGATTTCCTGAAGATGATTCAGGAGGGAATCATAGGTTTGAATGATTTGCTTGCTGTACTCGTAGAGGGCGTTGCCCTCGCGAGTCAGACGAAATTTCTTTTTGCTACGCTCGATCAGCAAAGTATCAAACTGCTTTTCCAGAGAGCCTACCTGCTGACTGACAGCCGACTGGGTGATACCGTTGATCTGGGCTGCCTTGGTGAAGCTCCCCGTCTCGGTCAAATCGCAAAATACTTTGAGACTCTCAATTTGCATACGTTTTGCAGAACACCTTGAAAACCTCGGATAATGCATGGTTTGACGCATGCAAGGGGTCAATCCCATGGATGAGGATTTCAGTTTGGGCGGAAGGTGACATCGACCCACCCTCTGCGCAAGTGTTTTTCATAAGTTATTCTAATGAAATGTGGTTTTAAGACCCACCCGCATTAGTCTTGCTGCTGATGTCCCTTTGCCTTCATGCTGAAACCAGGTTCCCACAACAGGACTCAGAGACCCATGAAACTGGCACACGGATTGCATCTGGCTTACTGCACCAACATTCATCGAGGAGAATCCTGGGAAGAGACTTTTCACAGTCTCAAGCAGGACACCATGGCCGTGAAGCAGCAGGTGGCCCCCGACGAACCATACGCCATCGGACTACGCCTGGGTGCTGCCGCCGCCAAGCAACTCTCGCAGGGAAGCCATTTGAGGGACTTCCGTCACTGGATGGATCAGAACAACTGCTACGTCTTCACCATCAATGGCTTTCCCTACGGAACCTTCCACGGCACTCGGGTCAAGGAGGATGTGTATCGACCCGACTGGACTTCACAGGAACGCCTGGATTATACCAATCTGCTTTTTGATCTGCTTGTGGAGATGCTCCCGGAGGGGGTGGAAGGAAGCGTCAGTACGGTACCCGTCTCGTACAAGGGCTTTGATCTCTCGGACCGAGCCCTGGGAGAGGCGCGCAAGCATTTGTGGAAATGCGTGGATCATCTGGAGCATCTCAGCGCTCGCACCGGTAAAAAACTCCACCTTGGGCTGGAACCCGAACCCATGTGCACCCTGGAAACCTCCAAGGAAGCGACTCGCTTTTTTGACCAAATGAGGCAAGACCGCCGTGGGGACATGCGCATCGAAGAACATCT
>MDTE01123005.1_pt1 | contig 19122 bp, 19 predicted proteins | sample 811231 | NCBI WGS metagenome assembly MDTE01 (sample SAMN05326651, study PRJNA326480) | marine metagenome | isolation source: seawater | place: Indian Ocean: Red Sea | collected 2010 | reverse complement strand
GCAGCTGTAAGAAAGGTGCCAACTTCTATATTCTGGAAGCTATTAATTGGTTCATTAGTAATGTTAATCGGTGGATACTTAGGTGAAGCTGGTTACATACAACCATTTGTAGGTTTCGTAATCGGAATGGCTGGATGGATTTACATCTTGTTTGAAATCTTCTCAGGTGAAGCAGGAACTATGGCTGCGAAAAGCGGTAATAGAGCGATGACGACTGCCTTTAGTGCGATGAGAATAATCGTAACTATCGGTTGGGCAATTTATCCATTAGGTTATATTTTTGGATACCTGACAGGTGGTGTTGATGCGAATGCATTGAACATAATTTATAATTTAGCTGACTTTATTAATAAGATCGCTTTTGGTCTTGTGATCTGGGCAGCAGCAATGCAAAATACTAGATTAGCAACAAGATAATCTAAATATTATTGATAGGGCGGGTACGTTTTGCGTACTTGCCCTATTTTCTTTAATGCCTATATTCTTATAATGACAAAAATTATATTTATTGATTCTAAAGGTATAAAAAAAAATATTGAGGTCCAGGACGGTCTAACAGTAATGGAAGGTGCTATTCAAAACAATATTCCAGAGATTGACGCTGATTGTGGAGGCTCGATGGCGTGTGCCACTTGCCATGTTTATGTCCAAGATGACTGGTACGATAAAATACCCAAATGTGAAGATGCTGAGCAAGATATGATAGATATGGCATTTGAACCAAAAAAAAATAGTAGGTTAAGTTGCCAAATCATTGTTAATGAAAATTTAGAGGGGTTAGTGGTCACAACACCTAAACGACAAAATTAAATGATTAAAACTGATGTATTGATTATAGGCGCAGGTCCTGTCGGATTGTTTGCGGTTCATCAACTTGGAATAAAAGGTCTTAAGTGTGAGGTGATTGACAACCTTGATAAAGCAGGAGGGCAATGTATAGAGCTTTATCCAGATAAACCTATTTATGATATTCCTGCAGTTCCAGAATGTAATGGAAAATCATTGACTGATGATTTGATGAGACAGATTAAGCCTTTTAAAGCTGGTTTTCATTTTAATGAAAGAGTTCAAGAGGTAAAAGAGGATGCCAAAAATTGGAAAATTACTACCAATTTAGGCAAATCATTTTTATCACCGAATATAATTATTGCTGGCGGCGTAGGCTCTTTTGAGCCAAGGAGATTGCCTCTAAAGGAGCTTGAAAAATTTGAAAATAAATCAGTTTTTTATGCAGTTAGAAACAAAGAAAGCCTTAAAAATAAAAATATAATGATTTTTGGAGGCGGAGACTCAGCGCTAGATTGGGCACTAGAGCTTTCCAAACAAAATAAAGTAACGCTAGTACATCGAAGAAATGAATTTAGGGGAGCCCCACATACTTTGTCAGAGTTGGAAAACCTGAGGTCAAAAAATAAGATTTCAATTAAAACACCTTTCCAAATTGAAAAAATTAATACCGGTGACCAACTAAAAAGTGTTACTATTAAGTCTGACGATGGTAATAGTGAAGATGTTCAAACAGACATTATTTTAGGCTTTTTTGGATTGATCATGCAATTAGGCCCCATTGCAGATTGGGGGCTTAACATGAGCAAAAAGACCATAGACGTGAACACCGAAAATTTTGAGACAAACAGAAAAGGAATTTTTGCTGTTGGAGATATTTGTAATTATCCCGGAAAATTAAAGCTCATCTTATCAGGTTTTCACGAAGCTGCACTAGCGTCTGTTGAATGCTTCAAAAGAGCTAGGCCTAATGAAAAATTTAGATTTCAATTCACAACCTCGTCCAAGGAAATTCAAAAGCGCCTTGGAGTAAAGAATGATTGAAGTCTTAACAGCCAATACTCCTAACGGAAAAAAAATTACAATTATGTTAGAGGAGATTGGGTTTGAGTATAAAATCACAAAAGTAAACATAAATAAAGATGAACAATTTAAACCTGAATTTGAAAAAATAAGTCCATTTAGAAAAATACCAGTAATAATTGATCACGAAAAAAAAATTTCATTATTCGAGTCTGGTGCAATACTGATTTATCTGGGTGAAAAAAGTGGTAAACTTTATAATCCAGAGAAAAAATTATTGATTAATCAGTGGTTGATGGGACAAATGGCTTACATTGGACCGATGTTAGGTCAACATCATCAGTTTCATCATTATAATCCAGGTAAAAGTAAATTTGGAGAAGATAGATATTTTAAAATAAGTGAAAGAATATATTTCGAATTGGACAAAAGACTATCTAAATCAAATTATTTAGCGTGTGAAGAATATACAATTGCAGATATAGCTACTTTTCCATGGATTGCTCGCCATGAATGGCATGATATCGGGCTAAAAAAATTCAATTCTCTAAATAAATGGTATAATAAAATAGCCGACAGAGAAGCTGTTAAAAAAGGATATGATCTTTTAAAAAAAGGTGAAGCAATTCCAAAAGCTTAGTCCCAAATATATATTTTCTCATCTCTCTCGTGTTTTTCTTGAGCTTCTATCGAGAGTGTCGCAATAGGTCTTGCGATTAACCTTTTTAAGCCTATTGGTTCTCCAGTTTCTTCACAAAAACCGTAAGTCCCATCTTTTATTCTTTGTAAAGCTGAGTCAATTTTATTTATTAATTTTCTACTTCGGTTTAACGCTCTCATTTCAACAGACTTGTCGGTTAGTGAAGTCGCTTGATCTACTATATCCGCAGATGAAACATTATCATCAGATGAATTTAAGAGGTTATTAACATTATTTGATTTTAATATATCTTTTTTCCATTGCAATAAAGCGTCCGTAAAGAATTTTTTGTGTTTTGCGCACATATATTTTTCTTTACTGTTAGGTAAATATTTCTTTTTACTCGTGGCTTTTAATATTACTGCTTTTTTTGCCATATTAGAAAAATGGGAGTATATGTTTGAAATTATAAGTGTCAATAGATTAATAAATATACTATTTTATCATTATGATTTTAAAAAAAAATGTTAATAATTATTTATTAATTTATCTAATTAGCCATTTATTAATTTGGACACTTATACCCTCAGTTGTTAATACAAATTTGCCATTGGATACCATTGAAGCCTTAGCATGGGGGAGTGATTTAAAGTGGGGCTTTGAGAAACATCCACCAATGAGTGGATTGATGGTGGAGATAATTTTTCAACTTTTCGGAAACAATGACTGGGCTTATTACTTGTTAAGTCAAATTTTTTTAACCTTTACCTTCTTTATAGTGTGGAAGTTTTCAAATGAAATTTTCAAAGATAAAACTTTATCTTTTATTTCAGTGTTAATGTTATCTGGTTTTTTTTTCTATAATTATACAACGCCAGAGTTTAATGTTAATATATGCCAACTACCTTTTTGGGCTTTAACAGTGCTTTATGGCTGGGGAAGCTTTAATGTAAAAGATAAAATTTCCAATTGGCTTTTTTTTGGTTTGTTTGCATCATTTGGTTTCCTCTCAAAATATTTATTCATTTTTCTCTTAATAGGAATCAAAATCTTTTATTCTTACTTTTTAATAAAAAAGAAAAAAATTAATATCTATTATTTTATACCAGGGTTAATATTTCTCGCCGTTATCTCACCTCATTTAATATGGTTAAGTCAAAACGACTATGTAACGATATTATATGGATTAAGTCGTTCTAATATTGAAACTGGTAATTTCATAAATCATTTAATTAATCCGTTAATTTTCTTGATAAAACAAATAATAATCTTGGTGCCAATAATGCTTATGACATATGTTTTATTAAAAAAGATAAAAATTGATATAAATAGTAATAATACTTTAATTTATTTAGTTTGTATAAATATTCTACCGTTTATCTTAATGTTATCATATTCATTATTGACTGGCGCAAAAATAAGAACCATGTGGATGACACCTTTCTACATTTTTTTCCCAACTATGCTGTTGTTTATTTTTAAAAAATTCATATTTTTCAAGAATTTGAAAAAATTTTTTTTAATTTTTTTCATATTTTTTTTAATTTCACCTTTGACTTATCTTGCAGTATCTATTCTAGATAAGAATAAAAGAACAGATTATCCAGGTAGAGAAATAGCTGACTTAGTACAAAGAAAATGGGACAAGAACTTTTCAAATGAAATAACGATAGTTGTTGGAGATGAATGGGCAGCAGGTAACTTATCATATCATTTGGTTTCTAGGCCTAAATGGTTAAGAAGTTTGAAAACTATTTCAAAAGATCTTGATGAAAATCAAGGAGTAATTTATGCAGGCAATCCTGATATTCTAAAAAAGATATGTCCCGGTGAGTTTGGAACAATCAGACCAACTGGATATTGCATGATAGGAAGACGATGAAAAAAATTGTTATAATAATACCTGTTTATAATGATTGGGAATCCTTAAAAAAGTTGCTTCAGGATATTGATGAAATTATAGTTAATATAAAAGATGCAAAATTTAGCGGAATAATAATAAATGATGCATCAACTTTCAGCGATAAGGAAATTACCAAACCAAAAAATTTTAATTTTTTAAAGATTATTGAGCTTAAAGATAATCAAGGACATGCAAGATGTAATGCGCTTGGACTAAGATATGTTTCGAGGAATGAGAAATTTGATCATGTAATTTTAATGGACGGAGATGGTGAAGACAGACCTGTTGAAATAAAGGATTTAATTGAAAAAGCATTCCAGTCTAAAGACATTTCAGTTGTTGCAAAACGTATTAAAAGATCAGAAGGTCCAATATTTCAATTTCTATATGAAGCTCACAAAATATTAACATTGATATTTACCGGAAAGAAAATTAATTTTGGTAATTATACCTGTCTGACACCAAATGATGTAAAATTACTATCAAGTAAATCCTCTATATGGAATAGTTTTTCTGGATCTTTAAAGAAACATATTAAAAATTACCAAGAAATTAATTCAAAAAGGGGCTTAAGATATTTCGGTCCGTCAAAAATGAGTCTTTTTAAATTAGGTATCCACTCTTTTGCAATAATAGCTGTTTTTAAATATTCAGTTTATTTGAGATCATTATTGTTAATTACTTGTTTATTCTTCTCTAAAAATATACTCGGAGTCTATTGGGTCGTAATGTCTCTGATTTTGATAACTTTTAATATCTGTATATTTTTAGTATCGCTCAGAGAAGACCAAAAAGCTCTTGAAAATTCAGAAAATAACGTAAAAAGTATAATTTCCTTGTAACAAACTTAGGTTGTATTTAGAGTCTGTTTCAGAATCAAAAAGGAATCAAAACGAGAACATTAATGACTGATTGTTTATCTATTGTTAACAAATTTTAGAATAATAAAAAATGAAACATTTATTAACCTGCCACTGCAAAAAAATTAAAATAGAGGTAAATTTTGAGGGTGAAATTTCTAATTTAGTAAAATGTAATTGCTCTATTTGTAAAAGAAAAGGAGCGGTTATGGGGATAGTTGGACAGGATTCTCTTAAAATTATCGAAGGTGAGAAATATATAACTAACTATAAGTTTCACTCTAAAGTCGCAAATCATTTTTTTTGCTCAATTTGCGGTATTTATACTCACCACAATCCCAGACGAGACCCAACATTATTTGGTTTTAATATCGGTTGTATTGATGAACTTGATAATAAAAAATTTGAAAATATTAAAAAACTAGATGGAAAAAACCATCCGCTTGATAATGATGGCAAATAAAAAAAAGATTAGTGCCTTAAAGAAAAATTATTTAAAATTTTTAAAAAAACAAGAAGTTGCGGGTGAACCTTTCTATGATAAAGTGGGTCAATTAAAAAATTTTTATATTCCGATTTTCGACCATATTTTTAAAAAATTTAAAAAAAGTCCCAAAAATAATATAATTGGACTATCAGGGGCACAGGGGTCTGGCAAGTCAACTATAGCGCAGATAATAAAACTAGTTTTAAAATTTAGACATAACCTTCATGTGATATGTTTTTCTATAGATGATTACTATAAAACACTTAAAGAACGAAAAAAAATGGCCTATAGAGTAAATAAACTGTTTCTAACAAGAGGTGTGCCTGGTACGCATGATATTAAAATGCTATTAAATGATCTTAAAAAATTAAAATCATTAAAATTTAAAAAAATGAAAATTCCAAAATTTGATAAATCAATAGACGATAGATTGCCAAAAAATAAATGGAGTATTATTAAAAAAAAACCAGATATAATAATATTTGAGGGGTGGTGTGTTGGAGCAAGACATGAAAAAAAATCCACATTAAAAAATTCAATTAACAAGTTGGAAAAAAATGAAGATAGAGATATGGTTTGGAGAAGTACAGTTAACTCAGAACTTAAAAAAAATTATTTAAGACTATTTAAAAAAATTAATTTTCTTGTTTACTTAAAAATACCAAGTTTTAAATATGTGATAAAATGGAGATCACTTCAAGAGAAAAAATTAAAAAGAAAAAATAAGGGAAAAAAAATTATGAATCATAATCAAATTTTAAGGTTCATAATGTTTTACGAGAGATTAACCAAAAATATGATAAAGAGTATTTCAAAAAAAGCCAATATATTAATTTCTCTTGACCCAAAACATAGATTAAAAAGACTTAGAATTAAATCATGAAAAAAATATTATTAACACTCCTTTTACTTTACCCGAATAATTCCTTGTCAGATAGTTCCCTATCGTTCTATATAGATAAAGCTTTATCTAATAATTTGAAGTTAAATGCAGAAAGGAAGGCTCATAAAGCTAATGAACAAGAAATAAATATTTCTAGAGGTGAATTTCTGCCAAACTTAACAATTTCAGGCACTCAAACTTCATCAGAAACTTTTAATAGAACGGATTCTTCAGGAACAAGCTTAAACGACACAAATCTTAATACTGAAAAAAAATCAATAAATGTAGAGCAAAAAATATTTCAAGGTTTCCAAGGATATAATTTATTAAAAAAGTCCAAGCTTGAGGTTGAAAAATCATTCCTTGAGCTTAAACTTGTCGAACAAAATACTATTTTAGAAACTTCAAAGGTATATTTTGATTTAATTTTAAAATCACAAAATAAAGAATTTAACGAAAATAATGTTTCTTTATTTGAACGACAGGTAGAGTCTGATAGAGCAAGATTGCAAAAAGGTGAAATTACTTTAACAGATCTAGCTCAATCAGAATCATCTTTGGCAGGTGCTAACGCACAAATGATCATTGCTGAGACAGATCTCCAAAATACGAGGGTTGATTTTGAAAAAATAATAGGTGTAAGCCCTCCAAATAACCTTGAAACAAACTATCAATTAAATATTAAATTACCTATTAGTCTAAGTGAGTCTTTAGATTTAGCCAAATCTAACAATCTAAGACTTTTGATAGCTGCCATTGACTACCAGATAGCAAATAGAGAGCTAAATATTGAGAAATCAAAATTATCTCCCTCAGCTACATTAAATTATTCTAAATCTGAAACAAATCAATTAAGTTCAACTGTTGATGAAACTGATGAGGAAAAATTAGAGGCAAAAATTAGTTGGCCAATAATAAAAGGTGGAAAAAATTTTTCATCTATAAAAAAGTCGAACCTTAAAAAACAAGAGAGTAAATTGTTATTAGAAAACATTGAAAAGGAAACGAGCTCCGATACCACAAACGCGTGGTCGAATTTTAAATCTGCTGAAAGTGTATTGAATGCTACTAAAGCTCAACTTGAGGCGGCAGAAATAGCAAATGAAGGAATCACACTAGAATATGATTCTAGCAATACCAGGACCACACTAGAACTAATTCAATCCAGAAGTTTGCTGCTAAACGCTAGAATATCTAATGCTAATGCCCAAAGAAACTTCATAATCTCTAAAATAGAGCTGTTAAGCCAGATAGGTAATTTGGCTCCAAATTTCATCAAAGATTAACTTAATGATCGTTTCTTATTAACTTGAAAAAAAGAACAAAATGTGTACATTTAATATATCGATTCGTAAAAAAAAAAGGATAAAAAATGACAAAAAATAACTTAAAAGTAGTTAAACCCGACAATAAGAAAGAGCAAGAGTTAAAAGAGAAAAACAAGTCTTTAGAAGCAGCTATTAGTCAAATAGACCAAAATTTTGGTAAAGGTTCTGTGATGAGGCTTGGTCAACAAGAAGCCCTTGATGTAGAGGCTATTTCTACAGGCTCTCTTAGCTTAGATTTAGCTTTGGGAATTGGCGGATTGCCAAAAGGTAGAATTATAGAAATTTATGGCCCGGATTCTTCTGGAAAAACAACTCTAGCATTACAAGTTGTTGCTGAAGCTCAAAAAGCTGGTGGAATATGTGCTTTCGTTGACGCAGAACATGCAATGGATCCAGCCTATGCTAAAAAACTTGGTGTTAAAACGGATGAATTACTAATATCTCAACCAGACACTGGAGAGCAAGCACTAGAAATTACAGATACTTTGATAAAATCTGGGTCAGTGTCTGTTTTAGTAGTAGACTCAGTCGCGGCATTGACACCAAAAGCTGAACTCGAAGGTGAAATGGGTGATCATCATGTTGGACTTCAATCAAGATTAATGAGTCAGGCACTTAGAAAGATTACTGGATCAGTTTCAAAGTCAAATACAATGGTTATTTTCATTAATCAAATTAGAATGAAAATTGGTGTAATGTTTGGAAATCCAGAAACAACTTCCGGTGGTAATGCTTTAAAATTTTATTCATCAGTAAGAATGGATATTAGAAGAATAGGAGCAATAAAAGATAAAGATCAGGTAATAGGAAATACCACGAGGGTGAAAGTTATTAAGAATAAGGTTTCACCACCATTTAAAGTTGTAGAGTTTGATCTAATGTATGGAAAAGTCACTAGTAAAGTAGGTGAACTCATAGATTTAGGTGCCAAAGCGGATGTTATTGAAAAATCTGGAGCTTGGTATGCCTATAATGGAGAAAAAATTGGACAAGGCAAAGAAAATGCAAAATCCTATCTAGAAAAAAATCCGAAAATCGCAGAGGAAATTGAAAAAATTGTAAGAGAGAAGGCAGGAATGATTGCAAAAGAGATGGAAGGAAATCCCTCTCCAAAAGAAAAAATAAACAAAGAAGATTAGTAGCCAACTTTAAACGGGAGAGAAATCTCCCGTTTCCCATGAAAAATCAAACCTAGGTTGAATCAATTAAAAATTGAATCTGAAAATTAATATCAAATAACTCTGTACAACCTTTATCAAATTGGGTTTAATAAGTTATTAACATAGGAGGGGAAATGAGCACACAACAAGCGAGTAGCTCAAAGAAACTATCATCTAGTCTAGATACCTCTCATTTAAAAGTAAAATTTCCATTTAAAGCAAAATATGGGAATTACGTAAACGGTAAGTTTGTAGAACCAAAATCTGGGAAATATTTTGATAATACAACACCAATTACAAATGAGGTTATCTGTCAGGTGCCACGTTCAAACGATAAAGATATAGACTTCGCTTTGGACGCAGCTCATGCAGCGTTTCCAGCATGGGGAAAAACTTCAATAACTGAAAGGTCTAATATTCTTTTGAAAATTGCTGATGTTATTGAAAAAAATCTAAATCTGTTGGCAACAGCGGAATGTTTAGACAATGGAAAACCAATAAGAGAATGTATGGCTGCAGATTTGCCTTTAGTGGTAGACCATTGGAGATATTTTGCTGGAGTTATCAGAGCGGAAGAGGGTTCTGTTGCTGAAATAAGTAATAGTGAATATTCTTATCACATACCTGAACCTCTTGGAGTAGTTGGACAGATTATTCCTTGGAACTTCCCATTATTAATGGCAACGTGGAAACTTGCACCGGCTTTAGCAGCAGGAAACTGTGTTGTATTAAAACCAGCTGAACAAACACCAGCTTCAATCATGCTTTTAATGGAACTTATTGGAGATCTATTACCAGCGGGTGTAGTAAATGTTGTTAGCGGTTATGGTTTAGAAGCGGGTAAACCATTGGCTTCTTCTAAGAGAATTAAGAAGATTGCCTTTACAGGTGAAACGACTACTGGACGATTAATAATGCAATATGCTTCACAAAACTTAATTCCTATCACTTTAGAATTAGGTGGCAAATCACCAAACATTTTCTTTGAGGACGTTATGTCAAAAAATGATGACTTCTTCGATAAATGTTTAGAGGGTTTTGCTATGTTTACACTTAATCAAGGTGAAGTTTGTACTTGCCCAAGTAGAGCTTTAGTTCAAGAGTCCATTTATGATAAATTTATGGAAAAAGCAATTGCAAGAACAAAAGCTGTCAAACAAGATAACCCATTAAAAATGGAAACTATGATCGGAGCTCAAGCATCATTAGAACAAATGGAAAAAATAAAATCTTACTTAGATTTAGGTAAGAAAGAAGGCGCAAAGGTTCTATGTGGTGGTAGTGCAGCAAAAATCAATAGTGGTTTAGAAAAAGGAAACTATATTCAACCAACCATTTTTGAGGGTAAAAACAATATGCGAATATTCCAAGAAGAGATCTTTGGACCAGTTGTATCAGTTACAAAATTCAAAGATGAAAAAGAGGCATTAGAAATTGCTAATGACACTTTGTATGGATTAGGAGCAGGTGTTTGGACTAGAAATGGTAACATTGCATACAGAATGGGTAGAGAGATACAGGCTGGTAGAGTTTGGACTAATTGTTATCATGCTTATCCAGCTCATGCTGCATTTGGTGGATACAAACAATCTGGTATTGGAAGAGAAACTCATAAAATGATGTTAAATCATTATAGACAAGTGAAGAATCTACACGTGTCTTACAGTGAGAAAAAATTAGGCTTCTTTTAAAAATTAGAATATAATGGCCCGTGAGTCCCACGGGCCATTTTTGAGATGAAAGTCAAAGCAACATTATCAGCTAAAAAACTTCTGAACGAACTTAAGGCAGTTCATGGAGATGATTTATTGTTTCATCAATCAGGCGGGTGTTGTGATGGCAGCGCTCCGATGTGTTTCCCTGCAAAAGAGTATCTAGTAGGTAGTAGTGATGTAAAGCTAGGTGAGATAGATGGAACTCCTTTTTATATGAATGAAGACCAATATGAGAAGTGGAAACACACAGACTTGACAATCGATGCAGTTAAAGGAATAGGTGGCATGTTCTCTCTTGATAATGGCACAGGACAAAGATTTCTCACTAAATCAGAAATTTGTGTTGTTGTAGATAACGATAAAAAGCGAACCAATTAATCTCCTTATAGACAAGCCGAAAAATATCTGTATTTAATTAACTATGAGCCAAATTTTGCTTACAGATGTAAGAAAAAAATTTTTAGATTATTTTAAAAAAAACAATCATCAAATTGTTGACTCAAGTAATTTAGTTCCAAATAATGATCCTACTTTAATGTTCACTAATTCAGGAATGGTGCAATTTAAAAATGTATTTACCGGCCTAGAAAGAAGAGCATATAAAACTGCGACTACTTCACAAAAATGTGTAAGAGCAGGTGGAAAACATAATGATTTAGAAAATGTTGGTTATACACCTCGACACCACACCTTTTTCGAAATGCTAGGAAATTTTTCATTTGGTGATTATTTTAAAGAACAAGCTATTCACCATGCTTGGAATTTACTGACCAAAGATTTTGCGTTACCAAAAGAAAAATTGTCAGTGACAGTTTTTCATGAAGATGACGACGCGTTTAATCTTTGGAAAAAGATAGCTGGTTTAAGTGAAAGTAAGATAATTAAAATTTCAACATCTGATAATTTTTGGTCAATGGGTGATACGGGGCCATGTGGTCCATGTTCTGAGATTTTCTATGATCATGGTGATAAATTGAAAGGTGGCCCTCCTGGAAGTCCCAATGAAGATGGCGATAGATTTATAGAAATTTGGAATCTTGTCTTTATGCAATTTGAGCAAATTTCAAAAGAAAAAAGAATTGAGTTACCAAAACCTTCTGTTGATACAGGAATGGGCCTTGAGAGAATGACAGCAGTTCTACAAGGCACTCATGATAATTATAAGATTGACCACTTTCAAAAAATTATATCTGCTTCATCTGACATCACAAAGACCTCAATTAACAACAAAACAATTTCGAGCCATAGAGTAATTGCTGATCATTTAAGAGCTAGTAGTTTTTTAATTGCTGAAGGAATATTGCCATCTAATGAAGGTCGGGGATATGTCTTGAGAAGAATTATGCGAAGAGGGATGAGACACGCTCACTCATTAGGTAGTAAAGATCCTGTATTTTATAAACTTTTTGAGGTGTTATTAAATGAAATGAAGAAAAGTTATCCTGAATTAGTGAATGGCAAAGATTTGATAATCGAAACCCTCAAAAATGAAGAGGAAAAATTTTCTATCCTTTTGGAAAGAGGGATGAAAATACTTGAGGAAAATTTAAGTAAAGTTCAAAATAAAACTCTCCCAGGCGAAGCAGCATTTAAATTGTACGATACTTATGGCTTTCCTTTGGACTTAACTGCTGACATCTTAAGAGGCAAGAATATTCAAGTAGATAATATTGGTTTTGATAAAGAGATGAAAAAAAGTAAAGCCTTGGCACGAGCTAATTGGAAAGGGTCGGGAGACAAGTCCGTTGACGAGCGATGGTTTAAAATTAGAGAAGAGCTTAATCCAACAGAATTTTTAGGATATGAGTTCGATAAAGCTGAGGGTGTTATAATAAAAATTTCAAAAAATAGTAAATTTGTAGACTCAGCTAGCTACGGAGATGAAGTGGAAATCATAACAAATCAAACACCCTTTTATGGGGAATCAGGCGGTCAAGTTGGTGACCAGGGTTATATTTTTAATTCAGATTGTAAGATAAAAATTAATGACACACAAAAAAAAATGGGAGATTTATTCATTCATTACGGAAAAATTGAAAAAGGAAAAATATCAATTGGGCAAATTGTTAATTTAGAAATAGATGTTTTAAAAAGAAAAAATTCTAAAGCTAATCATTCAGCTACTCATTTATTGCATGAGTCACTTAGAAGAACTTTGGGTAAGCATGTAACACAAAAAGGATCATTAGTTTCACCTGAAAGATTAAGATTTGATTTTAGTCATAATAAACCTATAGAAAAAGATGAAATGAACAAAATAAATAACTTAGTTAATGAAATAGTTGCGGGGTCCTCTGAGGTTCAAACTAGAATAATGACCCCAAAAGAAGCTGTAAGTATGGGCGCATTAGCATTATTTGGTGAAAAATATGGAAAGGAAGTTAGAGTAGTTTTTATAGGCAAGGAAAATAATGGTTTTTTCTCCACAGAATTATGTGGAGGAACTCATGTTAAAAATACCAGAGAGGTGGGTAAGTTTAAAATTATTAATCAATCCTCGATTGCATCAGGTGTTAGAAGAGTCGAGGCCTTGAGGGATAAACAATTAGAGGAGTACGAAAAAACACTAAAGGAAAATAAAAATCAAAAAGAGTCTAATCTTAAAGATGAAATAGAATTGATAAAAAATGAATTAAAAAAGTTTAAAATAAAACCGAATTATAAGAACAATTTGGATTTACATGAAAATTTAAAAAATTTGAATAAGCAATTCAACAAAGTAAAGATTGAAAATATTAAAAAGGACAAAAACAAAAATATTATTAAAGATAAAAAAATTGGTAGTATACTAATTAGAGAACAAATTTTAAAAGATTTTCCCTCAAAAGAGTTAAGAGGCATTATCGACCAGGGAAAAAAAGATATTAAATCAGGTATTGTTGCTTGTATTTCTATATTTGAAGATAAAGTTGGTTTAGCCGTAGGTATTACTCAGGATTTGACTTCTAAATACGATGCCGTCGATTTAGTTAAATCTGCTTCGGAGGTTTTAGGAGGCAAAGGGGGCGGAGGTAGAAAAGATTTTGCTCAAGCAGGAGGCGTAGATAAAGATAAAATTGAAGAAGCATTTAAAGTAATATCTAAGAAAATTAATTAAGCTTTTTTTTCAAATTTTTATCAATAGCTTCTAGAAATTGATTTGTAGTAAGATATCTAGTTGTTTTATTAATTAAAATCGCCAAATCTTTAGTCATTGAGCCGCTCTCAACAGTTTTAATACATACTTCCTCTACATTTTTTGAAAATTTAATTAGTTCATCATTTCCATCAAGTTTTCCTCTATGAGACAAACCTCTTGTCCATGCAAAAATTGATGCAATTGGGTTTGTAGAAGTTTCTTTTCCTTGTTGGTGCATTCTATAATGCCTGGTCACAGTGCCATGAGCCGCTTCAGATTCTACTGTTTTACCATCCGGTGTCATTAAAACACTAGTCATAAGTCCTAATGATCCAAAACCCTGTGCAATAGTATCCGACTGCACATCTCCATCATAGTTTTTGCATGCCCAAACATATCCGCCATTCCATTTCATAGCGCAAGCAACCATGTCATCAATTAATCTATGCTCATAGGTAATATTTGATTTCTTAAATTTGTCTGAAAACTCCTCTTCAAAAACTTCTTGAAACAAATCTTTAAATCTTCCATCATATGCTTTTAGAATGGTATTTTTAGTTGATAAATACACTGGCCATTTTCTTTTAAGTCCATAATTCATGCAGGCTCTTGCAAAATTTTTTATAGAATCATCCAAATTATACATTGTTAACGCTGTCCCAGACCCTGGAAAATCAAAAACTTTAAATTCTTTTTTATTTTTACCATCTTTAGATGTCCACTTGACTTCAAGACTACCTTCGCTTGGTATCAAAAAGTCCGTAGCTCTATATTGATCACCAAAAGCATGTCTTCCAATAACAATTGGTTGTGTCCAACCTGGAACTAATTTAGGAACATTTTTACAAATAATTGGTTCCCTAAATACTGTCCCTCCTAAAATATTTCTTATTGTTCCATTAGGGGATCTCCACATCTGTTTTAGTTTAAACTCTCTCACCCGAGCCTCATCTGGTGTTATAGTTGCGCACTTTACACCAACTCCGTACTGTTTAATGGCATTAGCCGCATCCACTGTGATTTGGTCACTAGTTTTATCTCGACTTTCCATTCCAAGATCAAAGTATTTTAGATCTACTTCTAAATAAGGCTTGATTAATTTACTCTTAATAAATGACCATATAATTCTTGTCATTTCATCACCATCTAGCTCAACTACTGGATTTTTAACCTTTATTTTAGACATAAAAATATAATTTGATTATGATTGATTTTTATACATATTAATAAAAAATTAGCAAATTATATAGAAAAATTATGATGGATAACATTTTTCCTAAAATACATAAAGAAGGCTATAAGTTTTTAGCCATTTCAATCATTTTTACCCTTGCGGTGTTATTGTTCTCTAATTTTTTAGGAATAATTTTTATATTAATAACTATTTGGGTTTATTACTTTTTCAGAGACCCAGACAGGATATCAATTAACGATGATAACTATTTGGTTAGTCCTGCAGATGGTTTAATTACTCAAATATCAGAGGAGGTTGGACCAGCTGATTTAAATTTAGAAAACAATACATATACACGAATAAGCATTTTTATGAACGTTTTTAATTGCCACGTGAACAGAACACCAGTGAGCGGTAAGATACAAGAAATATTTTATAAACCGGGAAAATTTTTAAACGCTTCACTAGATAAAGCTAGCGAAGAAAATGAGAGAAATTATTATAAGTTAATCACCTCAAAAGGAGAGGAAATCATAATTGTTCAGATTGCTGGATTAATAGCAAGACGAATCGTTTGTGAAGTAAATAAAGATCAATCTTTAAAACAAGGTGAGAGAATTGGAATGATAAGATTTGGAAGTAGAGTAGATCTGTATTTTAAGAATAAAACAATACTTGCAAAACTTGGACAGAATGTATTTGCAGGTGAAAGTTTATTAGCTAAAGAATAATGGAAGAAAAAAAATTTAAGATAGTTCAGTCAAAAAAAACAAGATATATTTTACCTAATATTTTAACTATTGCTGGCGTATGTTTAGGTATTAGTTCTATAAAATTTTCTTTTGATTTAAATTTTAAATTAGCAGTTATCTTTATACTGCTAGCATCAATACTTGATGCTTTAGATGGAAGAATTGCACGGCTTATAAAAGGTACTACAGAATTTGGTAAAGAATTAGACTCTCTAACTGACTTTGTAAGTTTTGGTATCGCACCAGCGTTTATTATATATTTTTGGGATTTAAATAAGCTTGGTAAAATTGGGTGGGTAATAACTCTTATTTTTTCAGTTTGTTGCTTGCTAAGACTTGCTAGATTTAATTTGACAAAATATAGTTCAACCGAAACGTGGAAATTAAATTATTTTGAGGGAATTCCATCTCCGATAGGAGCAATACTAATTTTATCACCATTAGTAGTTCAATTATCAGACTTTAGTATAATTTTTGACTTAAAAAAATTTTCTCCACTAATAACATTGTTAATAGCTTTCCTACTAATCAGTAAAATTCCAACATATTCTTTTAAGAATATTAAAATCAAACCATCGTACACAATTTTTATTTTATTGGGAGTTGGTATTTCATTAGTTACCTTAATGTTTTTCACTTTTGAAACATTATTTATATTTAGCATTATTTATTTTTTATCAATTCCTTTCTCTATTTTTACTTATTTAAGAAATAAACAAAGTATAAAAGATAATTCTGAAGAAGAACATGAAGATGTTCTATAATGAAAAAAAACAAAAGCTCGAAAAGTTGGATAATTAATCAACATAGAGATAAATATTTTAAATTATCTAAAGTTTCTGGTTATAGATCTAGATCAGCATTCAAATTAATAGAATTAAATAAGAAATATAAATTCATTAAAAAAAATAGCTACTTACTTGATCTAGGCTCATCTCCTGGTGGGTGGTCACAAGTAGCAAGTGAAATAATTACTTCCGGCAAAATATTGTCCGTAGACATAAAGGACATGTCCCCAATCAAGGGAGTTAAATTTTATAAATTAGATTTTGATAAGGAAGAAAGCAGATCTAAGATATTATCATTTTTTAATAAGAAAATTGATGTGCTCGTATCAGACATGGCTACAAATACAACTGGAAACAAGAGCTTAGACTCCATTAGGACAAATTTACTAGCCCTCGAGGTGATAAATTTTTCAACAGAAATAGTCAAAGTGGAAGGAAACGTTTTATTAAAAGTATTTATGGGTGATGAATTTGATAATTTAAAAAACGAAGCTAAAAAAAAGTTTAAAAAAGTCAATTTTTTTAAGCCTGACTCTAGTCGAGGGGTTTCCAGGGAAACTTATATACATTGTGCCGGAATTAAGTCTTTATAAATTTAAAAAATTGTATATAAGTTTATATGGAACTTATAAAAGAAGCTCTCACATTTGACGACGTTTTAATTGAACCAAAATACTCTGAGATTTTGCCAGCTGAAACAAATTTAAGTCAAAAAATATCAAAAAAAATAACATTGAATTTACCTTTCCTATCTGCAGCAATGGACACTGTAACCGAGAGTAAAATGGCGATGACTATGGCAGATTTGGGAGGTCTTGGTATCATTCATAGAAATCTTAAAGCAGAAGATCAAATAAGAGAGGTAAAAAAAGTAAAGAAAAAAAATTTATTAGTTGGAGCAGCTGTTGGAACAAGCCAAGAAAATTTATTAAGAGCAAAAAAACTTTTAGACTCTGGAGTTGATATAATTGTTGTAGATACCGCTCATGGACATAGCAAAAAAGTTCTAGATATTATTGAAAAAATAAAAAGATTATCATCACAAGTGCCTCTTTGCGCGGGAAACATTGCAACTGGTCAAGCAGCTTTAAGACTGTACAATGCAGGTTCTGATATTTTAAAAGTAGGAATTGGTCCAGGCTCAATTTGCACGACTAGAATGGTAGCCGGTATCGGAGTTCCACAGATTACTGCAATAATGAATGTTAAAAGTGCACTTGGTAAAAGAAAAATAAAAATTATATCAGATGGAGGTATAAAATTTTCTGGTGATTTAGTCAAAGCACTAGCCGCCGGAGCTGATGCAATAATGATGGGGTCAATATTTGCTGGAACTGATGAAAGTCCTGGGCAAAAGTTCAAAATTAAAAATAAATTTTTTAAAACGTATAGAGGGATGGGATCTAGAGGTGCAATGTCATCAGGTTCCTCGGATAGATATTTTCAGAAAAATTTTTCAGATAAATCTAAATTTATACCCGAGGGTGTTGAAAGTAGGGTTATTTATAAAGGATCTGTAAAAAAAATCATGCACCAATTACAAGGAGGACTTAGATCTTCAATGGGTTATATTGGAGCAAAACAAGTTAAAGATATTCAAAAAAATGCAAAATTTGTTAAAATAACGAAAGCTGGATTTTACGAAAGTATGGTACATAGTGTTATTATAACGGGCAGCGCTGAAAATTATAAATTATGAAAAAAGTTTTAATATTTTTAATACTCCTTAATTTTACTTTTACAAATATATATGCAGATAACAAATATTTCTTGGAAGGTGTAAAGTTATTTGAAAAAAAAGAATTCGATAATGCTAAATTCAAATTCGAACAAGATATCGTTTTTAATCCTAAGAGCGAACTTTCGTATCTTTACCTTGCTAAAATTTTTAAAAGTAAAGATAAAGATATCCTTACTGAACAAAATTTAGATACTGTTATTTTGATCAATCCTCAAAATGAAGAAGCTTTATACGAAATGATAATATTAAAAATTAAAAAATCAGATTTTACAAAAACAGAAAAATTATTGAACAATTTCTCCAAGATTTGTACTTCTTTATGTTCGAAAAAAAAAGAACTTAATAAACTCTTAATAGACTCACAAAAAAAATAGATGGAGTCTATAAGCTTAAAAGAAAAAGAAAAAATTATTATCGTAGATTTTGGTTCACAATTCACAAAATTGATAGCAAGAAGGATCAGAGAGTATGGGGTGTTATCTGAAATTTTAAATTTAAAAGATTTTAAAAATTTAAAATATTCAAACTATATTAAGGGTATAATTTTTTCTGGAGGGCCAGACACAGTAGTTGATAAAAAAGTACCTAATATATCAAGAAAAATATTAAGATATAATATACCAATCTTAGGTATATGTTTTGGATTACAACTGTTAACTAAATTATTTGGTGGTCAAGTGAAAAGTAAGAGAAAAAGAAGAGAGTTTGGAAAAGCAACTCTTAAGAAAAATAAGAATTCCAAATTGACTGAGAATTTTTTCATT
>MDTE01108412.1_pt1 | contig 19124 bp, 15 predicted proteins | sample 811231 | NCBI WGS metagenome assembly MDTE01 (sample SAMN05326651, study PRJNA326480) | marine metagenome | isolation source: seawater | place: Indian Ocean: Red Sea | collected 2010 | reverse complement strand
TATCGCATCGATCGATCGATCGATGTGTATCGCATCGATGTATCGCATCGATCGATCGATCGATGTGTATCGCATCGATGTATCGCATCGATCGATCGATCGAGAGTCGAGACTGATCGATCGATACCATACATCTATCGTCATCCTCGTGAAAAGGGTAAAGGGGCCAGACCGGCGGCGACAGACGACGACGACGACGACGACGACGACGAGGCCGGGACGATGTCGATGCGAAGGCGCCCCGGTGGGGCGAGAAAGATGAAAGCGTTCTCTCGCGTGGAGACGATCGCGACCGCGGCGGCGTTCGATCGGGCGATGAAGAAGAGGGATCAACTCTTGTTGGTGGAGTTCGTGTCGGTGCGTGAGGTCGAGTCGAGCGGCGCGCGGGGAGACGATCGATTGATGACGAAGGAGGACGCGAGGGGGTGGAATCGAAGGATGCGATGCGATGCGCGCGTGTGTGCGCGTGCGCGTGCGTGCGTGCGTGCGTGCGTGCGTGCGTGCGTGCGTGAACGAAGACTGACGGTGAAGACGCGGGGTATTCCGGGACGACGCAGAACTACAGCCCTTCGAGCAAGTCGATGGCGCCGTACATGCAAACCTTGGCGCGGACGGCGGAGTTTAAGCGCATTCGCTTCATGAGGGTGGACATCGAACAGGTGCCGGCCGTAGCGGAGAGGTGTAACGTGAAAGCGCTTCCCACGTATCAGTTGTACAAGAATGGGGAAAAGCTCGAAGAGATGAGCGGGGCGTTGCCGTCCAAGTTGGTGACCATGCTCAAGGAGCACAACATCAAGGCGTCGGGCGGGGGCGTGCTCAAAGTGTTGGGCGTTGTTCTCGGGATCGCGGGAGCCTTGTTCGGAGTTATCACACTCAAACACGCGGTCGAGCGGGGAGAGTTGAAGGAAGCGGAGGAGAAGAAGGCGCGTGAGGCTGCCGAGTTGGCACGGGCTCGTAAGGAGAGCGAAGAACGTAGAAGGCGGCGAGCTCGCGCTCTGGGAGGCGCCAAGGAAGAAGAAGAGGAGGAAGAAGAAGAAGAAGAGGAAGAAGAGGAAGAAGAAGATGAAGATGAAGATGAAGATTTTTTCGATGATGACGAGTAAAACTAAGTACATCACCGCCGCGTAGTGTCTATCTTGTATTTACAAGAAAAATGTGAAATTTCGCCACTCAAAGTCGTGTTCTCTTACCATTTAAACTCGGGGATATTCTGCGTATCCGGCTCGGGAGGATTTCGTGGGGTGAGGTCGAAATCCGCGAGTGGTCCTCCAATCTGTGCGCCCACTGGTTGCGGCGTCATCCCACCCATCTGTTGCGTCATCATTCCGCCCATCTGTTGCGGCATCATCCCACCCATCTGTTGCGGCATCATTCCGCCCATCTGTTGCGGCATCATCCCACCCATCTGTTGCGGCATCATTCCGCCCATCTGTTGCGGCATCATTCCGCCCATCGCTGCCCCGTTCTGTTGCTGGAACATTGGTGCCTGTTGATACATTGCGTGATGCTGTGTCGCACCGGGGAAGGCTTGACCTTGAACGTTCGGGGGGGCTTGCTGCCCAAATCCACCTACCATGTTGCCCTGAAGTTCGTTAAGTCCCATCATTCCACCCCCCATGCCCGGCATTGCATGCGCCTGCGCCGGAGTGTCGAACAAGTTCATGATATCATTCTTTGATATTTCTGGCTTTTGCGCGGGCTGCACATCCGCTGGCGGCATGTTGTTCGTCGGCGCCGACGCAAAATCACCCCAACTATCATCAGCGATTGTTTGCTCTGAAGCTGCTTGCCCTGGACCCGGAGGAGCCGTGAAATCGCTCCACTGGTTTGCCGTCTGTCCGGAACCCGTGTTGAAATCCGACCATTGACTCCCACCAACCTCTGCAGCGGGCTGATTAGTTGGTGCGGGAAGGTCCAATGATAGCAAGTCTGCTATCCCATTCTGTTGGACCGCCGCCGACCCCACTGAGGACATTTCTCGCGTGGGTTCGGGTTCAATAGGAGTCTCGACGGGAGGGCTCGCGACTTGAGCAACCTCTTCTGGTCCACTTCGACTGCTATCTTTGTATCTTCCTCGTTCGTATTTATTTTTAATGAATCTCTCGCACGCGTCTCGGCCACTTCCTGGTCCCGGTTTCGCTCCCGTTTGGAGCTCAGCCTCCCAAAAACCATTCGCCCTGGCGTTGCCCATGCCTTCCATGAACGCCACCTGCTCTTCAGTCCACTTATCCAATGTCGTCGATTTGACCTTGGATATGTGCACGCCCAACCCGCGATGCGATCCGCTGCAGTTGGTGCAGAAAAACACTCCCAACGACGTCGACGCCCACCTGGGCAAGCGCATCGTGCACTCGGAACACGTGAGATTTTCCGGTCGTTTCAGACACTCCTGGAGACGCTTTTGAAGCGCTTGCTGCTCGCGCTCGCCCATCGCGACGTCGCGCTGAGTTATCGAAGACTACTTCTCTCGACACGTGCGATCGCTGAACTCGCTCGTCTCCGTTCGGCGGGCGCACTCTGACGATGGCGGTGTGGGCGGAGAGCGCGCCCGTCGTGGCCTCGGACGGCAGATCCGCTCGACACCGATCTTCCGAGAGATTCGAAATGATTCTCAGGCATTTGGCGTCGCTGAATAACACATCCATCGTCCTCGCCAGTGGATCTCCGCGTCGTAAAGAGATCCTGAGCAATATCGGCGTCGTCTTCAACGTCGTCAAAAGTAAGTTCGAGGAGGATTTGGACAAGCAGAACTACGATGGCGCCGCGGCGTACGCCCAGGCCACGGCTTGGATGAAAGCGAAGGACGTCTGCGAGAATTGGGATTGTTCCGAGCTCGGACCGGTTCCAGACGTGATCATCTCCGCTGACACAGTGGTCGAGAGCGACTCTGGGGAAATATTGGAGAAACCGGCGGACAAGAGCGAGGCTACGAGGATGTTACAGGCGCTATCGAATGGGAAGAGTAAGGTGCATACGGGAGTAGCCCTCCTCGCACCCAAAGTACCCCGTCAAGGAGGTGCGATTTATGGTAAGAGCTTTAGCGAGACCACAAAAGTAGAATTCGCCGAGCTGAGCCTCGCTGAAATCGAAGCGTACGTAGCAACCGGAGACCCTTTTGATAAAGCTGGAGGTTACGGTATTCAAGGTGCGGCGGGCGTCTTCATTCGAGGGATTGTGGGTGATTATTTCAACGTCATGGGATTCCCGGTCCACGCGTTTGCGCGTGAAATCGAATCAATGGTCCCACCAATATTGGAACACGCATAGCTCGCGGCTCGGAGTCTTAAACCTACCGGCACCGACGGCGGCAGCGACGGGACCCGACTATTTAAGTGAACATTACAAACCTTCTATGATGGTTAGTCTTAAACCTACCCGACTATTTAAATATCTATTTCTAAACTGTACCATAATTCCTCTGGACCACACCCAACTAAAGCTTACGCAGACCGATGTGGACTCCGTGGAGCAGATTGTGAGAATACAAGGTGGAGCCTGGCTCGAAAACTGTTCCCGGGTCAGGAAGTAATCTTCTTCGCGCTCCAGCGTTAAATTTCAATTTTGATAACCACGGTGTGGGTGTCGTCAAACTATGGTGCTGGTTGTTCATTGATTCACTAGGAGTACCGTCGCGCAGGAACTCAAAGCCGTATGTATCTGTTCCACCGACCATATCAAATTCATCTTCGAAATCGTCCCAGTATTTGTCGAAGAGGTCTCTGAACGTATTTGTGATGCACGTGCGGATTGCAAAATAATCCTCCGTGCGTGCCCCTGGTCCATGCACAAAAATACCGATTTCGACAAATTCCCGCTCCACGACAGCAAGGCGTATCTCACTTTTCTGTTCGTTGAGATCAAACGCACTCAGCGAACACTGCAGAGGAATGTAATGGGGAAAGCTACAATCCGCTTGCCACATGGTGCGAACATCCGGACAATCAAGAGCGGGTACTAGAGCCCAATCTTCATCATGCTCGTCTGGATCAAATCGGCCTGCCTCCACTAGTTTTTTGCGAAAGATACACCAAAGTCTCTCAAACGGTACAGCGTCATCCACGCGGAAGGCCTTCTCAAAATCGTCAAACTGAGCGTAAACGATGAATGTGGGTCTCCCTTCTTGCTTTGCGGCAGGTGGTTGCGCATTCGTGGGAGTCGCTGGCGCTTGTTTCGGGATTGGCGCTTGTTTCGGGATTGGCGCTTGTTTCGGGATTGGCGCCTGTTTCAGAGGTATGACGATTTCTTCAGCGTCCATGATTGCATTGCTGAGAGCGAATTCAAAATCTGGCTGACCTGGGGGGACATTGAAATAATATGTGATGAACGGAACGAGTGTGCCTATAGCTGAGCAGCTCGGAACTGGGACATACAGCGGATTCTCCATCTCGAACATTGCGACCACCATTTCTGGAATCCTGAAAATGTGTCGTTCATCAAACGTCTCGAATATTTGTCGGAACAACTCGAGTGTCATCACCTTGTATCCAGGTCTCCGTCTTTGGGCCATCGCTAAATGACGCACGAACATGTAGTACGGCGAATCGATTTCTTCAGGATGTTCTGGAGCGAAGATGTAACTCGTAACTTCAATCAACATGGCTATGCTCTTCACAACCGCAAGATCGGTACCAGAAGGAACGATAGCTGCCAGTGCATCGCAGAGCTCATCATTTTGCCCGAATGCTCGTTCCGTCATGATCTGAATAGACCATGCCATGAAATCCGGTATAGCAGTGTGAACCCAGGTAGCTTTACCGCGTGTCAAACACCTATCCTTCACCAAATCTTTCAACAATTGATTGACTTCTTTGGAGTTCGGTGAATTCTTGCCACATTTTTCACAGTTCTCACGCTCGTGCTCTTCACACGCCCAGAATTTGAACGTCGAATTCCACTCCCTACCGCCATCTTTGTAGTAAACAAGTCCGTAATCTAAGTCCTTTACGAAGGGTTCGAAATGATCTGGAGTCGGGCAAGCCTCTCCTTTGAGGTTAAGTCTAGCATAGTCGTATTTCTGTCGTATCGGGAAGTCTCCGCCCAATGAAGCTTGCGTGGTTTCTACCAACCGGTTTCTGATCGCTTTAACGTTGCATTCTGTTCCAGGATCCAAAACTTCTAGCATTTCCCTCAAGGGTTCCGGTAAATCGGCGATCGGAGTATTGCTGAGTATATCGTCCATCTTGGCCATCATTTCTTGAGTCTGCTCTGGGCTCAACTCGTCAGTCACGCGGTTGCCCCAAGTTGACGCGTAACTCTGAAAGGCGTCCAAAACATCTCGCGCAGCCAACTTCTGATGGTCAGATCCTCGTGAATCGGGCTCGGCTCGCCCTCGTGGCGGCGTGTTGGCCATGCCGCGGCTTCTCGGCGTCTATCGATCGGGAGGAAAGAGTCCAAGGAGTGTCACGCGATCTCGCCACCGAGACTTCGCTCGCGACCGCGACACGTCCGCGACACGTCCACGCGAGACGATGACCGACGTAAAATGACCTCGGACGAGAGCCGCGCGCGCGCCCCCCTGCGTTGACGATTCTCGACGATTCACCGCTGAGGCGTCGGACAGACTCGTCGAATCTTTCGACGAGGAGTGAGGTTGGCTGGTCGGTCGCCATCCTCCAAGCGAGGCGCCTCGCGAAGATACCGGCGCGAGCGCGGCGCGAGGGATGCAACGAGCGATGGCTCCAGGGATGTCGTCGGGCTCGTGAACGTGATGAATGGGTCCGAGACCAAGGCGAGGGCGACTGACACGCCGCTCATGGAACTGGGCGCTCTGGAATCTCGCATCGTGCTTCGGCGGCCGAGCGCCTACATCGTGGACGTGCGAGTGATGGAGAGAGAGAGAGGATAGGCTGTAGATCAAATAACGTGAGTAAAAGTACATGTGTTTACATTTCATTCATTTCGATTCATTTCGATTTGTCGGCGTAAGTCTCATCCGCTTGCGGTGAACGTCCCATGTTCATTTCGTATTCACGTATGTGGTTGTTGTAATTGTGTAGAGGAAAGTTGGTTGACGCTCTGCGCCCTCTAGCTTGAACTAACGCAGTGTCATAGGCTATCGCGGCTTTTTGAGGCGAGTCGAAGAGCCCCAGGTACAAATGTGAGTTCCTTGGCACCCCCAGTCGCGCCTCGTACTTTGATTCTGAATGTCGAGTGACACCTCTGTAGCCACTCGCCCCTCGTGCGAAGCCTTCAGAGTGTCTTCTCACCTCCATGATCAGCTCATCCAATGTGAGTGAGTCGATGAAATCTATCAAATCTGCGTATCGAGATTCTGGAAAGTTCATTTTAAGCGGGCGCGAACCGGTTCTAGATCGATCGCCCATTCGAGAAAGTTTCAAAACGATGATGTCGAAAGCCTCAGCCGCAAACTCTTCCTCCACATGACCTCCCAGGTAAACTTGACGACGAGATTCTCTCAACCATACGTGTGCCTCGTACCGTCCAGACTTTGCATGTCGACAAACGCCATTGAATCTCGATGATCGAGGCTTGCCACGCGGTGTTTGGTAAGGGACCGATGACGAAACAATCACCGGTGGCTGTAGTCTCGTAATCGGTGGCCTTCCACGGCGTTTCATCGTCGGCGTTCTCGGGGTTCCTCGCGACGTTGATGGACCGGTGTGTTGTGTTGGAGTCTTGAATTTTCGCGTATCTGCTGTGTTTTGTGAATCAGATGGAAAGTATTCCATCTCATGAGCCGCTTGCTGATTGAACACGTCCTCCCACGCGCTATTGTTCAGAGTTGGAGTCTCCCTGGTGCTCTCGTCAAAGAGACACAGAAAATCGTCTGGCGCTCCGACTGGAACTCCGTGCGACTCTTTCGGCGGTTTTTCCTCAAAAATCTTTTCATTCAGTTGTTTTTTGATGTTTTCTTCCTTCGATGCCGTCGCCGGTGCCTTCCCCGCCCGACCTCTGGTCCGCATATTCCTTCCGGAAGTGTTTCGAACCCTTTTCTCTGCGTGTGTCGAGTCGCACACGCGCCGTATCCGATGTGCTCTCGCGTCACCGACCGCCTCGTTCGATTGTACAATTTTCAAACGTCCCAACGCGCGCTCTCACACTCCGTTCGCGGGCGTTGCGCTCTCCCGTCGCGCGCTTCAAAAGTCTTCTCTTCCACTCCTTCGCCCGCGCAGGCTGGCGCAGGCTGGCGGGCGTCACACGTTCGTATCCGCGCCACCAGTGTGATTCTGTAAATCTCATACCATATAGAATGATTGAATGCGTACCAAAAACCCGAACATGATAAAAACATAAAACAGCCGCCACGAAAAACGAGGGTCGATGGGAGGGGCGGCGCGCGGGGTTTGGGAGGGTTCGGGACAGAACGCGCCGCCGAGGTCGTGGACCCGCGCGAGCATCGGTCGTCGACTGGAGGCGGAGAGACAACCCGGCCGCGATGGATCCCGCCATGCTCGATGGGTTCCCGGAGGAGGATAAGGCGAAGATGATGGGAATGATCGAACAGATGCAGACGCGAGACAGCTTGCGAATGTATAACAACTTGGTCGAGCGGTGCTTCATGACGTGCGTGCAGTCGTTTCGGAGGAAAACGTTGGAGAAGGACGAAGAGAGATGCGTGTCGAAGTGTTGTGAAAAGTTTTTGAAGCACTCCGCGCGCGCGAGCGTGAGATTCGGGGAGCTGAACGCACAGTCGATGCAAGGGATGCAAGGAGGACCTCCGGCGTCGTGAGTAGAGTGAGAGTGAAAACGCGTTGAAAATTTTAGTCAAACACGCGATTTGGGTTAGTTTGCATCAATTCTATAATAGTCAAGGCTAGATTTGTGATGACCTCCTACGCAGACACCGAAGAGAGGACGTCCCAGTACGTCGGGAACGTCTTCTTCGTGCACTTCGGGTCGTTGATGATGACGTCGACGTCACCGCAAGCGGCGAGGGCGAAAGCCATAGCCATGCGGTGGTCGTCGTAAGTGTCAATATCAACGTTCGCCTTCATCGTCGCCGGGGGTTCAAGCTTGTGCGGCGGGGTGATGACACAGTAATCCGAACCTTCAAAGACATCGCAACCCAGCTTGCGGAGTTCGGTGCAGATGGCAATCATGCGCTCCGTCTCCTTAACACGCCAACTCGCAACGTCACGAATAGTCGTAACGCCGTCCGCGAAAAGTGCGGCAACCGCAAGAGTCATGGCGGCGTCCGGCATCGCATTCATGTTCACATCAATCGCCTTCAACGGGCCTTGAGGTCCAGTGCAAGTGACCGAGTTTGGTCCCCACTCGAGCGTCGCACCCATTTGTTCCATGGTGTACGCGAAGTTTGTGTCCCCTTGAATACTCTCCGAACCGCATCCGATGACCGTAACGGTACCACCAGTAATCGTGGCACCGGCGAGGAAATAAGAAGCCGAAGAAGCATCACCTTCGACGAACGCACTACCCGGGGAGACGTACTTTTGCCCGCCTTGAATCTTGAAGCTCTGAAGGTCATCAGCCTTTTCAACCTTGACACCGAAGCGTTCCATGAGCGTGATCGTCATCTCAACGTACGGCTTCGAGATAAGTTCGTCCACGATCTCGATCTCGATCGATCCTTGGCAAAGCGGCGCCGCCATGAGAAGAGCAGTGAGGTACTGTGAGCTCACCGAACCGCTGAGTTCAACTCGTCCACCCGGCAATCCGTTCGCCTCAACCTTCACAGGAGGGCATCCAGTGCCCATCGTGCATTCCGCCTTCACACCAAGCTGCACCAAACCATCGACAAGGTCTTGAATCGGTCTCTCGCGCATTCTCTCGACACCATCAAGGACAAAAGTACCCTTGCCTGCCGCCGCCACGGCGGCGGTGAGAGGGCGCATCGCCGTACCGGCATTACCAAGGAACAAGTCCGCGCCTTCCACGGGGAACTCACCACCGCATCCAGTGATTTCCAAGATGTTGTTCTCTCTATCTTCAGTGAAGTCCAATCCCAGGACCTTGAGCGCGTCGACCATGTAGCGAATGTCATCGCTATCCAGTAAGTTTTCCACCTTGGTGGTACCTTCCGCAAGCGCCGCGAGGAGAAGGATGCGGTTGGACAACGACTTAGATCCCGGAAGGCGAACGGTACCCTCGACTTTCTTAATCGGCTTGAGCGTGAGCTGTTCCATCGCACCGGTAGCGTTCGCTCGCGTCAAGGTGCGCGACGAGCGGCTAGGGCGGCGTCTGGTGCTCCCACATTTCGCCGGTGCGAAGGACTTACTGAGCGTCGCTTGACAAGACATGATTGACGCGTGGCGATACAACAGATGTAGTTCCTATCGCAGCGTGCGCGAACGTTTAGTGAAGCGCGCGCGACTGTGGCGAAGGCGAACGATAAAGCGCATCGACCATCAGCCTCGACCCTTTTAAGGCGACCATCGTTCTTGCCTAGAAACTCTTGTATTTTATTTTCTAAAAGTCTATCAAAAGTGGATAATCAAACATTCACGAAGCTGCGCGCACCGACGAGGGAGTGTTCGAGGTGAATGAACTCACGTTTCAAAGCGTCAATTTTATCCAGTTTGGCTTGCAGTTTAGTCTTTTCATCTGAAGTGCGACCAAGAATTCCGAGACTTCGCTTGTTGTCTCCTTCTGCACGTTTCTTTTCAGCTTCGAAATGGGAAGCGGCAGACTCGAACCAGTGAAGTGCGTCGAAGGCTTCGTGTTGGCCAAGAACACTGAGCAAGTAAGCTATTCCGAGAGCCAAACCATCATCAGTAAATGTTGCTGTTAGAGATTCTTTGGTTCGCCGGGCAAGTTTATCTTTTGACGCTGAAATAGCTTCAGCTGCGCTCAGCGTAAGAGCCGGAAGTACCAAGTAAAAGTCTTTCAAATGCTCGTGAGCTTTGTTACGAAGTTCTGTCGAGAACACCGAAACAAGGACCTGAAAGTAATCCGTTCCATCTGTTCCTCCCACATTGAGAGCTTCAAGCTCATTCTGGAGATTTTTGAGACACTTGACCGTCCAATCAGACAGTCCGTCTACTGCAAAGTTTGCGTCGGCAGAAAATTTTGCCGTGCGTGTGCTTGGTACAAACTTGGCCGCATTGGTACTATAGTGCATCGCACCTAGACGTATCATGCGCACAAATCCTAATGCATTACCGATTTCGGTCACCAGGTCACGAAATTGATCGATGAATGACGATCCGTCGCTCGACAAACCTAGTTTGCGCACATCCCTGATTAGCCGAAGAGCTGACTCAACTGGATACTCAAACTTTTCATCGAGCTTCGACGCACGATAGCCAGTCTGCTTAGCGCTCAGCTTGATAGCATCACTTTTGGCCTTCGTCTCAGCGTGCACCATTCGGGCTTCTTTCATCAGTTGACTTCTGATGTGGTCGTCAAAAAGAAACTGGTTGAAAATTTGGAAGCGCTGGGCGAGATACTGATACGCAAAGTTGATACTCGTGTGCGTTATGCCGGTTCCGTGGGTCCTGATCGAGTTGGCGACATGGCGAATACTGATTGTGTTCAGATGTTTCCGGTCCGAGTCCGCGCTAGCCTTCTCCACGAAACATTGCGTGTTCAAGTTGTAGTTGTACTTGGATACGAAGATGTGGATGTTTCGCATCAACTCAAGTACGTCCAAACCCTGTTCCAGCGTTTGACTCGGCAACTCGATTTCGGCACATCGTAGAGAATACTTTTCGATGGCGAGATTGCGCATTTCCACGTACGACTGCGAGCGAACAAGGTGTTAGTCGCTCACTCCCAACAGTGAAAAAAATATAATCACTCGCACAACAATTAATTATTTTGACACCTACCTTCCAGTTATGCAGCGCTATGGCCGTATGATTGTGAAACGTTTTATTCAAGTACTCTTCCACTCGATTTTTAATGTCAATCTGTCGAAAATAAAACATCAAGGTCAGATTTTCATTTCGCACACGTGAATTAATTAAATAATAAACTCACCTGATAATTCAGCATGCGGATCGGGGGCAGATTCGTGAATGCTGACAAGTCCCGAACGCCATCTTTGAATGGATTCATGCTTGCGATGCCTATGATGCGAGCAGAATGAAGATGCATACGCAAATCTGTCTCAATATCTCGACAAAGTGGTTGAATTATTTCACGCTCCAGAGAATTCTCAATAAAATGTTGATACGACGCCATTTCGTCGGGTTTCGCACCACCACGCATTAGCAGCGTTTCACAGCCCCTGAACGCGTTCACAAGCGCGTTCAAACGACCAGCTTCGTTCGGCCTGGCATATATTTCAGAAAGACAGACTGGAAATAATTCTCGCGTGAGAAATAAAAACGACGTGTCACACTGATCTTGTATGCTTTTGCGGTATCTACAGAGCGCCTCGAGAAGTTCTACAGACTCATGTGCGATGCACTCATTCTCTGAACTCACGATGCGGGCTCCACAAATCGAATCAAGGCACACACGAAGAACATGTGTCCTTTTCTGTGTCGCTGGACCTGACAAAACTCGTCCTAAATAAATGAAATAATTAATTAATTTTTATGGCGTTGTGTTCGTAAAATGATGACCCACCTGCGATGTGCAAGTTTGCAAGAACATCTTGTTTGTTGGTTTCGACTTTTCCCGCTGAAATCTGCGCTTTCACGCGTCCCCAACCGCTTGTGGTCGTCATCGTCGAAAGTGTATTTTCTAATAATTCCTGTGCGGGTACCTACACGTTATGTTAGTTCAGACTTGTTTAAACTGAATGGTGATGATGTGAAACATACCAGTAAGCGAATCACTCTATCCTGCAAAAATTTCAGCACGTGCTGCAGCTCCAGACTCGTTTTGGTATTCTGAGTGAAAGCATCGTACATCGCTTGCAGCATCTCGACCGCTTGAGCAATGAGCCTGACACGCTGCCTGGTCAACGGCGCATCCATGACCATGTGTAGATGCAATACTTCTTGAATGTAGTGGCGTAATTGACTCGCACACCTTGTTCCTTCCTGTAATAATCTTATACGGGTGCTCATCGTCACAGATAAACTGCTTGAGGGCGCCTGTACAGCCGTAAACTTGGCGAGCCAACAGACTGACTGTGATAGGAATCGCCTGAGCTTCTCCGGAAACGAGTCGTCGATAGTGTCAAGCATTTGCCGATGACGCGAAGTAATAGTTTCTGAAAGAGTCGCAGTTCTAAACTCTCGAGCCCCGGGAGACAAATGAGCGCCCAGAATCGTCCCTGGACAGACGGAGACTGTCGTCGTCACCGGGACTAGAAGGCACAGATTGTGTACCTCCCATGCCTTCGTACACAGTTGTCTATCCGTGATGTCAGGAACCAAATGTGAATGTAAACAAGTCAAACAAAGAGAGGACAGTAGCGTGTTCTTGTCGCTTAACCTCTCCTTATCGCTGTTCACGCGATCAGAGGCACGTTCAATCAACTCGAGAGTCACCGCTGCAAGTTCCTTGATGAACCGATCTGGTTGCTCAGTCCCCGCCAATTGCTCGAGAATAGAGCTGAAGAACGAGGACGAAAACAACAGCTTCTCCACAATTACGATTGATGAATCCAAACTCGCTACGTCGACTTCATTCATACCGAACTGCTCTGGATTTGTGCGAAGCACCAAGACTACACGCTTAAAACTCATCAGCGCCATGCCCAACGTCTTGTTATTGCGAACAGTCTCATCTATACCAAGACCGATAGCTAACGCACGACCCAACATATCGAATGACCACTGCAGGCGTACAGATTGATACGGAGTGTACGCCGTAAATGTCGAGTAGACCACAGTGAGCTGCGTAAACAAGTTACAAATTACGGCTCGTACCTGGTCCATAAACAGCAAAGTGTCTTGTAGTGGCTGCAACTTCTCGACAAACGCAGTCCTAAGTTCAGCTTCTGACACTTTATCTTCATCTTCGTCATGCACTCTCTCCCCGAAGGTCATCAGCATGGGGAAGATTGTTTCGTTTGCAATGGTACGCAGCCGTTCAACTTCACCACCTAGTTGTGCAAAAATCATCGTCGACTTTCCCAGCAGCGCGTTCTCGCACGAGACTAGATCCTCTATGCGCATATTCTCGCGCGGATCTCCATTTAAGATGATTGGATCGTCCCACCCACCGACTCGGAGTTGCGCGCGGTTTGAAACTTCCTCACCCAACCGCTCGGTGGTCTCCCTCGTTTTCTGGCTCCAAGTCTCGACGTACTCGCGCAATCCATCCAGCACCTCTCGCATCGCCACCGTAGCATTCTCGTGATACTCCTCCGGGATCACGGGCGCGCTCGTCGACTCCATCGCCGCGCTCGGCTCTCCGTGCGCATCGGCTAACACCGGTCGTTGGTCAGAGGATGTTGCCGCGCTCACGTCCGTCATCGAGACGAGGAGACGAACGTCGCGCGCGCCGCGCCTGTGAGTCGCGCTCTCACGTCTCTTTCACGGGCGCTCCCACCGTTTGTCTTCTCGTCGGCGTCGCGTCCTGAAGACTTGAACGAAAGATGTCGCGCATCCGTTCGTTCGGTTACTCGCGGGACGTCGGCGTTCTCGCTGAGGGTCGTGCCTCACACGGCGCTCGCGTCGTCGTCGTCGTCGTCGTCGGGACGCGCGACGACGGCGGGGAAGAGTGCGAGAGAAGCGTGCGGACGCCATGGACGCCGGCGACGCGCACGTCGGGCGACGCTCGCGGTCGAAGAAGTTGGTGCGAGCTCGAAAGCGCGCGAGGTTGGAGGCGGCTGTGAAGACGCCGGGGACGACGACGAGCGCGAGAGATGTGAGGGAACACGGAGTCGTGGATGATGAGAATCAACAGCAAGAGACGATAACTCTCCCGCGGACGTCCGCGCCGTGGTTCTCTCGAACGCTCTCGGTGAACGAAGAGACGTCTTTCGAGGTGTATTACCGGCGGCAAGGCATCGTTCGCGAAGACGAGTGGGGAGAGTTTCTGAGATATCTTCGCTCGCCCTTGCCGGTGACTTTTCGGATGAATAGGATGGCGAGTAGACAAGAAGAAGTCCGAGAGGCGCTGCAATCCGGGAAGCACTTGCTGCAGAGTGATCGAGAATTACGAGACGACCGCGGTAAAGTGATCCCACCGCCGACTCAGCTTCCGTGGTGCGACGGCTGGCAACTCGGTATGGATAAGATGAGTCTCAAGTTCACGAGAAATCCGGTACTTCGAGAGCTACAACGCTGGCTGGTCAAGTACAATAACACTGGTGTGCTCACTCGTCAAGCTGTGGATTCCATGGTGCCGGCGGCGATTCTACAAGTGGAACCACATCACCGGGTTCTCGATCTGTGCGCATCGCCTGGATCGAAAACTACGCAGGCTCTTGAGGCGCTGAATGTGAGTGGTGAGGAAGGATCAGCCACGGGTTGCGTCATAGCGAATGATATCAATCCCATGCGTTGCTACTTTCTCGTACGACGGTGTGCGGCGCTCCGTAACGCCACGGCAAATTTGATGGTCACAACTCATCAGGCGCAATGGTATCCGAATGTAAACGTACCGATATCAGGTCACGCACCTACAGAAAATGGTGGACGATATCCAGAGGGATCATACGACAGGATTATTTGCGATGTTCCGTGCTCTGGTGATGGAACGTTGAGGAAAAACCCACAAATTTGGTCCGAATGGCGACCAGAGTTTGCCATGGGTCTCCACCGGCTGCAGCTTCATATCGCTCAGCGCGGGGCGGCCTTGCTCAAAGTCGGAGGATACATGGTGTATAGCACGTGTTCTTTCAACCCGGTGGAGAATGAAGCCGTCGTCGCTGAACTAATCAAGCGGTGTGGCGGCGCGCTTGAAATCGTCGACGCGGCGGACCGCATTCCTGAGCTACTGCGTCGGCCGGGTATCTCGACGTGGAATGTGGTCACCATGGTCGAAGGGGACGTCGTTGAATACCCAAAATACGAAGATAGCCAACGAGATTCCGTTCCAATAGGTCTGAAGAGAAAGTTCTCAAAATCAATGTGGCCACCAGAAGTGACGCCGGGGCGCATGGGTGCACTCGGTAAGCGCATCAAAGGCAATTCCATCCCTCTGCACCACTGCATGAGACTCGTTCCACATCTTCAGGACATGGGTGGATTTTTCGCAGTTCTTTTGAAAAAAGTGGCGCCGATCCCTGGACCGAAAACGTCGGAACCTCCCACAAAGAAAGAAGGGCGTAAATACAAGCGCACAGAGCCGAAACACCTGTACTCTACGATGTCTAGTAAATTGCTGAAGAAACTCTCCAAAGAATTCGGTCTCGATGATGACAAGACCTTTACGGAAAAAATCGCACCTAACTTGTTCACTCGTTCAAGCGACGAAAAATCAATCGTTTACATTTCCGAAGGAGTGAAAACACACTGCATTGATTCCGTCGGCGCAAAACGAATGAACTGTGTTTGGTCTGGTGTGAAGATTTGGGAGCGCTCGGAGCGAGACAACTTTTACATGTTGACGCAAGATGGAATGCACATTATTAAACCGTACATCACCAGGCGGAAAGTGGAGTTGTCGCGATCTGAGATTAAGAAGGTTCTGCAGTCGTTGGGTCATGAAATCCCCGTACTGTCTCTGTCTCCAGCTTCTCGTGAAGCCATTCGCGAGTATTCACCGGGTTCGTTGGTGGTTCATTTAAGAGGTGGTGATAGAGGCTTGAATTTACCGGTTGTCGTAAATTACACCGCCAACGATGCATTGAAACTCATCTGGAGATTCAGGAAAGGTCTTGAACAAGCGCCGAAAGTGAAAATTCGCTCTCTCCTCGCGGGTCTCGATGCTGTCGTTCAAATGTAGCTTTATATTTGTGAACTTGAATTACTAGTGTACTATACTTACTTTTCTTCCGCCTTGGCTAGTTTTTCAATCGCTTTGGACGCGGCGGCGTGAAAACTCTCCGCCTGAGACTGCGCATTTGAAGCCGCCGCGCGCATCTTGAGTGCAAACATGCTCATCTTCGCATCATCTCCAGACGCGGCGTTGACACACGTGAAGGACACCCCTTTGCCTCCCTCCATCAGTTGGAACTTTTGACCTTTGAAAAGAGAGGCATTGAGCATCAAACGGAAGTTACCCTTCGCTCGCATGACGAGTCTATACCCGTTTTGGCCTTGGTTGAGGCGAACGTCGCCGCGACCGCGCTCCATCCAACGAGATCCCTTTTCCTTGTCGACGACGTATTCGAACAAAGCACCCTCGGTACGAAACGTGCATGTTTCATCTTCTTCGCCCGTTTTCGTCTCGACGACTTCCAGTTCCACGATGGGCTTGATGGAGTCGTTCGCCACCTCTCTCTCCGGGTCGTCGTCCCCATCTTCCTCTTCGGCCTCCTTCTTTCCAGCGCCAAACAACGCCACCGGCGCTGCGGCGCCGCCACCGAACGCAGGCGTCGACGCTTTAGACGCGAATCCACCTCCAGCGTTGGCGTTCGCCGCCGCGAATCCCCCGAATCCGCCTCCGCTCTTCAAACCGCCGAACCCGCCGAACCCGGCTCCCGAGAGCGCGCTCCCGAATCCTCCACCGCCCGAGCTCGGCGCACCGAATCCAGACTTGGTCGTCGTCGTTTCCTTCTCCTCCTTCCCATCCCTCGTCTCCGTCTCCGCTGGGCGTCCTCGAACCTCTCTCGCCTCCGTCTCATCCTCATCCTCATCCGCCGCCCTCGGTCGCTTCGTTCCCACCTCGGTCGTCGTCTTCGCCTCCTCGATCGCCGTCGTCGTCTTCGCCTCGGCGCCCTCGCCCGCGTCCGCCTCGGACGACGGTCTCTCTTCCTCCGTCTCCGCTCGCGCACCCATCGACTCCGTCTGTCGCGCGCACTCATCCATCGTCGATCGATCCATCGATCGATCCATCGATCCATCGATGCGTCACGAGTCGAATGCACGCATCGAATGCGTCGAATCGAATGCGTCGACAGATGACGAACGCGCGGGCGGCGGCGATCGAACGCGCGGGAAGGCGCGCGTTTCGCGCGCTCGAACCGAGAATCCTCGCGTCGAGATCGTCGTTCGATGAACGGTTGCGACGAGGGGTGCGATTGGCCGAGTCGTACGAGGATGCGCGCGCGGTGACGGCCGCGAGGAGCGCGATGCCGATGGATGCCATCAGGGCGGAGGCGAGGGAGAGGTGCGCCGAGGTGGCGTCCACGGCGTCGGTGAAGGATGCGTCGGGACTGAGCGAGGAGGACGCGGGAGTGCTCGCGCTCTTGAGGTGGTTCAAGGAAGATTTCTTCGCGTGGGTGGATGCGCCCGCGTGCGCGCATTGCCAGAGCGCGGCGACGACGCTCGCGGGGACCGAGGGACGCGCGCTGACGAACGAGGAACGCGAGGGAGAGGCGGGACGGGTCGAGATATACGCGTGCGGTGACTGTGGTAAAAATACTCGATTTCCTCGGTACAACTCAGCCGTCAAATTGCTGGAGACGCGACGAGGGCGGTGCGGAGAGTGGGCGAACGCGTTCACGCTGTGTTGTCGGGCGATGGGATATCGCGCTCGATGGGTGATGGATTGGACGGATCACGTGTGGACTGAGGTGTACAGCGAGAGTCAAAAGAGGTGGTTGCACTGCGATCCGTGCGAGAACGTTTGCGACAAGCCCTTGCTGTACGAAGTCGGCTGGAACAAGTCGCTTTCCTACGTCATCGCTTTCTCCATCGAAGGCGTCGTCGATGTGACGAAACGATACACGAAGGATATGCGAGCGCGGTATCGCAACAGAGGAGAGGTGTACGAACGGTGGCTGGAGCAGCGCGTGAAAGATATCACCAAAGAGCTCAGGACGGCGATTCTACCGGACGAGGTCAAAGTCCTCGAACAGCAAGACGCGTGCGAACGCCAAGAGCTGGAAAAACCGGCCGTGGATATCGGGGAGTCTCTGCCGGGACGACAAACCGGTAGTTACGCGTGGAGAGCCGCGCGGGGCGAGCTCGGAAACTAGAAGTCTATGAACTACAGTAGTTATTTGTAAAAGAATTGTGTGCTATTATCTAAATACGCACGCGTTTTGGCCCTCTTAAGGAGTGCATCAAAGCTAAAACAACGGTAAATAAAGTCAAGGCACCCGCCTGGTGTGCCGAGCCGAGCTCGACAGGCACGTGATGAAGCAGTGTCGTGATGCCCAGAGTCACTTGTCCAGCGGTGGTGGCGAGTAAGGCGTGAAGAAGCATTCGCGTTCGTGGATGCAACGCCGCGGAATTACGATGGCCGAGCCACACAGCGCTCACGCTCGCCAGCGTCGAGAGCGCGAGAATGCGATGGTCAAACTGGACGGCGGCGGTATTTTCAAAGAAATTTCTCCACCCTTTGCTCTCCCACTGGTCCAAATACTCGGCGGGAATCCATTGACCACCCATCAGGGGAAACGTGTTATACGCTCGACCGGCGTCCATCCCCGCGACGTAGGCGCCGGAAATGGCGGTGACGCCGATGAGACCGGCGAGCGGATGCACCGCTCGATGCAAACGCTTTGTGGCATCAATCAACGCCTTGCTGGCGCCGGCAGCCTGACTCGGAGACGTGGGATATATCACGTTCAAAGTCGTCCAGAGCATGCCCGTATAAATCGTGAAAGCTCCAGTCAAGTGCGTCGCGAGACGATACGGACTCACTCGAGGGACGTCGTAGGAAAATTCTTGCTCCTCCAGACCGCTTTTCACCATCCACCAACCAATCATCCCTTGCGCCGCGCCGAGCACGAAAAACACGCCCAGGCGCTTCGCCAACGCTGACGTGATGTAACCCCGAGAGGCAAAGTACGCCAACGGGCCGACAAAGTATAAACCCAAGACTCGGCCCCACATGCGGTGTCCGTACTCCATCCAATAAATAAACTTGTACTCGTCCACCGTCATTCCGAGATTTGCCTTTTTATACTCAGGGCTCTGTTTGTACTTTTCAAACTCCGCCTCCCAGTCCTCGTCCGTCAGCGGTGGGTGCTCGTACTCAAACTTCCAATCCGTCATGGATAAACCGCTTCGCGTCAATCGCGTCATTCCGCCCAAAACCACCATCGAGAACACCCACGCGCACCCTCCACCGAGCCACCACGCCACCTGTCGCACCGCTCGATCACCACCGACGACCAGGGGCATCGCCACCGCCGTCCCCACCGCGGTAGACGCCGCGCGTCTTCCCGCCGTCGTCTCGCCGCCGCGCGCGCCGCGCGGACGCCGCGTCGTCCACTCTCCAACCTCTCGCGTCGCCCCCCCCCC
>MDTE01179714.1_pt1 | contig 19128 bp, 18 predicted proteins | sample 811231 | NCBI WGS metagenome assembly MDTE01 (sample SAMN05326651, study PRJNA326480) | marine metagenome | isolation source: seawater | place: Indian Ocean: Red Sea | collected 2010 | reverse complement strand
AGCGTCCAAGTCAAGGCATTGGCCCTGAAAAAGCTCAAGGACATGGCCAAATAAGAAGCCACCAGTTTCAGTCTCTACGTTGACCCCCCGTTAGGCTTTATCCCCCCTAACAGGGGGTCAATCTTTTAGTCCTGTGAGGCGGTTTTTAAGCACCCGCCCTCTCAAACTGCTCCAATGCCGCATCAACCATCGCCATCACCGGCGGTTGCACGCCGGTCCATATCTCGAATGAACGCGCTCCCTGCCAGGCAAGCATCCCCAGACCATTGATCGAACGTGCCCCGGCATCCTCAGCCTGCCGCATAAGCACCGTCTGCAAGGGATTATAGACAATATCTGCCACCAGCATCCGTTCGTGCAAACAGGCCGGGTCTTCAAGCGGAGAGGTCTCCTCATGGGGATGCATCCCCAATGCAGTGGAGTTGATCAGCAAACCTATCTCCTCAATCCCTCCAACCTCCGCCAAGGACCCGACCACAACTCGACCTTCCCCACCAAGGTCATCTGCCAAGGTCTCAGCCTTATCCACCGTGCGATTGAGCAGCAAGATTTCCTCCACTTCCTCCTGCGCCAGCAGCGCATAGAGGATCGCCCGTGCTGCACCACCGGCACCCAGTAGCGCAACCCTCGGCGGCAACTCTTCCATTCCGCCATCGACTCTGAGACTCTGAATGATTCCGAAGGCATCGGTGTTATAACCCAGGAGCCGACCGTCGCGATTGCAAATCGTATTAACCGCACCGATCACCCTGGCCTCCTCGGAGATCTCGTCGAGATATTCCATCACCGCCTGCTTATGAGGCACGGTGACGTTGAGTCCGGCAATCTCCAGTGCACGCATACCTGCCAGCGCCTGAGGCAATGCTGCAGGCTCTACGTGGAAGGGCGAATAAAGGAAGTCGAGACCCAGCGCAGCAAGTGCCGCATTATGCATCGCCGGCGACGAAGTATGAGCGATCGGATCGCCGATCACCCCTAACACCTGAGTCGTACCCGAAATCAAGCCAGCAAATCCTCGATGAATTGATCGGCGATTTCCAGAGATTCTCGCCACGACACATCGTAGAGCAGGCGGATAACGACCACGCCGCCACAAAATAAAACCGCTAGAAGCACAAAGAGTCGGAAGAGTCCTCTCATCGCTTAATCTCCTTCAGAAGGTGCAAGGTCTTGAAAAAATCGGGCCAAATATCCTCCAGGCACTCGGTGCCTTCGATGATCATCTCCCCCTCAGCCAAGAGTCCAGCTACCGCAAAAGCCATGACCAGACCAGGCTCTCCTTTGCTCTCGAGTCGGCCACCCTGCACTGGGAAACCTCCTTTGACGACAAGACCCTCGGGAAATTCTCCTACCCGCACCTCAAGCGAACGCAATGACTCGAAAAGGTGTCCCACATAGTCGAATCTACCCTGGCGCAACCCTTCTATATCTCGGATGACGATCTCGCCCGATGCTTGGGTCGCCAATACCGCCAGCAGTGCAATATGATCAATGAGCTTTTCGGCGCGCTGACCCGCGACTCTCGTCGACTTAAGCTCACTTGAGCTGACATGCAAATTGTGCTCACCCTCACCCAGATCTTCGATAGTGATCTCAGCACCGATTTGCCGCAATACATCTAAGAATGCACGCTGACCCGAGTGGATCGCCACCCGCTTGATCACCAACTTCGAACCCTTGCGACAAAGCGCTGCGCCAACCAGTGGATAGCTCAAGGCCAATTGCCCAGGTATCTCCGCATCCAAGGCTTGTAGCACCTGTCCTCCCTCCACCGACACCAGATATTCCTGTCCCTCTTTATGCCGCTCGACCTCGACCTGCCGCTGGCGTAAAAAACGCTCCATGCGATTCCGATTCTTCACCGACTCGCGCAAAACGGACTTCCCATCGGCAAAAAGCATCCCCACCAGTACACTCAGCTTGAGTTCAGCAAGAATATCCACCTCTGTAAAAACACATCCTTTGGGGTCTCCCCCTCCTACGACCAGAGAATTCGCGGTCTCCCACTCCACTGATAATCCCAACTTCGACAGCAAATCCACCAAGGGCCGACACCGCTCGGCCTCTACTCCCAAATTCACCCGCGAACGAAACGACTGACCGGAAAGCAAGGTGAGAAGCAAGAGCGCGGTATCTCCTAACCCCTCTATATCCAATAGATCGTCTACAGCCTCAAACCCTTGCAACCCAACCCCTTTTACCCTATAGGTACTTTTCTTTCGCCCTATGCTCACCCCCAATTTTCGCAACCAGTCCACCACCCGCCCGGCACCAACAGGCACATTGCTAATTGTGCTATCCCCTTCACTGAGAGCAGCCAATACCAGCGCACGTTCAGCCGGCATTCGTTCCCCCGGCACCAGCGTCTCTCCAACAATCTTCCCGGCTGGACTTAAGGTCTCTTCCATAGCTCTGTCAAGACTCCCGTTTTTCCCCAAACTCCCTGAAGGCCTTTGGCAAAGACCCCGTCTACGACACAAGGTCCGATCGGTATGCGAACCGACAATTCAGCGCCACCAACCACCGTCTTATGGTCTCCGCGCGATATAGCCGATCTTTTCCAGTATCTCAATCGCCTTCTCAGCGCCTTCCACACTATCAAACCCCAAACGCAATGTCCCCCCCTCCCCCTCGCGCACTTTGATCACCTCAATATCGTTAATATTTACTCCCTCTTTCCCCAACGCCTGCCCAATTTCCGCAATCACCCCTGGTCGATCCTCCGCCAGTACCAGTACCTCGTGCAACGCGTGTATGAATCCTTTCGAATCGCGCGGCATCGCCCCTCGAATTTCATTTGCGAAATCGAAGTCCGCCTTCAACTGCTCCTCTTCGAGACGCCCCTGCAGGTCCTGAAGTGCCGCAATATAGCGATCAATCATCCCGCGGATCTCGTCAGCATTGGTCGCACAAATATCCTCCCAGACCGGTACGAACGGGCTCGAGGCAATCCGCGTCAAATCGCGGAACCCTCCAGCTGCCAGAGGCAGAAAATGATCTCGCTCCGCATTGAGTTGTCCAACCATACCCACCAGCGAAGTTGCTATGATCTGTGGCAAGTGGCTGATTGCGGCCACCGCCTGATCATGCGCTTCGACTCCTAGTTCCATCACTCGAGCACCAAGTCGTCGCAAGAGGTCGACCAACCCTTGGTAGCGGTCGGCGGGCACCCTCGTATCAGGGACCAGGATATAGATTGCATTCTGGAAGAGAAAAGGATCCGCTGCCGTCACTCCAGACTTTTCGGAACCGGCCATCGGATGACCACCGACGAAGTAGATTTCGTCCCTGAAATGGGCCTGTGCCTGCGCGGCAATCAACCGCTTGGTACTCCCTACATCGGTGACAATCGCCCCGGGATCAGCAAGCCGACCAATTTCCTTAATTAATTCGAGGATTTGCTTGATTGGCGTACAGATGAAAACCAGGTCGGCCCCCTTAAGCGCCCGGCCCAAGTCATCGTAGCTCCAACCCTCATCGATCGCCCCCAACTCCAGCGCCTTGTCGATTGTCGAAGCACGGCTAACACCGACAATCTGCCCGCCAAAACCCGTGCGCTTGAGCGCCAGACCCAGAGAGCCCCCGATCAGGCCCACGCCGACGATGGCTACGCGCCGGAAGAAAACTAGGCCTCCTCTTCCTCGAGATCGACCGCTGCCTGAATGATCTGCCTATAGATCGCTTCCAGCGAATCGCTCTTGATTGGGCCTTCGTTATAAGCTCTGAGTTTGTCGAGCAGGAGTCGCTCGCGCTCGGGGTCGCGCACCGGCCTCCCTTCGGCCTTTTTGATCGAGCCGATCTCCTGGGCGCAACTCATGCGCTCATTGAGCAAGTCGACTAGTTGCTGGTCGAGACGGTCAATCCGCTCGCGCCAATCACTCAAATCCATAAGAGTTCCCTCACCGATGCCCCATAGCCCGACGGACCGCATCCATCGTCGCATCGACGGTTGGACGCAACTGCTCCACGCTTTGGATCAGCACCCCATCGATATAGGCGGGATCTGCCATCAGTTCCCGATAGCGAACCTGAATCGGTTCAATCTCAGCCAGAATCACCTCGACCAAATCCTTCTTCAAATCGCCATAGCCCTTGCCTTCAAAATGGGCTTCAATTTCTTCGCGACTCCGTCCCGTCAACGTCTGGTAGATAGTCAAGAGATTGAAAAGTCCAGCGCGCGCCGGATCGAAGACAATTCCCTGTTCCGAGTCAGTCACTGCACGCATAACAGTCTTGCGAATTTTAGACGAATCGTCGAGCAAACCAATACTGTGGTGCGGCCCCTCCGCCGACTTTGACATCTTGACCATCGGATCGTCGAGACCCATAATCCGCGCCCCAACCTTGGCGATCACTGGTTCAGGCACGACAAGTACATCGCCAAACTTGCGATTGAAACGCTCGGCAATATCGCGTGTCAACTCCACATGCTGCTTCTGATCATCGCCTATCGGCACCTCATCAGTCTGATAGAGCAAAATATCGGCAGCCATCAAAGTCGGATACGTGAAGAGTCCGGTACCAGCCCGTTCACGCCCGGCACCGACCTTATCTTTAAACTGGGTCATCCTCTCGAGCCAACCCATCGGCGTGATACAAGTCAAGAGCCAGGCCAATTCGGTGTGCTCTGGGATTTGCGATTGCACGAAAAGACGGCATTTATTGGGATCGAGACCACAGGCTAGATAGAGACCGACTAGTTCGCGAATATTTGCCCGCAACTCATCCGGGTCGTAATCGACAGTAATTGCGTGCTGATCTACCACGCAGAAAATATTGTCGCGACGGTCCAAATCCCGGACCCAATTGCGAATTGAACCGAGATAATTGCCGAGATGTAAGTGCCCCGAAGGCTGGATGCCTGAAAATACCCGTTTCATCACGTACCCAATAACTCCCTCACTTTAGCACCGATATCCTCTTCGCGCATCAGCGACTCGCCGACCAATATCGCGTCAACACCAGCTTCCTCAAGTCGCTCGACATCCTCGCGATTCCCAATCCCGCTTTCGCTGATAACGACGGCATCCTTGGGCATCTGCTCCAGAAGTCCAAAGGTTGTATCTAAGCTCGTTTCGAAGGTCTTCAAATCGCGATTATTGATACCGATCAGTCTGGCCCCAACCGCCTTGGCACGTTCAAGCTCACCAGCGTCGTGAATTTCGACCAACGCACTCAACCCCAACTCGCCGGCCAAACCGATATAATCATCGAGTTGGCTTGAGTCCATCAGCGACACGATTAAAAGAATCGCATCGGCACCGATAATCCGCGCTTCGTACAACTGGTATTCGTCAATAGTAAAATCCTTGCGCAAAACCGGTAAGTTCGATACGCCCTTAGCAGCCTGTAGATATGCATCACATCCCTGAAAATAAGCTTCGTCGGTCAGTACCGAAAGGCAGCGAGCACCGTTGGCAGCATAGATATCGGCAACGCGCTCTGGTTCAAAGTCGGCGCGGATCACACCTTTGGATGGCGAGGCCTTCTTCAATTCGGCAATAAGCGATATCCCCTGCTGCGCGAGCGCACCCTGAAAATCGACTGCCTCGGGCGAATCGCGGGCATGCGAGCGAAGATCGGCCAAGGTGCGCTCGCGTTTGCGCACCTCGACAAAGTTGCGTTTATAAGCGACTATTTCGTCTAAAATATCACCCATCTCAGGCATTGCTCACTTCGACCAGCCGATCCAGCGCCTGACGGGCCTTGCCCGAATCGATGGACTCGCGTGCCATATTGATCGCGGTAGCCATATCCTCAGCTAAACCACCAGCGGCAATTGCCGCCGCAGCATTGAGCAACACGACATCGCGCTGTGGACCTGTTTTGCCATCGAGCACCATGCGCAGGATCTCTGCGTTACGGGCCGCATCGCCGCCGGCTAGCGCCTCGGCTGCAACCCTCTCCAAACCAAAATCTTCCGGGCAAATTTCGCGCGTGCTCACCCGGCCATTATTGAGTTCACTGAGTTTTGTCGGACCCGTCAGCGTGATCTCATCGAGTCCATCCGATCCGTGGACTACGAAAGCTCGTTCCGAACCCAACTCGTTGAGTACTCCGGCGAGTTTTTCGGTCAACGAACCATCGTAGACGCCGATCAACTGTCTCCTAGCCCCAGCGGGATTGGTCAAAGGACCCAAGACGTTGAAAACCGTCCGAGTGGCCAACTCTTTACGCGGTCCGATAGCGTGTCTCATCGCCCCGTGCAGAGCCACCGCGAAAAGGAAGCCAATACCCACTTCGTCTATGCACTCCCCGACCTGCTCTGGAGAAGCTTCGATATTAACACCCATTTCGCTCAGGACATCCGCTGAACCGCACTGACTTGAAATCGAGCGATTGCCGTGCTTGGCCACGGCCAATCCAGCACCACAGGCGACAAAGGCCACCGTCGTCGAGATATTGAAGGTCCCCGAACCGTCACCACCAGTACCGCACGTATCGATGAGGTCGGTGCGCGCCGTCTCAATCGGCGTTGCTTTCTCGCGCATCCCCTCGGCGCAACCGACGATCTCGTCGACGCTCTCACCCTTAATCCGCAAAGCGACGAGAAAAGCCCCGATCTGAGCATCGGTAGCCCCGCCGCTCATGATCTGGTCCATCACCGCTCGGGCTTTTTCGCGATCTAAATCCGCTCCAGCAATCAGCGCTTGTATCGCTTCTTGTATCATCGTTATACTCCTCAGATACGGAGAAAATTAGCTAGCAATTGCTTGCCTTCTAGCGTCAGAATCGACTCGGGATGAAACTGCACCCCTTCGAGAGGCCAATACCGATGTCTGAGCCCCATGATGGTCCCATCCTCGCTTTCAGCCGATACTTCCAGACTATCCGAGAGCCCATCCCGCTCGACCGCCAGCGAATGATAACGCGTGGCGAAAAACGGATTTTCTAACCCGGCAAAAAGCGTGCGGCCATCGTGGCGCACCGCCGAAGTCTGGCCGTGCACGATCTCGCGGGCACGCACCACGCGACCACCGCAAACTTGGGCGATGACCTGGTGTCCCAAACAGACACCCAGTATTGGTACCACTCCAGCCAGGCGCTCGACCAGTGCGAGCGAGATTCCGGCCTGATCCGGAGTGCGAGGACCCGGCGAAATAACGAGGCGCTCGGGTTTGAGCGCCACCGCTTCGTCAACCGTCAACTCGTCGTTGCGCAAAGTCCTGGTCTCGGCTCCCAATTCCCAAAAATACTGAACTAAATTGTAGGTAAAGGAGTCGTAGTTATCAAGTACCAAGAGCATCGGATACTTAGCGGGCCAAGTGCCCGATAACCTGGGCGATCAACTGCAATCCAAGATCGTCCTTGAGCGTTAAAATAGATTCGGGGTGGAACTGCACCGCCGCCATCGGCAACTCGTTATGCTCAAGGGCCATTATCACGCCATCTCCGGTCCGCGCCAATACTCGAAAGCACTCGGGCAAACGCTCCGGCACTGCGTAGAGCGAATGATAGCGCCCAGCCACAAATTCGCTGGGAAAACCATCGAATATCCCCTCAGGCGTGCACAAAACAGTCGAACTCTTCCCATGCATTGGGTAGGAGAGCACGCCGAGTTCTCCGCCAAAGGCCTGGACGATACCCTGCAACCCCAGACATACACCAAAGACCGGCAATCTGCGCCGCACACACTCTCTGACCAGTTCCGGCACGCCAAACTCTTCTGGCGTACCCGGCCCCGGGGAGACAAAAACCAAGTCGGGATCCACATCGGCAAAAACGCGCTCGGGATCTCGCAAACCCCTCACTCCACTGCAATCGCGAGATCGCTCGGCCCTCACGGTTACCACCTCGGCCCCCGTCTGCCGGACATAATCGCCAAGCGTATGCACAAAAGAATCGCGATTATCGACGAAAAGGACCCGCTTGCCCCTTCCCGGCGTCGTACGCAAGATCCGGTTCTGCTTCTCAGCAGCGTTTTTTCCGGTCAACGCATTAATAAAAGCCTCGGCCTTGGTCCGAGTTTCGCTCTCTTCATCATCAGGATCCGAATCACAGAGCAAAGTAGCGCCAACCCTCACACTGGCACGCCCACCTTCCAAATGCACGGTGCGAATAGTGATTCCGGTGTTGACCTCGCCGCTGAAAAGCAGCATGCCTATACAACCACCGTACCAACGTCGAGCCGAATTCTCCAACTCCTCGATCTTTTGCATCGCCGCCGGCTTCGGCGCGCCAGTCAGCGTCACGGCCCACATATGTGAGAGCAATGCATCAAAGCCGTCGCAATCGTCCTTGAGTTCGCCGATAACATGGTCGGCAGTGTGAAAAAGCTTCGAATACGCTTCGATCATCCGCCGTCCAACAACCTGTACCGAGCCCTCGACGCAGATTCGCGCCTTGTCATTGCGATCGACATCCGTGCACATCGTCAACTCCGCCTCGTCCTTGGTGGAATTGAGCAAGTCGCGGATCTGTTCTGCATCTTCCATCGGCGTCGCCCCGCGACGGATAGTACCCGAAATCGGGCTGGTTTCTATAGCAGATCCATCGACCCGCACGAACATCTCCGGCGAAGCCCCAACCAGGTGCTCGCCGCCGAAATTAATGAAGAATTCGTAAGGGCTGGGGTTGGTGCAGCGAATGTTTTCGAAGAGTTCGTCCGGTCTGCCCGAATAGCCCGCACTGAAAACCTGACTGGGCACCACCTCAAAAAAATCACCGCGCTCGGTCCCGGCAATCACCTCGCGTACTTTGTCGGCATATTCACCAGCGGCGTGATCGCACTGGACTTCACTCGCCACTCCGCACGCATAGGGCACTGCATCGGTGTCGCGCTGCATCCCCTCGGTCGATAACCCACCCGAGATAAACTCGTAGCTATAGCGCAGCGCCTCCTCCTTGCGATGATCGATCACAACCAGCCTATCAGGCAGAAAAAGGTGCAAATCGGGCTGGTCCGCTCTCCGCTGATGGCGCAATTGAATCGGCTCGAACTGAAAGACCAGATCATAGCCCATCGCTCCATAAAAACCCAGGTGCGATTCTCCTTCGGCCCGCATCTGCGCCACCAGTGCGCGCATAACGCTGAAGATCGTCGGCTGCTTCGAACGCTGCTCCTCGAGAAAATACTCGGGCATCGGTGCTACCAGGCCCTTGAGCTCGCTCCTCGTCAACTCCAGTTCTATTAAATGATCGTGTCCAGCAAGGCCCTCGCGAAAAATCTGCAACAAGACCTCGCCGCGAGCATTGAGCGCGCGAAAGCTAAAATCGCGCTGCCGCGCCACCAACTCCAAAGGCGGATCGACAAAACCGATATCCCAGCGGCTATAACGTCCCGGATACTCATAGCCGCTGGCAAAGACGGCGCCGCGGTGAGTATTGAGCTGCTCGAGTAATGCGGCGAACGAATGCTCCTGAGACAAAACTTCGGCCCGGCGCCGCACCTCGACGCCACCAGTCGTACGATAAGTTTCTAGTTTGGCGGCCATTGTTATTCTCCATAAAAAAACGCGAACACCCGAGGGCGTCCGCGTTTTGAAATCCGTAACTCATCACTGGCTAACGGATGGACGCACCTCTTCCTGCATTCCAATAATGCCAAGAGCGCCACCAGCGGCTGGTATAGAGCAAATCGTTCATAAGTATTCTCAAAAACAGTCCAAATAGTAGCGTTACAAAGTAAAAGGGGCGCTGATCACTGTCAAGTCAATACCGATTACTCGGCAAGATCCGACGAAAGCGTAATAGACCATTCGCCCGCTTCTATCCTAAAACCATTTCCAGCCAATTCTCCCCTGAAATCAACTGCACTGCCATCGCAAAAAGCATCATATAGATCACCCGGTTAAACCACAGATCGGTGAAGCGCTGGTTCAAGAACACCCCCAGCTTCACCCCGAGATAAGCCAGCGGCGAGAGGACGATAGTGGTCTTCAATATATCGCCGTGAAAAAGCCCCAGCCCCCAATAGGGCACCAGTTTGAGCAAGTTGAGGGAAGCAAAGAAAATCACCGTTGTACCGACGAAAAGATGGCGCGGTAGCTGCTGTGGCAATAGATAGATAACCACCGGCGGTGCTCCGGCGTGGGCGATCGTCGAGGTAAAACCCGATGCCGCGCCCATCAGCAAGCCTTCAAGTGTACCAGGGCGTCGCTTTTCCAGATTCCCCAGAATTGCGGTCCGCCCCAGTTGAAAGCAGAGGAAAAGTAACGCCAAACACCCCAGACCTAGTTCGAGTACCCGCTCATGCTGACTGAAATACCCGAAAAAAAAAGCCCCGGTGCCAATCCCGAACACGGAGCCAGGCAGGAGCCGCTTGACACTTGTTTTGTCAAAGGTCCGGCGATAGTGCTTAACGGCAAAAACATCGCAGGCGATTAAGAGCGGCAGCAGAATCGCCGCCGCATCAGCTACCGACACCATCAGTGCCAGGAGCGGTGTGGCCAAAATCCCAATACCCCCACCGAATCCCGCTTTGGCCATCCCGACCAAAATTACTGCCCCTACCGCACACCCCCAGAAGGCAGCCGGGTATTCAGGGAGCACTACTCGCCTTCAACTTGGGTCACTTCAATATCTAGATCTTCTCGCCTGGCGATACGATCAACCTCGCCATCCTTGACCCATACTACCCGATCGGAAAAACTGAGCATCTTGTGATCGTGGGTCGCAGAAATGATCGTCACTCCGGAATTTTCGTTCATCTCTTTGAGCAATTCAATGATCTCGGTGCCCGTGCGCAGGTCCAGGTTGCCCGTGGGCTCGTCGGCCAGAACCACCGCTGGATCGTTGGCTAGAGCTCGGGCTACTGCCACGCGTTGCTGCTGCCCACCCGATAGCTCATAGGGTTTGTGCGAATAACGATCGCCAAGCCCCACTTTGCCGAGGAGTTCCATACCCTTATCGCGAGCTTCGTCGCTGGACAACCCGGCGAAAACCATCGGCAAGGTGACGTTTTCGAGCGCGGTCATCACCGGAATCAAGTTAAAGGATTGGAAGATATAGCCGATCTTGCGACAACGCAGCCAAGCTAGTTCGTAGGCATCTAGCTGGGCCACATCGACTTCATCGATATAGACTTTACCTTCCGATGGCTTGTCTAGCCCACCGACCATATTGAAAAAGGTACTCTTGCCCGACCCAGAGGGACCCATAATCGAGAGATACTCACCGGTGTAGATCTCCATGTCCACCCCGCGCAGTGCATGCACCTCAATATCGCCCATCTGGTAGACTTTCTTGACCTTCTGGGTCCGTACGACGGTGCGTCTTTCCTCTGCCTCGGCAGTTGCGGTCGTGCTTTGCGCCGTTTCAGTCATCCGGGTATTTCCTCCAAAGGAATCAAGTGTCGGAACGCATGGCCTCGACCGGTTCCATCTTTGCCGCGCGATACGCAGGCAGCATAGCACCGATCAACGAGAGCAAGGTACCCACGACCAGAGCATAACCGGCCGATTCGATAATCCCGGCCAGTGGAAAATAGTCCAATACATAGCCACCATAGTCTAAGAGAGCCAACCCCAGAGTCAACGCGAATCCGATAACGATCCCCGCCGAGGTACCCGCACAGCCCTGGAAAGTTGACTCGAGCAGGAATAGTTTGACGATGAACGTGTCCAGCGCTCCAAGGCACTTCATGGTACCGATCTCGCGGAAGCGCTCGGTCACAGACATCAGCATGGCGTTGGCAATGCCGACGACACAGACCAGGAGCGAAAGGCTGATCAGCCAGGTTTGTTTGGATTTTTCTTTCTGGATCCGAGCCTGAGAGTCGGCCGAATTTTCGCCCGACTCAGTGACGCCAGTTTCGATACCGCTTTTCTGGAGTAGCAGATTGATCTCGCTCTTATCGGCGTCGCGCAAACTGCTAACTATCTCATTGCTGCTCCAAACCGACATCAGAAAGGCGATCGCCAGAATTACCCCGCTGGTGGTAATCAGCGAACGACCAAAGCGTATCTTAAGACTGCGGAAACTGATCTCGACTGCCTTGCTAATCGGCAGCACGATCTCCCGTCGACCTACTAAGTTTTTTTCAGCCACAAAATCCTCCCGACATAAAGTACCCGTTCACAATACACAAAGAAAGGTAAAAAATCAATACCCCGAACCAACGCGACGCTCGAGCAAAACGCGGGCCTCGTCGAAAAGACGCAAAGCCTGATTCACCTCCGCATCCCCATCTAACCACAAGCGGTAATACTCCTCGTCCCCCCAAAGCACACGGGCGAAACCGGCTTTGAGCTCTCGACGCAGGAAATCCTCGTGCGCTGCCAACTCCTCAGCATCGACCTCATAGCCGTTATCCTCTAGTGAATCGGCAAAGGCCTTGACCACCTCATCCGGGACTTCATACTCCTGCCTATACGCGGCGAAATCAACCAACCAGTCGTCCCGATTTCCAACCCAAGCACCGCTGAAGTCGGCTAAGATTCCGCTTGAAAAAAGGTCTATAGCGAACTCGGAATACTCCTCGACCGACAGGAATACATCGGGAGTGATGCCACCACCACCATAAACCGAACGACCCGAAGCGGTATAAAAGATTTCCTTGCGAACCCGTAGGCTATCAATGCTATTCGGATCCACATCGTCGATCCCCGCCTGGATATAGGCCTGGATATCGCCGGAATAGGGCCGCTGTATCAGTCGCCCAAGAGGCGTATAGTAACGAGCCACTGTCAAGAGCAGCAACCCGCCGTTGTTCCTGAGCGGGAACTGCCCCTGGACCAATCCCTTGCCAAAGCTGGTCTGACCCGCAACCAACCCCAGGTCGAGATCCTGCACTGCTCCGGCGACGATCTCGGAAGCCGAAGCACTACCGTGATCGATCAATACCACCAACGCCATCGGGTCGCGCAGCGGACGGCGGGCTCGATACTCGTGCCTTGAATCGGCCTCGCGCCCTTCGGTGTAGACAACCAGCGATCCGGCATCGACAAAATAGTCCGCTACCTCTACTGCCTGTTCCAGAAGGCCGCCACCGTTATCGCGCAAATCGAGCAGCAACCGCTCCATGCCCTCCCGGTGCAAAAACTCCAGAGCTTGACCTAATTCCTCACCAGTCGTCTCGGCAAAGCGCACGATCCGCACATAGCCCGTGCCTTCTGCAAGCATAAAGCGGTAAGGTACGCTTTTCAGCTCGATGCGGTCGCGGCGAATTTCAAAATCGAGAAGCGCATCCCGGCCCTGGCGATGGACGCCCACCCGCACCTCCGAACCACGAGGTCCTCTCAACTTTTCCATCACCTGCTCGGTCGTGATCCCTTCAGTGGGCACCCCCTCGATCTCGACGATATGGTCACCGGACCGCAATTTGCCGTAAGAGGGCGAACCGACGATCGGCGCAATAACCAGGAGTCGGCCCTGGCGGACTTCGAAGTAGATGCCGATACCCTCGAAATCGCCGCGGTACGTCTCGACCATCTCTGCGTACTCAGCAGCCTCCAAATAACTCGAGTGCGGATCCAGAGCGGTCAACATTCCCCGAACCAGATCCCGAGCCAGCGAATCGGACGGGACCGATTCTAGATACTGCGCCTGCACTTTCTCCAATGCCTCGTCCAACAGGTCGACCTGGCGACGGTCATCCAGCGCTACTCGTTCCGCACCGAGGTCTCTTGGGCTGCGATAGAGATTTTCGCCCGCATCCAGTCCCGCGACTAGGCCATCGAGCCCCGCATCGATGATGCGCATACTGTCGAGTTCGTCGACATACTCCCGATGTATATTGTCGCGGACTTCCAGCACCAATTGCAAACCTGATTCCCGCGCAGGTGCAGTACCAGCATTTAGTGCCCAGAGGACGCAGAGGACACATAAAAACAGTGTCCCGATTCGACCGATGCCGGTCATCTGCCCACCCCGATCCTGACCAGAGGCAGCTGTTCGTTCTCGTTGACACTCCGATTTGCAACCATCTTCGCAAATGAGATCGGAACCATGCTAACCCGTAGATTCCGCGCATCCCAAGACTGCCCCATCTGCTCCAAGAGCACGGACATTGTGCTCGGCGTAAACACCACCTGATCGATCGCGTAATCTCGGATCAGAGCCTCAAATTCACCCACCAGACCGATCACCGGTCGACCGGCCAGCGGACGATCCTGGTCTTCTGGTCGCTGACCGACCACTCCGATCAAATCATATATGGAACTGCCCGTCCGTTGGATATACTCGATAAAATCCACTGCTGCTTGATCATTGCCCACCAACAAAGTGCGCAATCGCCCTGAACGACCGCGCTGGTGCACTATCCAACGCGCGGCAAAACGCCAGCTGGCAATCAGCACCGCATTACAGACAAAAGCCGCAGCCGTCGCCAACCGTGAAAAGTTGTAGTCCTTGAAGAAGAACGCCAGCGTCACGATAAAAGCCGAGCCTAGTGCAACTCCCACCACCGACCAAGGCACCGAATAGCGACGACGATCATACAGGCCCGACACATAGAATGCCATTAACCAGACCAGAGTCGCAACACCATAAACTACGACCCACTGCAAATCCGAATAGGGAGGCGGAGTCAGCCAGCGCGTCGGCTGGGCATCAAGGCCAAAAAGATTGCCAATCCGCTCGATGGGGTAGATAAAAGGCACAAGATCCTGGTGATAGCGAACAGCCAGGGCCAACTTCAATCCGCTGAGCACCAGCACCGCATCGACCAGAGGCAGGGACAGGGCACGGCCGGTCTTGACGAGAAATCGAAAGCCTCCGTGCAGAGCAATGCCCACCTGCAGTAGCCAGAGCGGAAAAAATCGGAAGCGCCGCACCATATGCTTATTGACAAAGATCGACATCGCTTTACTCTTGCGATAGAGAATCCTCAGCGGCGCCCCTTTACCGCTCTCGCCACGGAAGTGAATGATCTCCGTATCCGGTACATAGTATATTTTCCAGCCGGCCTGGTAGATCCGATAGCACCAATCAATATCCTCACCGTACATGAAGTAGTCTTCATCGAGCAAGCCGACCTGGTCTATCGCCGTTTTGCGCACCATCATACAAGATCCGGAAAGGACCTCGACTTCCGCCATCTGGTCGGGGTCTAGATAGGTCATATAATAGCGAGAAATAACCGGGTGCTTGGGAAAGAGACGACTCAATCCCGCCATTTTGCAGAAAGCAGCCACTGGGGTTGGGAAGCCTCGACGGCTATCGAGTTGCAAAGTGCCATCGGGATCGAGAATTTTGCACCCGCAAGCTCCGGCCTCCGGATGTGCGTCCAAAAAATCCACCATCGTGAGCAACGCATCCCGCCGCACGATGGTATCGGTATTGATCAAGAGCACATATTCTCCAACCACCTGCCGCAGAGCCACATTGTTGCCCGCCGCAAAACCGACATTGTCCTCGTTGCGGATTAGGTTCACCTGGGGAAATTCGTCCTCTACCATATCAGCGCTGCCATCTGCAGAGGCGTTGTCAACAACGAAGACCTCCACCTCCATGCATTCGGCTGCATCGAGCACTGAGTTCAGAGCCTGCTTGGTCAAATCGCGCGTATTATAGCTGAGGAAAACAACGCTCAGTCTCATGCCCCACCGCCTTTGGATCGGCGCAAAAGCTTATAGCCACTGAAGTAAAGGATCTGTTTAGTGAAAAGCAGGTATTCGCGTAGATTGAGCTTGCTAGAACTGAACTGGCGATTGCGGAAGACAAAGGGCACTGAACGATGCCTTTCGTAGCGTCCCTTTACCAGAATCTCGAGTAGAATCTTGTAGCCGGACGAAGTCAACTCGAAGCCCTCCACGACTTCGCGGCGCAGACAGAAATACCCAGAGAGCGGATCTTCGGCCCCGGTCAGCAAACGGGCCGAACCCACGCCAACCTGCGAGGTCAACTTGCGATGCCAGGCCCATTTTTCGACCCGACTGGTTTCCCCAAAGCGACTACCCATGGCGATATCGTATTCGCGCAGGCTATGGACCAATTCAGGTAAAATCGCTGGATCGTGGCTCAAATCGGCATCGATCACGCCGAGATAAGGCCGGTCGGAGAGGGCGAAACCCGCCATCACCGCCGACCCCAGACCTAGCTTGGCGGCCCGGTGCACCACTTGCAGGGGATAGCTGGCTTTCAGTTCCTCTGCCACCTCTCCAGTGCCATCAGGCGATCCATCATCTACGACGATCAGTTCCAAATCTATATCGGGCTCGGCGCCGACAATCGCAAAGATCTCTTCGGCCAAGAGCGGCAGGTTCTCTCGCTCGTTGTAGGTCGGTGTGATCAGCGAAATCCGCATTGGGTTCATGAGTAGCTCGTCAGAGGGCAAACCGGGGAAAGTCGCGGCGAAAACGAGGGTCGCTGGCCAGGGTCTGCAATCCTTCGGCAAAGCTCAGCGGCCGATAACCCAGTTCTGCTTCCAAAGCATCGGTGCAAAGCCCCGAGCGCAGAGGCCGGACAGCCGAAAGTCCAGCCTCCTGAGTCAGCACCGGTTGGATCAACTCGCCGTCGAGATCAAAGAAACGCGCCACTTCAAGCGCCAACTCGTAACGCGTCATAAAGGTAGTACCTCCCATGTGGAAAAGCCCCCGAGCCTCTTGGCGACAAAGTGCGACAAGCGCACGGGCCAGATCATTAGCATAGGTCGGATTACCCCATTGATCGGCAAAAACCCGCAACGGCTCACCGCAGGGAAGCGCATTCAGCAACCAAGTGATGAAATTGGACTCCGTTTGGGGGACGTAGCCGTAAAGCCACAAGGTCCGCACCACCATAGTTCGGTCCAATTTCTCCAGCACGCGCTCGCTTTCCAGTTTGAGGCGGCCATAGCGAGACAAAGGTGTCGTCCTATCTCCTTCGGCATAGGGTCCCTCCTTACCATCGAAGACATAATCAGTCGAAATCTGTACCAGACCGACGCCTGTGGCACCACAAACCTCCGCCAGGGTCTCGACGATCTCGACATTGGCTTGCCGCGCCTCCCGAGTATCTTTTTCGCATCGATCGACATTGGTCATTGCTGCCGTATTAATCACCCAATCCGGTTCCACTTCAGCAACCAGCGCAGCCATTGAATCCCGATCGGCCAATTCAGCTTGACGATAGGGAATCCCGCCCACAGCACTCCGGCGCCCGCAACCAATCCATTCTACCTCCCCGTCCAGGGTGAGCAGACTGCGGCCCAAAAAACCATTCGCTCCTGTCACCAGTATTTTCATAGAGATGTTTTCGCCATCGCGCCATAGCGCAAAACGCCGCGCGCCCAAGAGCTATACGCCCGATCCGGCTCCGTTGCCAAGTGGAGTCCTTCCATCAACCTGGCCGATTGCACAGCATCCCCTTGCCCCCCATAGAATTCAAGAGCCAGGGCATTTCCAGCGGGTCGATCATCATCGCAGTGCGCGAAAAACCGCGGCAACGGACCGGCGGCGCGATTATAAAAAGCGGTTCTACCTCCGAGTTCCTGCTCCATAAAACGCACAACCCGCTTAGCCGCAATCCCAAAGCGCGCTTCCCCACTCCACTCGAGCAGATCACTAAGTGCCAGCGCCACCAAAGCCTGGTCGACCAGAAGCCCTGAGATGCTCTCGTCTCCGACCCCACAAACGTGTCGTACTCCACCACGGCCGTCAATACAGCGCTCAATCAATGTGTCACCCGCTCGAATCGCCAAACGAGCAGCCCGAACGTCCTCGAGCACAGTTGCCGCTGCGAGACAGGCCCGGATCAGGGCCGCCTGACGATCGGCATAGAGCGTTGGGTCGGTCCACCATCCCCTTTTCCGACCAGCAGTCTGGTCCTCATAAGGAGGCAGGGCTACTCGGCGTCCCCAAAACACCCCCTCGGTTGTATCAAAGAACTCGCGTTCGACAAAGTCGAGCAGAGCCCTGGCTGCCACCGTATAACGGGGCCGATCGGCTTCGAGCAAGAGATGTAGCATCGCCGCCTGATCCAAGCCATCCATCTCGCCCGCAGGAACGCGCCAGTTCGGCGTGTACGAGTAGGCCAGGAAACCGCCACCTTCGCTAAGCGGCGAATCGAGCACGGCGTCCAGACTCGTCAGAGCCATCTGCACTGCCCGCTCTTCGGCCTTTGTTTCGCCATAGGTCAGCAGGAAGCGCAAAACCGACGCTTCAAGAAACTTGGTCGGTCCACCGAAACCACCGTGCAACGAGTCAAAAGCCACTGCGCATGCCCGGTAGACCGCCACGACATCAAAGGGCATCCGCGCGTCTTGTACCTGCTCGGCACGCCGGGCTTTATCGATGAGGACTGCGCGCTGTTCGTCATAAGACAGCCGCAATCGACGAAGATAGGATTCGATATTGGGCGGCGGGATATCGACGGCTATAGCAAAAGTCTGTCCATTCGGCAGCGCTATAGCCAAAGCGGGCCAACCACCTGTATCGTAATAGTTTGCGATATCCGGGCGTTTGAATGGGTCGACTCTTGTGCTGATAAAACCATCTGCTACCAACCGCCGCAGTCCAGGCGTCGGCGTCGGGAACAGCCCCTCGTACCCAGGGGCTGCCAAATAGACCAGAATAGGCCGATCCTCACGTTGAGCCTCTTCAAAGAGATCCTGGCTCCAGAGTCTCCAACCCATCTCTCTATCGGTCCAAACCCACCTCTTTGCGTCCGGCGCAGGATCTGCCACCTCCACCAAGCGCGGCACCTCTTCTGCGGGGGTGCATCCAATCAGCAATGTTAAGAGCACTAACTTCATCGTCGCCACCCCGGACAAAGGGCGCAAAAAACAATCGCATCTCTTTTAAATTCAATCGCTTCCGACCCCATTAAAAAAGGCGACTTAATCTAAGTAATACCGCTCATAGCGTCAAGCATCCCGCCGGTGCATGCACGAGCTTTCTCAGTTATAAAACTTAGCTTATATTCACTTTTCTCAACACCCTTCACGGAGTATCGGAAAAATATGGATCCACTCGAAAAAGTCATCCTCGGCACCAGCGGACTCGAAGTCACCCGCCTCGGTTTGGGCTGCGCCGCCCTGGGTGGTCTCTATGGCGACATACCCGATGAGCAGGCCGTCCAGGTAGTCCACCGCGCCTTCGACCTCGGCCTCAACCTATTAGACACCGCACCGCTCTACGGAGCGGGCAAAAGCGAAAAGCGCCTGGGCCTCGCTCTAAAAGGAGTGCCCCGCGAAAACTATGTGCTGGCCTCCAAGGTCGGTCGTATCCTAGTTCCGACCGATGGCGAAAATAACGAACAAGGCATTTT
>MDTE01134323.1_pt1 | contig 19134 bp, 22 predicted proteins | sample 811231 | NCBI WGS metagenome assembly MDTE01 (sample SAMN05326651, study PRJNA326480) | marine metagenome | isolation source: seawater | place: Indian Ocean: Red Sea | collected 2010 | reverse complement strand
TATCTTTTGTATTAATATTTAAATAATCTTTTATTTTATCTGAATTGAATTTTAAGTTTTGATCAGTTAGTTTAGCATATTTCAAACTAGCCATTGATCCAGAGGTGGGTAATAGCAAACTTAAATTTTTGTGAATTTTTGAAAATTTAAAATTAGTTGATATAAAAACATAATTTTCATCATCTTCAATTAATTTTAAATTTTTAATATTTGTTTTTGATAACCATATTTTATTAGAAATTATATAATTTGGTTTATAAGTATATATCAATTTGTCTATATCCTTTAAGTTTGTTTTATCATCAACTAAAATTGCTAAATGTTTGTTGGAAATAATATTTATATATTTCTGAATACAATAAATTGAATTATCTAGGATAATAAAAAATGAAGATTTCTTTTTAAACTTTTTTTTAAAATTTATATTAGATTTTAACAAATCACCATAAGTAATTCTTTTATCATTATTGAGAAGTGCTACATTTTTTTTAAATTTGAAAAAATTTTTAAAAAGATGCATAATTATTTTTTGATTAAAAGTATGATGTTACTTAAAACTGAACTTTATATTTTTTAAGTAATTCAACACCTTTTTTAAACGAACCGTAATTCAAAACATCATCAATATCAATTGATATATTAAATTCACTTTCTAAGTTGGAGATTAATGTCATATGACCTATAGAATCCCATTCTGGGATTTCATTATATTTTAATTCTTCATTAAAAGAACTTTGATCAATTGAAAGTGACTCTAAAAAAACTTTTTTATATTTTTCATTATTATTCATAATTTTTTTTCACGCGTTCTACGATTTTTTCACTTTTGAGTCCATATTTTTCCAGCAAGTATCGATACGAGCCACCTTTTTCATAATAATCATTAATTCCGATAAAAATATGTTGAGGTTTAGTCTTCTCTTTCGACAAAACTTCTGCTACTGCACTTCCAAGACCACCAATTATGTTATGCTCCTCAACAGTGACTATCAACTTGAAATTTTTAGCATCCATAACCATCTCGATATCTAATGGTTTAATTGTATGAGAATTTACTACTTTAGTCGAAATTCCCAAAGAATCTAAGGATTTTGCTGCTTCCAAACACTCGTTTAAAATAACCCCGTTCGAAATCAAAATAACATCTTTTCCATCTTTTAATTGAACCGCTTTTCCAATTTCGAAATCGTAATCTATTTTATTAATTATTTGATTATTTGATCCACCTGTTAATCTTAAATAAGTTGATTTATCACTTTGTAACATTGACTCAACTGCTTTAATAGTTTCTAAAGAGTCTGCAGGACAAACAATATTTAAGTTAGGTATTGATCTTAAAACCCCTACATCTTCAATACTACAATGAGTAAAACCTAGGTTACCTAGAACTAAACCACTTGCTAAACCCACCATTGAAATATTTGATTTCATATAACCTAAATTTACTTTAATTTGTTCAAGACATCTTAATGTTTGAAATGGTGAAAAGGTCGTTGTTATAACTTTAAATCCCTCATTTGAGAGACCAGTAGCTACCCCAATCATATTCTGCTCAGCTATACCTACATCAATTAATTTATTCGGGTATTTTTTTTTAAAACGATCCAATCCAGCTGAGGTAGAAACATCTGCAGTTAAAATAAGTAAATTTTCATATTTTTCAACTATCTCTAAAATTGATAAACCAAATGTTGCCCGTGTTCCTAAAGCTGACCAGATTTTTATATTTGCTTCATTTACTTTTATCATTGTCTATTTCTATTAATGCATCTTTATAAATCTTTTCAGTTAAAACAGAATGATGCCAAATATTATTATTTTCTGCAAAAGAGAAACCTTTTCCTTTAATTGTATTAGCTATAATTACTTTTGGATTTTCATTGTGATTTTTAAGTGCCATTTCAATATCATTATGATTGTGACCATCTATTTCTTGTGCATTCAGATTAAAATTTAATAACTTTTCTTTTAAATTTTCATTTCTCATAATAAATTCTGTTGTGCCAGTTTGCTGATGATTATTTTTATCAATTATAAAAGTTAAGTTGTTCAAACTGTATTTAGCTGCACACATGAATGCCTCCCATACAGATCCTTCATTTAATTCACCATCTCCAAGAATTGCATAAACTTTATGATCTAGTAATTTTAATTTTGCTGCCAAGGCAACACCTACCGAAATTGATGCACCAATTCCTAAAGAACCAGTTGAATATTCAATCCCCTTTTCTAAATTTTTAATTGGGTGACCCAGAAGATCTGCACCATCGTTTTCGAACATATCTAAATCTTTTTCATTTATAAATCCCATAATGTTTAATAATGCATAATATGCCAAACAAGCATGGCCCTTGCTAAGTATCAGTCTATCTCTATTTTTCCACTCAGGGTTATTGCAATCAAATTTTATGAAATTGTTCGCATAAAGGACTGAAAAAATATCTGATAATGATAAAGCTCCTCCAATATGAGCACTTTTATGACCAGCTTTAAAAGCTGTATCAAGTATAATTCTTTTAATTTTTTTTGAAACCTCAAGTGAGCTAATCTTCAATTCATTCCTCCATCAATTCTTATATTTTGACCTGTTATGAAAGAAGATAAATCAGAACATAGAAATAATACTAAATTTGCAACTTCTTCTGGGTTACCGAGCCTTTTAAGAGAAGATCTATCAACAATTTCGTCAATTATACTTTTAGGAGAGTTTTTTATTAGCATTTCAGTATTTATTGGACCTGGAGAGATGCAATTTACTCTTATGTTTTCTTTTCCATATTCTCTGGACAATGTTTTTGACAATGAGATTATTGCTGCTTTTGATGATGAATATGCTGACCTTCCAGGATTACCATCTTGGGCGGATGAAGAGGCTATAAATACAATATTTCCATACTTTTTTTTTATCATGGATTTTGAAATAATTTGAGTAAACCTAAATTGATGAAAAAAGTTAATATCAAAAGTTTTTTTTACACTTTGAACAGTTGTCATTTGAAACAAAGCTGTTGATATTATTGCGGCATTATTTACAATAATATCAATTTTATCAGTTTTTGATAAAATTAATTCGCTAGCTTTTTTTACATCCTCTTCTTTAGAAAAATCACACTCTATAATTTCTACAATATTATTATCTGTATTAATTTTTTTTAATTCTTGATTTAATTTGTCATTTATATTTCTCACACATGCAAAAATTTTTTTTACATTGTTCTTATAGAATAATTTTAATATCTCGTATCCAATCCCTCCATTACAACCTGTAATGACGGCAACTTTTTCATTTAACATACTAATTTACAAAATCTTCTTTAGAAAATATTTCACTTGCCTCAGCAGGTTTAAAAATACTTTGTCCAGATTTCGTCATAAACTTGCTAATAAATTCTTTATCTTCTCCTGCAAGACATAAATCACTATGATTCTTGAAATGTTTAATTCTAAATCCATAATCAACAATCTCTTTAAGAGGTTTTTCAAAAATATTACCTATTTTGATATGTACATAGGGGCACACTAAGACATCACCAATTGGAGTAACATAAAGCCTATTAACTGTAGTGCATCCTAAAATTTTTTCATGATTTTTATCAAATGGATTCCAAACATTTCTAACTAAATTTTTATATTCTTTTCTTATTTTTCTTAAATATTCTCTATCTTTATCATCACAGATTATACCTTCTGCGTTTTGCCACATACCTGATGGAACAGCCACGTTCAGTAATGTTTTATATTTTTTTTGTTTTGAATAATCTAATAATTGCTTAAAGTGATCCGTGTTTGCATTGTAGTGTCCAACGGTTATGTTTAGATAAGGATCCATTCCAGCATTCTTTACATGCTCTAATGCAGCAATTGCTCTTTTCCAACTTTCTTTTCTACCTCTGATTTCGTCATGTATTTTCTCATCCATACTATCTATACTAACTGAAACTCTGCTAACTTTATATTCTGCGAGGGTTTTTGCCATTTTTTCATCTAAATAGTATCCATTTGTTGTTAAGTATAAGTAAAATCTCTCTGGTTTAATTGCATCTAATACTTTAAAAAGTTTTTTTGGTTGAAGTAATAACTCTCCACCTTGCAAATCAAATTCAAAATACCCTAATTCATCTGCTTGATCAGCAAGACTTGCTATTGCTTTATAATCTAAATATTCTTTTACGTGGTCTCCTTTAGGAGAATTTGTGAAGCAGTATTTGCATCTCAAGTTACAAGCATTATTAAAATTTAGATCAATACCTCTAGTTTTAGTTCCTACCTTTCCGTCATTTTTTTTCACATAATCATAAAAATCTTTGAGTTTTTTTAATAATCTTGGCTTATCTAAAAGTGAAGAAGCAATTGGCATAATAATTAATCTTTCTTAATGTTATATTTCATTATTTCATCAGGTAAAATAATTTTGAAGTCAGCAGAACAAGCTCTTTGTTTATTTACGATACCAACTCCTGAGCAGTCAGCAATACCTCTTTTATAAGTTTTTACAACAGTTTCTAAATGTAGTCTATCTCCTGGAACAATTTTTTTTTTAAATTGAAGGTTATCTGCAGAAACTAGGTACATTATTTTTCCCTTATTTCCAGGCAATGTTAAAATTGATAGGGCTGCCATTTGAACTAAAGCTTCTATTTGCAACATACCTGGCATATTAGGGTCATTTTTCCAATGAACTTTAAAAAACCACTCATCTTTATTCAAATCCTTATATCCATTCGCTTTTTTCCCTGGAACAATTTCATCTGCTACGTCAATCATTAAATACGGATCTCTATTTTGTTGATATTCGATAATGTCGTTTTTATTAAGATGCATTATCCAATAATATTCTCTTTCTTAAGTCTCTTATATATTTTTAAACACTCTGCTAATTTAATATTAGTTAAACGCGAAATTTTATCTATTGAATATCTTCCATTTGAATACATTAAAAAGTTCATAATCTTTCTCGGCTCAATTTTATGATCTTTTGTTCCTAGAGTTGGATATAAATTTCTTTTATCTAGTTTAGGTTCACACATAATTTTATTTTTTGGAATAATCTTATTTTGTAATTGTTCAATTGCTTTTTTTGCCACTTCAAAACCCCCTTTTATACCACTGTATGTTACCAAGGAAAAATCATCTAAAGATGTATGATATTCTTTATATCTTCCATACATAGTTCTAAAAATAGAAGTTATTGGTAAATCAACTCCTGGAGAACTATACTGTCTTTCATCAGAACCACGATGTAAAAATGAATATTTTTTATAATTAATTTTAAGTTTATTATATGCCTCCACCAATGCTTCGTCTGAAGCAGAGTCCTCAAATTTTGAAAACATACAAGAATGATTCCTATCATCGCCAATACATGAAAGGTTAAAGCCACCACAAACATTTTTTTTTAAATGATCAATATTTTTACTTATATAGGCGATAGATCCAATTGTTTCTGGGATAAATACAAACCTAATTGTTTTATTTAAATTTTTTTTTTTAAAATAATTTATCAAGCTCATAGAAACTATAGGTCCACTTAACTCATTGTTTGCCATTGATGGGTGGCAAATATATGTAGATACTAAAATTTCTTGGCGGCTTTTACCTTTCAAAACTAATTCTCCATAATTCAGTTTTCCATTTTTTTTAAAACTTGAATTTATTAAAATATTAAATGTATCATTATTTTTATAATTTCTTTTAATATCTTTAAATTGATTGTAAGACGTACAAAAACCCCATCTTTTTTTATAATAAGATGTTATATAAGGAATGGCATTAGTTTGTTTTTTTAAAAAATGTAAATTATCAAGAAGTTTATTTTTAGTTATATTTTTTTTTATTGGTGTTGAATAACTGATCACATGCAAATTATTTTTTTTATAATCAATTATCTTATTTCCATAACAGTCTTTTACATAAGCATCTTTAATATTCCACTCATAAGGTATTCTCCAGTCAAATACTTTTTGACCACTATCAAAAAATTTTATTTTAAGATTTGGTAAATATTTTTTAATTATTAATAAAGTTTGTTTCGTTCCTTTTCCTGTTATACTTCTGTTTAAACTAAAGAGTTCTTTTTTACCTAAATTGTAGAATGTTTTAATATTCATAGTGATTTTTTTAATATTTTAATAATTTTATCAATCTGTTTAAAACTCAAGTCATAGTAACATGGTAAGGAAATTGCTTTATTGTAATAATTTGTTGATATTTTATTTTTAAAATATTTTTTTTTGTTAAAAAATGGATGAAAAAAAATTGGTATATAATGTACATTTGTTTTGAATCCATTTTTAAGCAATGTCATCATTAACAAATTTCTTTTCTTTTCATCTACATTTGCAATAACTAAATGTTGAGATGAGTAAGAATTATTTAAATTTTTTTGGAATTTAATTGAATATTTGCTAAGTTTTTTTTGATAATATTTATTTATAGCGTTTCTTTTTTTTATAAACAAATTAATTCTTTTTAATTGGCTAATCCCTAACGCAGCATGAACATCTGATAACCTATAATTATATCCCAAATATTGTTGTTCAAATGAAAAAGGGGTTTTATTACTTGTTAAAAACTTTTTTTTATTTCTTTCAATTCCATGTTCTCTGAAAAGTGTTAAATTACGATAAATTGAATTATTGTTTGTAGTAACTAATCCACCTTCAGCTGTTGTGATGGTTTTTACTGGATGAAAACTAAAAACTGTAATGTCTGAATATTTACAAGATCCAATTTTACTGCCTTTATAAATTGAACCTAATGCATGTGAGGCATCTTCTATAATGTAAAATTTGTATTTTTTAGATAATTCTTTTATCTTACTCATGTCACATGGGGATCCTGCAAGATGAACTACGATTAAGACTTTAGGAAGCTTTTTCAGTTTTTTTGCAAATTTTAGTTTTTGTTCAAGTTCAAAAGTTGAAATATTAAAAGTATCTTTATCTATATCGACAAAGTCTACGTCAGCACCACAATATAAAGCACAGTTGGCTGATGCAACAAAAGATATTGGTGATGTCCACGCAATATCTTTTTTTTTTAAACCTAATGCTAGGCAAGCTATGTGGAGACCAGATGTTGCACTGTTTACAGCTACACTAAATTTTGAATTTACGTATTTGCCTACTTTTTTTTCAAACTCAACAACTTTTGGTCCTGAGGTCAAATACTTTGATCTCAATACCTTACCTACTTCAACTATGTCCGATTTATCAATATTTTGTTGACTATAATTTCTTATGTTTTGCATAAACAGAAATCTTAAATGCTTTTAATAATTCTTCTCAAGTTTTCTGCACTTAAGAATTTTTTGTTTAGATCAGATCTATAAGAAAAATCATTACCCACCTGTTTAGCCTTGAATTTTTTTTTGTAAAAATTAATAATTCTTTTGTTATTTGGAGGTAAAATAACATAATAATTTTTTAACTCATATGTATTCAAACTATCATGGTTAGAAATTAATTCTTCGTATAATTTTTCTCCTGGTCTTATTCCAATAATTTTAATTTTTGAATTTTTTTTAATTGCTTTTACAAGGTCTAAAATTTTGTAAGAGGAAATTTTAGGAACAATAATTTCTCCCCCAAAAGAATTATTTAAACCCCAATCGACCAAATCAACAGATTTCTGAAGAGATAAACTAAATCTAGTCATTTTTATTGAAGTAATTGGAAAAAACTTTTCATTAAACATTTTTTTGAATAAAGGTATTACAGATCCTCTTGATCCCTCTACATTTCCATATCTTACGATTGAAAAGGATGTGTCAGGAAGATAATTATTAGCTGATATAAATAATTTGTCGCTGCACAATTTGGTTGCTCCATACAAATTAATTGGAGAGCACGCTTTATCAGTGGATAAAGCGATTATTTTTTTAATTTGGTTAATTGAACAAATTTCGATTAAATTTTTTGCTCCCATGATATTTGTTTCAATGAACTCAGTTGGATTATATTCTGCGGTATCTACCTGTTTGAGTGCAGCAGCATGAATTATATAATCAACATTTCTTGTAGCTATTGATAATCTGTTTTTATCTCTTACGTCTCCTATAAAATAACGAATTTTATCTGAGTTAAGAGTTTTTTTCATCTCACTTTGTTTCAATTCATCTCGACTAAACACTATTACCTTTTTAACGAATTTCTTTTTAGTAAAATGTTCTACAGCTTTCTTTCCAAAACTACCCGTTCCTCCTGTAATTAGAATTGTAATTTTTTTATTTGATTTCATTAATACTTTTTTAATTTTAAATTTTAAAAGCTGTTATCATAGTTCATCATTTTTATCAAAAATATCAAATCTTACTTAATTGTTTTATACCATAAGTATTAAATACATCATAAATTTTGTCATTCTTTAATACATTAAAGAAATAAGTTTCACATCCTATAAATTTATAATTTATCAAAGCTGCGGTCGTAATACCAAAAACATATTTGTAATTATTCGAACTATAATATTTTTGCTTCTTAATTAATTTTATATTTTTGAAATCTCTATTTAATTGTTTCCATTTTTTTATATTTTCTCTCGGATGTAATAAAAAATAAATTTTTTTATTTGGAATATAAAATTTTGAATTTAATAATTTATTTAGACCTATCAATTCCTCTTTAATATTTAAATTGCTTGAAACATAAATAATAAAATTATTTTTCCTTTTAAAATTATAATATTTTTTTTTTAAATATCTTTGATAAGGCATGTTAAGATTGCTAAATACTGTATTTTCAAATTCATTTGGAAAGGTTTTTTTATAATCTTTTATTATTAAATTATTAGTTACAAGTATATTTTTAGGTTTATTTTTATAATTTTTATATCTCAATTTTAGATTCGGTAAAGAGTCTATATATGACCAGAAGTGTAGTTTTTTTTTATTTAAGTATTTTGCTATATTTGATTCAAATGGTTTTTCACTAGTTCCTAAAATAATTTGAAAATTATTAGTTAGTTTAAGTTTATCTAATACATCAAAGTTTTTTATATTTTTTCTATAAATTATATTTGTATTAAATTTATCGGATAAAATTAATTTGATTTTATTTTTTTTTTTGAAGATATAATTTATATAATCAGAAAGATTACTTAGGGCTGCTTTTTGATAACCAATTATTATGGTTGGTTTTTTTTTCATTAAATAATATTTAGATTTTTCCAAACTTTATGAAAACAACCAATAATCAAATCAATATCTTTTTTTTCAAAATCATATTTACAGAAAGAAATATCCATATATTTTTTACTATTTAAATATTTTATTTGCTTATAAACATTTTCTTTTTTTGAATAAAATTTTTTTCTTTTTGACAAATTCCATGGAAAATTTCTTTTAATTTTTTTGTCTCTGTAAATTTTGTAGTCTAAAAGATTAACATATTGACCATTTATTGGTAGGCCTTCTTCTTTTAATGTTTTTAAAATTTTTGTTTTATTTATTTTGATCAAATTTTCGTCGATTTGTAATGGAAAAGAATAATATACATGAGTATTATTCTTGCTAATTTTAGGCGTCTTTAGTCCTTTTAAATTACTCAGTCCAGTACTTAATAATTTAGCGTTTTGAATTTTTTTCCTAAGAATTTTTTTTAATTTTTTGAGTTGTTCTATAGATATAGCTGCCTCGATTTCATTCATTCTAAAATTAAAACCTAGAATGTTCTTAAATTTATTATCTTTATTAACCACCTCCCCATGGTTCCTGATTTTGAACATGTTTTCTGCAAGTTTTTTATTATTAGTTAAAATTATTCCACCTTCTCCACAATGTATATGTTTGTGTCTATTGAGACTAAAACCTCCAATGTCACAAAGTGTTCCTGAATATTTATTATTTTGTTTTGATCCAATTGCTTGGGCTGTGTCTGAAATTACTTTCAATGAATATTTTTTTGCAATTGAATTAATTTTTTTATAATTTGCAGATTGTCCAAATATATCTGTCACAATTATAGCTCTTGTTTTTTTCGAAATTTTTTCAACAATATAATTTGGGTCTAAGCAGTAAGTATCATTATCAATTTCAGAAAATATAGGAATTCCGCCCCAAGCTAAAATTGCAGTTGCAGTAGCACTCATTGTCCATGGACTAACTATAATTTCATCACCAGGTTTAATATTTAAACTTCCTACGGCACAGACTAAACCTGATGTCCAAGAATTTACTGAAATAGCATAATTAGATTTAAAATATTTTTTAAACTTTTCCTCAAGCAGCTTTACATACTTACCACCATAAAAAAATTTAGAATCGTTTGCAATAAAATCTGAAAGTATTCCACTTTTAAGAACCTTTATTGCAGCGTTTTGCTCTTTAATGTCATGGGTTTTAAATTCTCTGAATTTACGATTAATAAATTTTTTCCCCCCAAATATTGCAAGTTTATTTTTCATTTTTTTTTTGGATATTATGAATTAATTCTAGCGTTTTTAAACTACTAATTAAATTAAAATCACTCCTTGTCTTATATTGTTTTGCAATTTTATCAAGTAAGTTTTTAATGTTTTTATAGAAATCATTTTTGACAATAGTTTTTTTTTTATTTTTAATCGAGACTATTTTTGATTTTTCTGTGAAATATTGTACCTGATTACCATTAGAATTTTTAAAAACAATTTTTTCATCTTTTGTTTTTTTAAAATCAAAATTAATAGAATGATTTATTTTAATTTCACAGTTTACGACAAAATCATTTTTTTGTTTTTTATATTTTTCGATTTTGATTATTTTATATTTAGTTGATTGAAAAATATTGAAAAAAAAATTTATGTAATGACTACAAGAATTATAAAATCCTTTTTTATAATTAATATATATTTTAATTTTTTTTCCTGAATTAACAAAATTCCTAAAAAATTTTAAAGAATTACTAAAACTTCTTTGATAATTTACAAATAATTTAATTTTTTTTTTTTTACAATAAACTGAAAAATTCTTAAAATTTTCATAATTATATGATCCCGGCTTTTCAATTACGAAAATTTGAGGTTTGATATTTTTTTTTTTTATATAATCGAATATTTTATCATTAATTCTTGTTGGCGTTGACAAGATTATCATTTTAGGATTTGTCTTATCATATGCTTTTTTAAAATTTAAGAATGATGGTATTTGATAATTTTCTTCAAATTTTTTTAACTTTTTTTTATTTATATCTACTCCACCAACTAACTTAAATTTATTGTGATTTATTATTGACTGACAATGATTATTAAATAAAAAAAAATTTTCACTTTTGTAAAGCATTCCAATTTTGCCTAGACCAACAACCAAAGTAGATATTTTCATTAAATTTTAATTGGAAGTTTTTTTCTTTTTACTTTAATGTTTAAATTCCTTATTGATTTATTTTTTTTTAAAAAATCAATAATTTCTAAACACGTAAAATCTTCCTCTTTTTTTCTAAAATTGTAAAAAATTTTTTTTATTAGTTGGTAATCTTTAGGCTCATCTAATGTAAGTCCTAGATTTGGGTAGTGAAGATTATTTGGCGCCATCACATTACAAATTTTAAATATATTTTTCTTCTTTCTAAAAAAAAGAGTTGAATGCTCTCTATAATATTTTTGTCTTGAACTAAAATGTGCTTTTTTTAAACTTTCAAAATTAAATACTGACACGTCCATACCTACTGGAAATGTTCTAATATTTGCATTGCTTACAAAATCAAAATTGTTATTTAAATAAATATTAATTACTTGAGAAGTCAAATTTGGATCAACGAGAGGACAATCTCCTGTTATTTGTAGAATATTTTTAACATTAAATTTTTTAGCTGTAGAATAAACTCTTCCAAGAACATCCTCTTCACTTCCTCTATAAAATAAAATTTTTTTTTTCTTTAAATAATTACATAAAATATCATCATTTTTATTTGTGGTTGTGGCAATTATTATTTTGTTAAGGCTTGATACCTTTTTAAGTCTATTAACTAAATGCAAAATCATAGGCTTTTTGTTAGCTATTTTCATTATTTTTCCTGGCAGCCTAGTAGAGCTCATTCTTGCTTCAATTATAGCTGATATTTTTTTCATAATTAAAATTAAAAATTTATTAGTATTTTTTTTATTTCTTTTCTACTTTTATAATATTTGAGAGCCGAGAGGATATTCCTAAATTTAAACTCTTTAATAATATCTTCTAAATAATTTGAAAATTTAAACATTGATTTAATAATTTTTAACCTTTCTTTTTTTTTTATATTTTCAGCATTTATCCCAACTATATTTATTCCTCTTAAGATAAATGGTAAGATATTAATCATTGCTTTATTTCCTGCGGAATTACCTACTGAAAAATAAACTCCATTGTCATTCAACAAACCCAGTCCTGAATTGACAAACTCTCCACCAACACAATCTATAACTCCAGAATATGTTTTTTTTAAAAATGGGAAACTATTTTGTTCAACAATCATTTTGTGTTTAATTAATTTTTCTGCTCCTAATTTTTTTATCTTGATATTTTTTTTTGTATTTCTCAAAGAAACATGAATAGGAAATCCTAATTTTGATAGTATTTTAATTAATATTAAACCAACTCCACTATTGCCTCCGGTAATCAAAATTGGCTTTTTTAAAAAATATTTTTTGTTTTTAAGTATTTTATTAATCACAACTAATGCTGTAAATCCATTGGTACCAAATATCATTGATTGCTTAAGTTGTTTTAAATTTTTGGCTTTAACTAACCATTTAGATTTTATCTTTACATATTGGCCATATCCACCGTAACTTTCAATTCCTAAGGGTTTTGCAATCACAAATACTGGTTCACCAATTTTTATATTTTTATCTCTAGAACTGACTACTATTCCAGCAATATCTATACCGGGAACATGAGGAAATTTTCTAACAAGTCCATGACCTCCATTGATAAGTAAAATATCTTTATAATTCAGGCAAGTAAATTTAGATTTTATTAGTACTTCATCTTGTAATAATTCATTAATTACATGCTCTTGTATTTTAATTTTAAAATTATTTTTTTTTTTAATTACAAATAAGGCTTTGCCTTTAAAGTTTATATTTTTTTTCATTAATAATTATATTTTTAACTTCTCAGGATTAACATAAAAGAAATTAGCTTGACAAGTTTTTTTCTTATTTAGATACATTTCTGATCTAATCATTATTATTCCATTTCTAGATTTAATAATTTTACAAATTATTTCTAGAGTACCTGAATTTTCAATCTTTTTAAAAAAACTTGTATCAATTTTTGTTATTAAAGATCTTTCAAAAATTTTATTTTCACTTTTATAAATTAAAACTGCTGAAGTCTGAAGCATTGCCTCAAGCTGAAGAGTTCCAGGCATAACAGGTTCATTTATAAAATGAGATTTCATAAACCAAAAATTTTTTTTTAGATTGTATAAAGATTTTATTTCCTTATTTTTTTTTAAATAAACGATCTTGTCTATAAATAAAAAATTTTTATCAATTTTTAATATTTTTGTTAAACTTGATTTGCTAATTTTGTTTATCATAATTGTTTTGGTTAGCTTTATTTAAAAATATCTAATACATTTTTTTCAAAATTTTTTTTACAATTTTCTCTCCTGTTAACCCATGATAATTTAGAAGATAAGAATATGTACCTGTAGGTCCAAATTTTTCAGGAAGAGATATCGACAAAAAAGATTTTTTTAAATTCTGCCTTGCTATAATTTCTGAAACAACACTACATAATCCACCTGCACTAGTATGTTCTTCAACTGTGATTATTTTTTTAAAACTTTTAATTTTTGAATAAATTAACTTATTTAATGGTCGCAGAGTATGTAAATTTATTACTTCTGCATCTATGCCTTTACTTTTTAATGTATTTGCTGCAACAATAGCTTCGGCTACTAGTGAACCTGAGGAAATAATTAGTAAATCTCCTCCCTTTTTGAGAATTACAGGTTTTCCAAAAATATACTTATAGTTTTTTTCATAAACCTTTTTTACACCTGGTACACCTGTCAATCTTATGTAACTCGGCCCTCTCTCGTACTTGCAGTAATCATAAAGCATTTTTCCCAACTCACCAGAATCGGCAGGGGAAGAAATATTTATATTTGGAATAGACCTAATAACAGACAAATCCTCTAGACCAAAATGACTATTTCCTAAATATGCCATTGAAACTCCACTTCCTAAGGCAACTAAATGTACATTGTGCTTCATGTAACCTAAATTCATTCTAATTTGCTCACTAGATCTCATACTTAAAAATGGCGCGAAAGATGTTACAAATACTTTAAAACCCTCTCTTGCAAGACCTGAGGCTACCCCAATCATATTTTGTTCTCCAATACCTACAGATAGATATTTTTCAGGGAATTCACTTTTAAACCTATCCAGCCCTGATGATCTTCCTAAATCTGCTGAAAGTATCATCAATTTTTTATATTTTTTTCCTAAATCTAGCATAAATTGACCAAACATTGCTCTTGGTCCCATTCTTGACCATTGCTTATTGTCAGAATTGCTAAATTGAAACTCACTCATAAAGACTTAACAGCTTGATCAAAAATTTTCTTTGTTACTCTAGAATGATGCCAATCATTATTATTTTCCATAAAAGGTACACCTTTTCCTTTAATGGTTTTTGCAATAATTACGGTTGGTTTATTTTTCTTTATTGAATTTAAAGATTTTAATAATTTTTCTATTTTATGTCCATCACATTTAACAACATTCCACTCAAAACCTTTCCACTTTTTTAAAATACTTTTGAATCTCATTTTGTTTCCAATTTTTCCATCATTTTGATGTCCATTACAATCTACTATTGCTATTAAATTATCTAAATTAAGTTCTGAAGCAGTTATTGCTGCCTCCCATATAGCTCCTTCGTAACACTCACCGTCTCCAATTAGCACATAAGTTCTTCCAGCTGTTTTTTTCTTTTTTTTTGCATAAGCAAGACCTACAGCGTAAGATAGTCCTTGTCCTAAACTTCCATTAGAAGATTCAATACCTATAGACGGATTCATAATTGGATGTGCTATGATTTCACTTCCATTAGATTGAAATGAATAAGCTAAATTTTTTTTTATATATTTTTTTAGATACAAAGCAGTTAGAAGTCCTAAAAAACCGTGTCCTTTACTTAAAATAAATCTATCTCTCGGTTTCTTTATGTTAATTTTAAGAATTTCAGAATATAGACATGACATAATTTCAACCATTGAAAGAGCTCCTCCGATGTGTGCCGATTCTCCACAATTCATAGATATTTCTAAGATTGCTCTTCTCATTTTTTTAGCAAATAACTCTATTTTTTTAATTTTTTTTACACTGGTCAAATTTTCATTCCTCCATCAATTCTAATGACCTGTCCGTTTATATGCTCTGAATTCTTTGTTGATAAAAAATAAACAAGTTCAGCAACATCTGAAGGATTACAAATTTTTTTTTTATAGTTTTCTTCTTTTATTCTTTTTATGACATTTTTATCCATTTTATCTAGCATTTTTGTTTTTGTTATTGAGGGTGCAACTGAATTAACTCTTATATTGTAATTTGAAAACTCATTTGCCATTATTTTTGTACTAAACATAAGTGATGCTTTGCTTGATCCATAAGCAATAGTTCCTCGCTCTGGAATTATACCCATTATTGATCCAATATTAATTATGGAAGGTCTTTGAGATTTTTTCAGCAATCTTAATAATGCTTGAATAATTTTAAGTTGTGAAAAAAAATTTACATTAAATACCCTTTTTATCTCTTCTATTTTTGTCATTTCGAATAATGAGCCGCTTGCAGTACCTGCACAATTTACCAAGAGGTCTATTGAAATATTTTTCTTATATAATTTAGATATTTCTTTAGTCATTTTCTTCTCATCTGTTAAATCAAAGTTAACTATTTCAATTGATGACTTTTTAAAAAGTGATAAAAACTTTTTGAAATCATTATCTTTTTTTCTAATTTGACAAATTACTTTAAATTTTTTTTTAATTAATTTTGTAATTATGGACTTTCCAATATCCCCATTTGATCCTGTAATAAATGCTGTTTTATTTAACATAATGAAGTTTATTTAGTTTTTTAAACATAACATTTTTTTTTAATAATTTATGTATATTTTTTTCTCTAGTTTGATTTTTTATCACTTTATTAAGTAAAATTTTTTTTACTTTTTTTGAGGAAAAATATTCATTCACTATTAAATTTTGAAAATTATTTTGTATAAATTTATTTATATCTTTATTTTTATATAAATAATTTTTGTAAATTTTAATAAATTTTTTTTGTGATGAAAGTTTTTTAAAAAAACTTTCAAAATCTACGGCTTGAGAAAATTTTAACATCTTATATTTTTTTGATGCAGGGATCAAATCATCAAGAGAATTTTTTATTTTTAGTTTAAAATTTTTTTTTTTATTGATCATCTTAGTTTATTTACTATGATTAAAATATTTATTTGGATTTTTTTTTATATCATCTGATATTCTTAAAGATAAAGCTACTATTGTCGATAAGATATTAACACCTGAACATGTTGGAAAAATACTACTATCTGTAATTACTAAGTTTTTTATATCATGTGATTGACCAAATTTATTCACTACAGAATTTTTTTTTGAAGTACCCATTTTCGCTGTCCCAGATATATGCCAACCTGTTTCTCTTACTGGTCCGAATGATTTAATTTTTTTTGCTCCAATAGTTTTTAGTAAAATTTTACATTTGGTAATTCCATGAGAAAGCATCTTTTTTGAATTTTTGTTTAATTTGTAATTAATTTTTATACCTGGCATACCATCTAAATCTTTTTTATTTTTATCTAACTCTAGGAAATTAGTTTTTTGTGGCAAATCTTCACAAATAATTGCAATTGGAATTAAATGTCCAAAAGTATTCATAAAAATATCATGAAATTTTTTACCAAATTTTAATTCTCGAAATTTTAATAAATTTCTTGAGGTGGTCAAAGGTCCATTCTCTCTCAACAAATGTATTGTATAACCTCTTTTAAAATTATTTTTAATATTTGTTTTGTAAAACTGATGACTAAAAATACAACATCCTTTTGGTCCAATTTGTGAATTAATTTTTTCATCCACAATTCCTTCCACATAACCATAAGGATGAAGCATGAGATTTTTACCAACTAGCCCAGAACTGTTAGCAAGACCATTTGGGAAATCTTTATTTGAAGAATTTAATAATAATCTTGGTGTCCCTAGTGCACTACATGCTAAAATTATGAGAGAAGTTTTTAAAAATTTTTTATTATTTTTATTATCTAGATAAAGTACTCCATCAACTACATTTTTTTTAACTATAATCTTTAAAACCTTATGATTTTGGTAAAGTTTTACACCATTTTTTAATGCCTCTTTTAAATAGGAATTGCAAATATCATTAATAGAAAATTTATCTTTAGTCTTAGTTTTCTTAATATTCACAGCACTATATGAAGGCCACCAATTCCAACCTAACTTATTGAAACCCTCTGCAACTTTTTCTCCAAGGCGACCTAACGGGATATGTGGTTTAAGTTTTTTAATATTTGGATAATTTTTATTGCCAATTAATCCTCGAACACCTAACTTCTTTTCATTTAAATCATAAAATTTTTCTAAATCTTTTAAATCAATTGGCCAATCATAACCAACTTTATCTTTAGTTTTAGTTTTAAAATCTGATTTATAAAATCTTGGTACATGGCCAGAATACAAAACACTTGAGCCGCCAACTCCATTAAAATTAGCAATAGATATTGGAGAATTTTTATCATCAATTGGATAATCTCCTCTTGCACACCTCACATTAGGATTTGGATTAAATTTTTTTGATACAAGTTCTTCCCAGTTTGGATGTGTTGATCTGTAATCCTTAGTGCTTACTTTGGAACCTTGTTCAAAGCATGTGATTTTATAGCTAGATTTACTTAAAGACCATGCAGCAGAAATTCCTGCTGGGCCAGCACCAATTATTAAGACATCAGTTTTCTTTACAACCATGCATCTAATAAATCATTTTTTTGGCAAAAACTTTTTTAAAATTTCTGGTATCGATATAATTATATCTGCTTCGCATGCTACTTCACCGTCAATAATTCCTTTTCCAAAACCTTTGCAAATTCCCCTACTCCAAGATTCAACTTTTGTTTTAATAATCAGTTTTTTACCAGGAAAAATTTCTTTTTTAAAACTCACCTTATGTGAAATTGCATGAGTTACCTTACCTTTGTTGCCTGGTAAAGTTGTTATAGCAACAGTTAACATTTGAGCCATTGCCTCAAGCTGTAATGCTCCTGGAACGTTTGGGGCTCCAGGAAAATGAATTGGAAAAAACCATTCGTTATTTGTAAAATTTTTATATCCCTCTGCTAACTTTCCAGGTTTCACTTTAGTTACATAGTCTATCATTAAAAAAGGGTATCTATTTGGTTGATACTCTAGTAATTCTAAATGATTTAAGCTGAAAGTTTTCAAATTTTTATTTTATATTTTTTTAATATTTTTATTCCTGTTTTATACGAACTAAAGTCAATAATATCATCCATTTCCATTGTAATCTTAAAAGTTTCCTCAAGCTTTCCAATCATATTCATATGTCCTACTGAGTCCCATTGTTTAATTGAATTATATTTTAAATCACCTTTTGATAATTTTGATTTATCGATGGAAAAACTACTAATGAATACTTTTTCATATTTTTTTTTATTATCCATGATATTTTATAATTCGACTAAGAATTTATAAACATTATTTTATTAAAATAAAGAACTTAATAAAGCAAATTAAATGGAACAAATTTCAAATAACATAAAAATTGCAATTAAATGTGATTTGTCAAAAAAATCTGGATTAGGACATTTTAAAAGAATGTATGGTCTTTCATTGGAGCTTGAAAAATACAATTTCAAAACTTATTTCATTTTTTTTAAAAATCAAAAAAAAATTATTAAAAGTTTACTGAATCCCTCTAGATTTATATTTTTAAAAAATAGTCTTAAAAAACAGGATAGTAAAATAATAAAATATCTTAAAAATAATTATTTCAAAATGTTGATAATTGATTCATATGAAAATACCGAAAACTTTTCTAAGTTACTTAAACAAAATTCAGAAATAAAGATTATTAAAATTTCTGATCAAGTAAAAAATGATTCTGCAGATT
>MDTE01086403.1_pt1 | contig 19136 bp, 16 predicted proteins | sample 811231 | NCBI WGS metagenome assembly MDTE01 (sample SAMN05326651, study PRJNA326480) | marine metagenome | isolation source: seawater | place: Indian Ocean: Red Sea | collected 2010 | reverse complement strand
TGGTCATGAAGGAGCGGGCGTTGTAGAGCGAGTTGGTCCCGGGGTAAAAAAAATTGTAGCAGGACAACATGTCGTGCTAAATTTCAGAGCCAATTGCGGCGGGTGCAAGTACTGTATTGCCGGGAGGCCGGTTTTGTGTAATGGGATAGAAGCGCCGAGACATACTATGTTTGATGGGACAAGTCGTCTGCATAAAGATGGTCAAACTATCCATACATTTGCTAGGACAGCCTGTTTTTCCGAATATGTTGTTGTTCCGGAATCGGGTGCTGTACCTATTAGACATGACATGCCACTCGACCAAGCTTGCTTAGTTGGGTGCGCAGTCAGCACTGGAGTTGGATCTGTTATAAATACTGCTAAAGTTACGGCCGGCGCTACGGTCGCAGTCATCGGTTGTGGTGGGGTTGGTCTAAATGTTATACAAGGAGCCGCACTTGTCGGAGCCGGTCGTATTATTGCAGTAGATATTCTTGATAATAAATTAGAGTACGCCCGTGAATTTGGAGCCACTCACTTGGTTAATAGTAAGCAAACGGACGGGGTGAAAAAAGTTTTAGACCTATCAGATGGTGGGGCGGATTTTGTCTTCGAAGTGATTGGCCGTTCAAATACTATTGAGAGTGGCTATCAAATGCTCGGCCTTGGAGGCACATTAATCATTGTTGGTATGACCGACGAAAAATCAACAATTACTATTAACTCATTATCTGTCCCCAGAAATGAGAGAGTTATTATTGGGTCTTGGTATGGCAGTACAAGGCCTTGGATAGATCTTCCTAAAATTACTGATCTTTACATGGCCGGCAAGCTAAAAATTGATCCCTTAATAAGTCGAAGATATCCTCTTGATGATATTAACGAGGCATTTGGTGCGTTGATAGCAGGGGAAGTAGCACGAAGTATCATTACTTTTTAAATCAAAATAGGGGTTTATGTTAGAAGCTGTATCATTGATAGGATACTAAACACGATGAAAGTAATTATGGTTATGTACGATTCACTGAACCGACACATGCTCAATGCTTATGGTTGCAAATGGACAAAGACTCCTAATTTTGATCGGTTGATTGAGCGAACGACTGTATTCGAAAATATGTATGTAGGGAGCATGCCTTGCATGCCAGCTAGGAGGGAGTTTCATACTGGACGATACAATTTTCTTCATCGAGCATGGGGACCATTGGAGCCATTCGATGACTCAGCTATTGAGTTGCTGCGTAAAAACAATATTTATACACATTTAGTTAGTGATCATCATTGGTATTGGGATGACGGGGGATGCACGTACCATCATCGATACAACACCTGGGAAAATGTGCGAGGGCAGGAAGTTGACCGATGGAAACCAGAAGTGAGCGCTCCAAAACGACCTAAAACGGATAAGTATTATGGGCAGTGGAACCGTTACAACGCAGTCAATCGTAAGTATATGGATACGGAAGAAAAAACACCACAAGCTCGAACCTTTAAAGGAGGTCTTGAATTCCTTGAAAAGAATAGTTCTGAAGATAACTGGTTTCTTCAAATAGAAACATTTGACCCTCACGAGCCTTTTTTCACGATGCAGAAATGGAAAGACAAGTATCTCCATGGATGGGTCAGTCCTCATTTTGATTGGCCAAAATATGAAAGAGTTACAGAGAATCCAGAGATGGTAGCTCATGTTCAGTATGAATATGCTGCGCTACTGACGCAGTGTGATTACTATCTTGGAAAAATTTTGGATCACATGGATAAGGAAAACATGTGGGGAGATACAATGTTAATCGTTAATACCGATCATGGTTTTCTATTAGGCGAACATGACTGGTGGGCTAAATGTCGAATGCCATTTTATAATGAAATTGCGCATACTCCTCTATTTATATGGGATCCTAGATTTGACAATGGCGGAGTACGAAGAAAATCTCTTACTCAAATGATTGATTTGCCAGCTACGCTACTAGAGTTTTTTGGAGTACCAAAACCAAAAGATATGGTTGGAACATCTTTGAAACAAGTGATTTGTGACGACCAACCAGTCAGAGATTTTGCCCTTTATGGAATTTTTGGAGGACATATAAATATTACAGATGGACGATATGTTTACATGCGTGCCGCTAAAGACGGCGCCGTTAATCGGCCCCTATTTCACTATACACAAATGCCAACCCATATAGATAGACTATTTAGTACGGATGAAATGGCAACTATGTTGTGGCATCCTGGATTTACCTTTACCAAAGGAACACCAGTGATGAAAATAGATGCTTCACTTGAAGAATGGTGGTGGGAAGATTTTGAAACAATGCTTTTTGATCTTGACGCAGACCCTGAACAGAATAAGCCTATTAAGGATGACATTATCGAAGCTAAGATGGTTTCAGCATTGTTAGATGCTATGAAGAGAAACGATGCGCCAACAGAGCAGTACGAAAGGCTTGGGTTAGTTTGATATATAAATGGGCAATTTAGAAAAACGATACCCGTCGGTAAATTTTCTAAAAATTAAGGCGAGACGGAGAATACCAGCTGTTTCATGGGATTATCTTGAGGGTGGCAGTGTCAAAGAAAGTGCTATTCAGCGAAACAGAGGCATATTTGAGCACTACCGTTTGATGCCAAAATATCTACAATCAGAAATATTGACTCCATCAATTAAACATAAACTGCTAGGAATCGATTTTGATGCACCCTTTGGTATAGCGCCAGTTGGGTTAAGCGGTTTGATTTGGCCTAAAGCCAGTGAATATCTTTGCCGATCAGCGCACGGCCATAAAGTACCGTTTTGCCTTAGTTTATTTGCCACAACAGATCTTGAGACTGTATCAAAAATATGCGATACCTCATATCGATGGTTTCAATATTATCCACAAAATCAGAAGAGCATTGATGTCTCTGTTTTAAAACGAGTGACGACAGCAGACTATCAAACTTTAGTACTTACTGTGGATGTACCAACGACTAGAAAAGTACGGGAACTTCGGAAAGGTTTAACGTTGCCACTTAACACAGGTCCGGAACTTATATGGGACATAATTAAACATCCCCACTGGGGATTTGCCGCTTTAATTGGGGGCATGCCAGAATTTGCGAACTGGATACCTCATCTTCCGAAAGGGTACACTAAGAAGGATATACCACGATTCTTATCAGAACTACCAACCCTGCCACATCAAACTCTAATCAATGATTTAAAAAGATTTCGAGATGAATGGAAAGGGCGCTTGATTGTAAAGGGGGTATTGCACCCACAGGATGCTCTCCACTGCAAGAATCTGGGTGTAGACGCGATTATCGTTTCCAATCATGGTGGTCGGCAACTTGACGAATCTCCTACCGCTCTTGAAATGCTCCCACTTATTAGAAATGTAGTTGGGAAGGATTACCCCTTGATAGTTGATGGAGGCTTCAGGCATGGAAGTGAAATAGCTGTAGCATTGGCGCTCGGCGCAAATTTTGTCTTATTAGGGCGCGCATTTATGTACGGAATTGCAGCGCTCGGCTCTAAAGGATCAGATCATGTCATGGAGCTTTTGAAAAATGAACTTAATACAACTTTACTACAGTTGGGGTGCAAAAATATTAGCGAACTCCCAAAGTTTCTTGCTCCTGATTACCAATCCATGAGGCAAGATTAGAATTAGATGGCATCTAGTTAGTTATATAAAATGAAGTTACCTGACAGATTCAGACACTAACTTATCCACCGAACCCCTTGGCAAATATTTCTTCTTTGAGGAAACGTTCGGTAATAATTAACAAAATTAGGCCAGGAATTGAAAGGATTATTGCCACCTCAGCTCCAATAGTGTCTAGACTACTACCGCCAATAACTTTTGAGAAGAGCATCGTCGGTAGAGTTACGATATTGCCCTGACCAACAAAAAACGTCAATAGAAAGATATTTGTTGAAATAAGAAAAGCGAAGAGACCACCCGCCATTATACCTGGCAATATCATTGGCATTGTTACATGCCAAAGTGTCTTAATTGGGGTAGCACCAAGGAGTCGCGCCTGTTCTTCATAATCCCGACTTAACCCTTGAAAGACTGATGTAAGAACACGCACCATGTAAGGTGTAGTCGGTATTAAATGAGCAAGGATAATTCCGATATAACCCCCAGTTAAACCTAACTGGAGGAACGTTATCAGTATACCAAGACCTATAGCTATATCCGCTACGATTAAGGGAGTTAGCAAGAAGAATTCTACTGCACTTTTACCTCTGAATTTTTCCCATGCGATGACTCGAGCTGCGGGAAGGCTTATTGCTGTACATAGGATAGTGACGATGATAGCGATAAAGACCGTATTAAAAATTGCCTCTCCAACTTGAGATGGTCCTGAAAAAATATAATCCCATCCAAGAGGCTGCCACGCATTCTCTCTCGCTTCCCACCACCATTTTGTAGGTAGGATAGAAGGCCAAAACCAACTAAACGAAAATGCCCGGATTATTACTGGAATAAAGGGTACAATTACAGCGATTCCTACAAAAATAAGATAGTATTTTTGGTATGGAGATAAGCGATCTATTCTTAATCGATCGTAGCTTTGATTCTTCTGTAGAAAGCCCATTACTGACGCCCTCTGATTCGTTCATACCGCCTATATAACATCAGATAGATTAATAGCATGATGCCAGAGATAAAACTTATTGTCATGACAATTGCCATTGCTCCAAGTCGTCTAGTGTAATCCGCATCGTCAAATACTCTCCATGCTTGCACAGGAAGGGTATTAGGGAAGTCGGCGCCTAAAATATAGGGCACTTCAAATGAACCAAAATTAAAGGGGAAGACAATTAAAGTTGCGGCAACAATTCCTGGCATTATTTGAGGTAGTGTCACATATAGAAACGTTTGACGTTTATTTGCGCCAAGTGTTCCTGCTGCCTCTTCATACTCCTTACCGAGCCCCATTAGGACCGAGTATACAATCAAAGTAGTGAAGGGGATTTGTTTCCAAAGATATACAGTCATTATTCCCCATCCTGCCTCGGTTTTCAGCAATCTTGGGAAGTCAGAAGGTAAATCGATGAAACCAGCAGCATAGAAAAGTCGAGCAATTATCCCCCCTTGAGTAAATAGCTCTATTACGACAGCTACTCCCACTAGATACGGTATCATCAGTGGCAGCTTGTAAATGTACTGAAAACTGGTGCGCCCGCGAAAGTTCTTTCTCAACGCCAACGCGAGATAAATACTGAGTATCGTACCTAAAATTGTTGGAATGAGGGCGTAGTAAAAAGTCAGACCAATGGATACGCGAAACGCTGGATCAGCCAACATCTCACGGTAGTAACTCAATGTAGGAAATTCATTGACCCCATAAATCGGCGCGTAACCAAGACTTTGTAGGAAAGCCATTATTAATGCACCCATAAATAAAACTAAAAATACTAATGAAGCGGGTAACAGCATGAGTGGGACATACAATCGTTTAATAAATGATCGTCTCCATAATAACTGAGCCTGATTAGTTTCCAACGTTTGTGTGTCCGCTGTCATCTTTAGTATAAATGTTTGTTCTAAAACTTCGGTTAGATCTTTTCAAGCATTCGGGAACTGTTCGTCAAATTGACGGGGGCTAAAATCAACCCCCGTCTTTAATAAGAACTTGCAAATGTTAGTATTTTGAGTTGTATACGTCGGCTACTATTTCTGCAACTGATCTAGTATCCCCTCGCTCTATATACTGAAGCCAGACGCCCTCAATTATGTCAACCAAGGAAGCATTGGTATCCGGCACCTTATTATTGCCTAGTTCCTCTAGAGTCACGCCGTAAAGTGGTGGCATGCCATCGGCAACTCTTTGTAGATCGGTGGAACTTAATTTAGGAGCATCGATTCCAATTTCATAGCCGATTGATTCAAGGCGACTTATCTGACTATCTGGTGAAGCAAGGACATTTGCTAGCACTAGTGCTGCACCAGGATTAGGAGCATTACCCGGTATTCCAATAAAATTTTTGTTTCCGATCATATAACCAGCCGGAAAAATATGGTTTTCCGTAGTCGGTGGTAACGTACCGTTACTGATACCAGTGTGTACTGCAGAAGTGCCGAAACGGCACGCCATGTCCACTTCTCCAGATGCGATCAGTGTCTCATTTACATTTTGATCTTTAGGATAAACCGGGTCAGAGCCGCCCAGTAGATTTGGTTCGATTCTCTTTAGATATTCAAAACCAGGTGTTAAGAGTCGTGATATTTCATCTGCTCCTAGAGATTCAGCACTACTCATAAATGGTTCATGACCTGTCCCGTCGGGATTATGAGCGTACATTACTTCTTGCACGAAAGTGTTTCCGTTAAAATGAGGCGGCGCAATGTAAGTAAAACGTCCAGGGCTATTTTCAAGCCATGCTTCCAAATCGGCAAACGTGGATGGTGCATCTGTTCTGCTCAATCGGCTGGTGTCTATGTAACAAATATATTGGCCCGCTCCCCACGGCATTTCCCGAGACTCTGTTGGGAATCCAAAATCGAATAGATTTGCTCCAGATCTAGGATCAGATGGATCCCAAAACAAGTACTGCGAGCTAGGCAATAATTGAGCAAAGGAACCAAACAAAAGATCGTTTTTTGCCAATGTATAAAAGTTTTCGCCATTAATCCAGATGGCATCAACTGAACCTTCACCGATACCTTTACCAGTTGCCTGCTCTGCTAATGCTAAATCAACCGCATCTCTGGTATTGGTGATATGAGTGACATTGAGCTCAATTCCCAATTCCGCTAGTGCTGGGCTGACAGAATTTTCAACCCAAGTATTCAAAGCTTGACTGCCTCCCCAAAAAAACCAATTGACTTCACCTTCTTCGGCTGCCTGAGCCAACACGTCATCATAATTTAAGTCTCCCGCAAGAAATGAACTTCGAAATGAAGCCGCATCTCCTCCGTGAGTTACAGCGGTCGATGCCATTAGCATTAAAGCTAATAAGGCGCTATAAAAATACTTCATTGCTTCCTCCTTTTTTTAAGGTTTTTAAATATTAATAAGTTGTTGCTATTTTTCAATATTTCTTAATTTAATGTAATCTAATCTGGAAAAATCCATAAATGTTCCGGGGGTAGATGTATCAAAACTTTGCTAGATTCTGAGAATGTCACGGTAGATCGCTGTGTAGACTGAAGTTTCAGATCCCCAGCTTTTATATAATAGCTGACCGTACCGCCATGGTAGACTGCCTCTTCAATTGTGCCTACTAGTGTATTTCCAGTCGGGAGATTAGGGTCACCTTCAACAAAAAATTCCATGTGTTCGGGCCTGATAGTCATTGTAACTTCTTCCCATTTTTCTTTATTTGAGGATTTGTTTAATTGAATGATCTCGTTGCCTATAGCCACACTTACCCTATTATCCTTGTTGGAGTGAACAACACCATGGATAAGATTGGTTGCGCCCATGAAATCTGCGATTTCAGGATTTTTTGGATGGTTAAAAATTTCCTCGGGAGTTCCATACTGAACCATTTCGCCAGCAAACATTACCCCGATATGATCAGCAAGTTCTATAGCTTCAATTTGATCGTGCGTTACAAACAGCGTTGTAATGTTCAACGATTTTTGGAGTTCTGTTATGAATGCTCGCATTTCTTCCCGAAGTTTTGCATCCAAATTAGACAGAGGTTCATCCATTAACAATAATTTGGGTTTTGTGATAAGCGTTCGAGCTATAGCTACTCTTTGTTGTTGGCCTCCCGACAGCTGACTGGGAAAACGTTTTTCATATCCAGAAAGTTGGACTGTAGCTAATGCTTCTTTGGTTCGCTCTCGAATTTCGTTTTTTGACACTCCAGTCATTCGAAGCCCGAACCCCACATTTTTTTCAACATTCATATGAGGGAACAAAACATACCGTTGAAAAATCATACCAATGTTTCTATGGTTTGGTGCCAAATGACGGATCGATTGTCCATCGATCAGAATATCTCCACTTGTTGGCTCTTCTAATCCCGCTATCATTCGCAGAGTAGTAGTTTTACCGCAGCCTGAATAACCGAGTAATGCTACGAAGCCACCAGTTGGAATCGTTAAAGAAAAATCGTTTACGGCCGTGACGTCATCGAATTTTTTTACTAGATTTTTGAGCAATAATTCTGTCATGAAGCACCAGTAGATTTCGAGCACGTCTTAATCATTCAGGTTAAAGGTTTAACACAATCAGTAAATTAGGTAAAGGGGGAAAATATAAAAAAGTAGAATATATTCTTTGAAAGAAATCGTTAAAGAGGGCCTAAATTCGAACAGTTTTAATGCTGGTAATGACAATTTAAAACGTCTGTCTAAAAACCAATGAAACATGATAGTATTTGAATCTGTAACTGAATCATAAGAAAAAGGTTTTTATGAAATACGGCGTGCATATCGCAGTATGGATGTCACAATGGTCTGAAAATATCGATAAATACATCGAGACTGCAGCAAAGCTTGGATTCGATGGGGTCGAAATTTCTTTGTTAGGTATGACTGATGAGAAGATTAGTAATCTTCGAAAGATTATTGAGTTTTATGGACTTGAGGTTACATGTACAACTGGTTTAGCCAAATCTGATGACATTGCTAGTGAGGATGCGTCCACACGAAAGCGGGGCATCGAATACCTAAATTGGGCAATCGATGCTACTTGCGGTTTAGGCTCTAAATTATTGTCAGGAGTTTTATATGCACCTTGGGGTCATTTTCAACCTGGAAAAAAAACGGATCGAATGAAACGTTCAGCGGATAGTTTATGTAAAATTGAAACTGGCCTAAACAATAGCGATGTAACCCTTGGGCTAGAGGCAATCAATCGCTTTGAAACTGATTTATTGAATACAGCTCAAGAAGCCTGTGAGTTAGCTCGATTGATCAACTCACCAAAAATTGGTGTTTTATTAGATGCCTTCCATATGAATATGGAGGAAAAAAATATTAGGGAAGCTTTGATCAATACTGGAGATCAATTAGTCCATTTCCATTGCGTTGAAAATGATCGAGGAGTACCTGGTTCTGGGCATACTCCGTGGGATGAGATCTTTGCTGGTCTTTCCAAAATAGGATATGACAAATGGCTCACCATGGAAATGTTCATCAAATCAGAGGTAGAAGTCAGTCCGGATTTAAATATTTGGAGAAATATAGAAAATGATCCAACGGATGCTGCCAGAAGAGGGCTTGCTTTTTTAAAGGAGAAAACTGCTGGATACAGCTAATATAAGAATTTGGATTGCTGAATTAAAGCAAAAATTTGCTGAAGAAGAGGTTGAATTAAACCGTTTAGATAGTTTAGTGGGTGATGGAGATCATGGTACCGCAATGAAGCGAGGCTTTACTGAAGCTAATAATAGAATCAAAAACAACTTGGAATGCAATGATCCAGACACGCTTTTAAGCATGGCGGGAGCAGGACTCGCAGCTGGTACCGGAGGGGCATCTGGATTACTTTTTTCATCACTTTTCAAAGAATTGGCCGAGGCTGGTACAAAAATGCAACGTGTTGGTGTCCCTGAATTTAAAATTGGACTATTTAACTCAATCGAACGGATAAAAAAACTAGGAAGGAGTCAATTAGGCGATAAAACGATGTTAGATGCATTGTATCCAGCTTATGTCGCATTGGAAAAAATTGATGATGATACTGATTTATTGACAGCGGTAGAACAGATGGTAAAAAACGCGAAAGAAGGAAAATCGAACACGAAAAACCTACCGGCAAAGAGGGGTCGGGGTCGTTATGTAGAAAATAGAGGTATAGGAACTATTGATCCAGGGGCGAATTCTGTCACCTACATATTCGAAATATTGGAACACGTTTTGAGATCCAGCACATGAAAAAATTGATCAACTCTGTTGAATCTATTGTTGATGACATGTTGCAAGGATATGTAGCCGCTCATGGCGACCGTGTGAGGCTCGCATCTAATCCCAGGATCATCCTCCGTAAAAAACAAAAATCATCAGATAAGGTAGCACTGATTATCGGTAATGGTTCGGGGCACGAGCCCATTGCAATGGGGTGGATTGGGGACGGAGTACTTGACGGAAATATAGTTGGTGAAATTTTTGCAGCTCCAACACCTGAATTAATTCTCGAAGGTATCAAGACTGTTGATAACAAAGCAGGGGTTTTATTGCTGGTATCGAGTCATTCTGGCGATATTATTAATGCAAATGTTGCGGTTGAAGATGCTTTGAATTTGGGAATTAATGTAAAGGCTCTTCTGATGTATGATGATGTATCATCAGCCCCAAAGGGAGAAGAGGAAGAAAGACGCGGCGCTCCGGGGACAACTTTTATCTACAAAATTCTGGGTGCCGGGGCAGAGGAAGGCCAAGATATTGATACGCTTTTTGATCTAGGAAGGCTTGTACGTGATTCAACACGAACTTTAGGTGTGGCTGTATCACCAGGTATATCACCACTAACGGGAAATCCCATGTTTGAGTTAGAGGAAGACCAAATATTTATAGGTATGGGAGTTCATGGAGAGCCTGGTTTAGGACGTAAAAAAATTGGCCCTATTCAGGAAATAGTTACCGAGATGATGGAAATTATTGTGGAGGACCTTCCATTTGTCTCAGGAGATAATGTGATAGTAATGGTAAATGGTAGTGGTGGAACTACATTGATGGAGTTATTAATTATTTATAAAGAAGTTTCGAATTTTCTAGCGAAACAAAACATTTCTATATTTAAGCCTTTAGTCGGAGAAATGGTTACAACGCAAGAAATGGCCGGATTCTCTATATCACTTTTAAAAACAGATCATGAAATTAGGAAGCTTTGGATAGCTCCAAGCTCTGCACCATATTTTCATTTATGATTTTGGTTATGATCTAAATAACAATTAATAAATTTCAAATAAATTGGATATTATGTTTATCTATTTGAGAACAGTAACAATTTTTGGATCTAGACAATTAGTGCTGCTTTTAGAAAATTAAATTTAAGGGTAAATAAATGGAACATACAAGTAGTCAGGTAACTATAGGTTATCTGGGAGCGCATCTGGAAACTTATTACGCAGAAGAATATAATTTATTTAATGAATCCATCCAGGGATTAAGCGAGCTTAGTGACGAGCTTGAATTTAATCTAATTTCATCCGACAGTCCAATCGTTTCAGCGAAACAGGCAGAGACTGAAATTGAAAAAATGATATCTCAAGGAGTAGATTTTCTCATACTACATCATGCAACTTTCCTGATGGGAGACATTGTTCGCAGTGTCGCTAAGTATGGTATTCCTCTTGGTCTTTGGACTCATCCCGAGCCAACTACTGAAGGAGCAATTTTATTGAATGGCTTTGTTTCAATTGATATGAGTGCTAGCATCATTAAGCGATATCTCAAGGATGACGCTATTAAATACAAATGGTTTTACGGCTCAACGAAACATTCATGGTTACGTGATCGTCTTAAAATAACTATCTCAGCGCTTCGGGCGAAAAAATCACTAAAAAATGGAACTGTTGCTTTGGTAGGCGGCATAGCTCCAACATTCTATAATTTTACTTTTGATGAACGACGAATCTCTGATTCAATAGGACTGAAAGTTTTCCATCATGAACTGAAAGAAATATTGGATAGAGTAAAGGGCATTGATCCTGTTCGAGTTAAGAAAATTACTGAGGCCATCAAAAAAAGAACAAACAATAGAGTCTTAGTATCTGAAGCTGACCTAAATATGAGCGCTTCAGTATACGCCGCCCTTAAAGATTTTTCAGGAGATCATGGTTATACAGCTTTGGCTGTAAGTGATTGGCCGATATTCCAAAAAGAATTGAATATACATCCTGGATTTGCTTTTTCATGGCTTGAGGATCAGGAGAAGATTCCTGTTGCTAGCGAAGGGGATGTAATGGGTGCCGCTACTATGATTCTGATGAATTCTATTTCACAAAAAGAATCCTACTTACTTGATATGGCGGCTATTAATACTGAACAAAATGCAATGTTGATGTGGCATTGCGGAGGAAGTCCACTAAATCTAGCTGATGAGTCAGGAGTTGAATGTATTAATCATTCGACTCTTGGTAGAAAAATTCCCAATGGACGAGTCACTGGCGCCGTAGCTAACTTGGTTTTTCGGGAGGGTCCCGTAACAGTGAGTCGACTCTCGGATGATGGAAGTGTTTTATTTTCTTTTGACGCAAAGGTGGAAAAAAATTCGTCAAAAGGGTATGAAGGTTGCAGAGGTTGGATAACAAATTTTACTGCGAAAGGGCAAAATTTGTCACTGGGAGATCTTGTTAGTACCGTATTTGATGAAGGACTGGAGCATCATTTCGGTTTAGTTCAGGATCAATGGTCAGATGCTATTGAAGAATGGTCCTATTGGGTAGGTAGCAGATCGATATCGCCAACTAAGTATACTAACGGGCGCGCCACAACAGTTAGGTTCTAATATACTTTGGTCAGCTTGATTGGTTGACAACACTAATTTGGCGCTTTTTCGAATTTAGCTATGAGGTCTTGGAAGATACCATCTCGATCGATATCATATGCCTCGCGCATTAAATGGCGATCGCCCCTATGATGCCTCCAATAAGTGCTATTCTCAAGCGATGGTGCTCTTATTATCTCGGTGGGAACCCATCTCGGCCGAAGTAACCATGCAATATTAATGAGATCCCAAATAACTTTCGTGTAACCTCGCATATCATTAGTGCCGGTACTGTCTTTATCAAAAATATGAGATTCGTTTTGTCGTTTTTGGTACCACTTAATATATTCATCAAAGAGATATTGGCCCAGTCGACCTTTATCCTGAATCCATGCTTTCATATCAGGCAAGGAAAGAGTAAGTTGGGCGCCTACATGATAACCTGGTAAGTAAAGATGAGGCACTCCACTATCAAATAGTACTTGAGCAGCGAGTATATCTTGATCAAGATTAAATGATGAATTAGGAATCCTAACGGATGTAGGATACGCAGCCGTCCATAGTACGACAATATTCCGAACGATTTCTGGCGCCATTAATATCGCCGATGCGATGTTTGTAACACAGCCTATTGCAGATACATAAAGGGGTTCATCTCGATATTCTTTAGCGCGTGCAATTAAATCTTCAGTTGATTCACTGGCTACGGGAAAATCTATCGATTTAAGATAATTCTCTGCTCCAAGATAAGCGTGTGGTTTGCCATTCATGTCCAGCAGTTCATAGACATTCAAAATTTCTTCATAACTTTTCTGCATCCCTTCTTTGGGGCTCAACATTTCTATTTTTTGTGGATCAATACCGTCCCTGTGAAGCCTCTGAGCCCATTTTTCAATTTTTTGATACCTCAGTGTTTTAGCTATGGAATCCTCCTCTCCCTTCTCAGGTATTGCTCCATCCTGTACATGTTTTAGAGAGTTGTTCGATTTAATCGAATTGACCGCGTCAATTAAATCCTGTCGATAACATTCGTGTGAATAGGGTTCAGCATAGCAAGCCTCTATGAAAATCTCTTTTTCAGACAATAATGCCCAGGCTAGGGCAAATTGATCATCAATTTCGTTCTTGCAATCAGTATCTAGTACACATCTAACCGGTCTGGTGGGCGGCAAAAGTTTTTCCCGCATTTCTTTATCTGACAACCGGGGAAAGGTGGGTAGCGTCAAAATTGATCTCCTAAAATTAGAAATTGATTACTCACTTAATTTTTTTGAATTTGCTCAAGCCCAGATAGATTTCTCAAAGCCTCTAAAGATAAAGTTTTACCCAAGCCAGGCGTGTCAGTCAGAAATAGTTTACCATCGATAGGGTATATCTCACCTTCCTCAAATAGATTTTGAAGTGGATTGATATTTGCGTCAACCTCAAGATAGCCTTGGCCTCCAACGCCAGCGAGGAGATGTGCTGATGCCAGTAAACCAACCCCACTACCCAACCAATGTGGGCAAAAAATTACATCTCTTTTCAGTGCAATTCTTCCAATTTCCAGGCAACCGGAAATTCCTCCCCACTTTGAAATATCTGGTTGAATGTATCCAAACAGTTTGCTTTCGATCGCCCAAAGAAAAGAGTTGTAATGATAAAAATTTTCACCAATTGCAATAGGAAAGGGTGAAACCTGAACCAGTTCTTTCCAATCTGAAATACTAGAATCTGCTGGCAACGGCTCTTCTAACCATACCAATTTCGTATTTTTTAAAGATTGGATTATCGATTTCGCTTGGTTAGGCGTCCAAGCCTGATTTGCATCGGCCATAAGTTCTCTAGCCGGGCCAATCAATTTCCTAATTTGGTCAAGATTTTGCCGGTCTAAGTCAGGGTTAAAACCAATTTTTAATTTAAATCTAGTGTAGCCTTCAGATAGTTTTTTTTCTACAATAATTCCAGGGTTGTTGGGGTTAATTCCGCTAGCATAGATTTCAACGTAATTATCGATTCCACCCAAAAGCTTCCATAAAGGTTGCTCATTTCTTTGGGCTCTGATATCCCATAAAGCCAAGTCAATACCTGCAAGGACTTGTGAAACCGTTCCATAGTCTCCTGACTGATTGGAAATTGCACGAAGTTCAGCCAAAAGTTTAAGAAAAACAGTTTTTGGATGGCTGACTCTTCTACCCAAGAGTTTTGAAATTAATTCACTGGTAAAAAAATTAACTCGACTCTCGGCTGCATAGGTTGGAAAGTTACACCAAGCTTCACCCCAGCCTATATATCCCTTATTGTCAATGATTCTTATTAAAACGGCTGAACGTGTCTCCATTTTTCCGAAGGATGTGACTACAGGTTCGTTTATTTTCGAACGGAGAAGAAAAACGTCGGCATAGTCGATAATGAATTCATTCATATTTAAAACCAATAAAAACCAGTTTGAATTATTTCATTTAAAAAATTATTTGAGCTGATCGCGGAGTTTTTTTCTTTGTATTTTTCCCGAACTTGTTAAAGGAAAGGATTCAACGAACTTAATTATTCGTGGGTATTTATAGAACGCTAGATTATTTTTTACATGGTTTTGCAGTTCAGATCTAAGATTGCTGCCAGGTTTTGCATCTTTAGTTAATCTTACAAACGCAACAACTATTTGACCACGCTCAGCGTCTTTTTTTCCGACCACAGCTGCTTCCGCAACTAAATGATGTCGTACTAAAGTATCTTCTACTTCAGCGGGTCCAATACGATAACCAGCACTCTTAATTAAATCGTCATTTCGGCCCTGGTACCAAAAATAACCATCATCATCTCTGTATGCTAGATCACCTGATCGTAGCCAATCAAATCCAATAAATTTGTTCGCTACCTTGGTTCCCTCCCAATATCCTAAAAACATGCTGGGGTCATCATCTCTCCAAGAAGCTATTTCCCCAACAATTCCATTATCTTGCTTGATTCCTTTATCATCGATTATCGCAACTGTTCGACCAGGTAGTGCCCGACCCATCGATCCTGGGACAATTGGGTACAATGCTTCGCAATTTCCGACCATATGGTTAAATTCGGTGAGACCATAGAATTCATTACATACGATACCTATTTCATTTTGGGCCCAATCTACGACTCGACTAGGTAAACTTTCACCACCCGTACATACCACTCGCAGAGAAAGGTCCCATTTAGATCGGGGTTGGGATACTTCTGCAAGTCTTTTTAGTGCAGTAGGTGTCATAAAAGAATGAGTGACGCTATGGCGTTTCATGAACTCAAAAGCCCATTCTGCTGAGAAGCGGTTTTGAGATGCCACTACTGTTTTCCCAGCTTGCCAAGCTGGTAGCACTAAATCAAGCAATCCACCGACCCAGGCCCAATCCGCGGGAGTCCAAAAAACAGCATCTTCATCATTTAATTCCAGGTTATAGAACATAGAAATGGTTGGGTAGTAGGCGTGGATAATTCTGTGAGCATGAAGCATGCCTTTTGGCATGCCGGTTGAACCCGATGTATACATTAGTAACGCCGGATCGTTAGCCAAGGTCGTTATTGGTTTAAAGCCATCATCTTCTTTTTCGAATACATCACTTAGGAGTAGCTCGTCACTAATCGGTGAATCAGTCACAATGCAATGCTCCAATGTCCGGAAACGTGATCTATGAGGCCTGAGAGATTTCCAATTTTCAGTTTGGGTGATAAGGTATTTGCAGCTAGAACTATTTAAAATATGCTCGATTGTGTCGGGACCATAAAGCTGTGACAGCGTTAAGGCAATTCCGCCGAGATAATAGGTGGCAATATGAGCGATAGCTGTTTCCGGACTTTGTCCCGTATGAATTGCGACAGTATCGCCTTTTTTTACACCCAATTTCTGAAGCCCTAATGCCAAACTTACTGCAGAGACATGGAGGTCTCTGAACGTAAATTTAGAAATCTGGCCTTCTAGATCTTCGAAAATAAGTGCTGTTTTGGTTGCATTTTTGTTGGATGAGTTGTCTCCGATCGTATCTACGCCAATGTTCGCTATCGACGGGATTTGAATACGGTGGGATCGGCGTTGTTCGTCGTAAACTAAATTCGAAATTTGAGTTAGTCGTTCTAGTTTATTTTTGTCAGGCATGCTGGTTCCGAGAGCTGATTTATTAATTATGGGATCAGTAGTCTAATACCTAGGGATATCTACGAGGAATATTAAAATTGGCTCGACCGAAACAGACAGTTCGACTATACTTGAATTATCGAATAGTATATCTTAAACATTGAATAAAAACATATAAGGGAATAAAGAATATGACTGGAAAACTCAAGGTTTATGACCCTGTACAGTGCTGTGCAACGGGCGCTTGCGGCCCAGATGCTGATGATGAGCCAGCCCAATTTGCTGCCTCTTTGGAATGGCTTAAAAGCTCAGGGATCGCTGTCGAGCGCTTCAATTTAGGCTTTGAACCAGGAGAATTTGCTACCAATAACACAGTTAAATCAAAACTCGAGTCAGAAGGCGTGGAATGCTTGCCGCTGTTAATAGCGGACGATAAGGTAATTAAAGCTGGTGGTTACATGTCTCGAAAGGATTTAGCGGCAGTTTTTCAACTCGATTTACCATCAACATTGAAAGCTGAGATCAAAAGCAAAGGATCTGGTTGTTGCGGATGATAAGTACAGATTTATTTAACACCCCAAATATTTTTTTTACAGGCAAAGGTGGGGTTGGAAAAACTTCAACGGCGTGCGCTGTTGCAGTTGCGCTCGCTGACCAAACAAAAAGTGTTCTTTTGGTCTCGACAGATCCCGCTTCGAATGTAGAGGAAGTTCTAGAAAGTACAGTAGGTACGTCTCCTACTAAGGTTCAGAGAATTCAAAGTCTTTGGGCGTTAAATGTTGATCCAGAAACAGCAGCTGAACAATATAAAGAACGTATGATTGGGCCATATCGAGATGTTCTCCCAGATGCAGCGATCGCTAGCATGGAAGAACAATTAGCGGGTGCTTGCACTGTTGAAATAGCAGCATTTGATGAGTTTGCAAAATTACTGGGTAACCCTGATTTAATGAATGAGTTTGATCATGTCATTTTTGATACAGCCCCTACGGGCCATACCCTACGTCTATTAACCTTACCTGCAGCTTGGACAGGTTATATCGGTAATAATACTGCGGGGACCTCCTGTATCGGCCCACTAAAAGGAATGATGGCTCAACAAAAACTTTACGCTCGTGCTGTAGATGTTCTGAAAAGTGCATCTTTAACCACAGTGGTTTTAGTCGCTCGTCCGGAAAAATCTGCGTTGGAAGAAGCTGCTCGAACAAGTCAGGAGCTTGAGCTCGCCGGACTTCAAGAACAAAAATTGGTAATCAACGGAGTGTTTGATCAATCTGCGAAGAGTGACCCACTCGCTCAGGCATTTTATACGCGCGGAGATTTTGCTTTACAAAATATTCCTAAGATCTTAAATAATCTGAAACAGAGTCGTTTGCCTTTAAAGTCAGGACAGCTTATTGGAATCAATTCGTTAAGAAGGCTCCTATCGAATGAAGATTTGCCTGCTATTAAAACGGATACATTACCGGGCCCACTTCCCCTTAGTATTGAGGCTCTAATTGATAGTTTTTCATCTTTGGATCGTGGCTTGATCATGACGATGGGGAAAGGTGGCGTAGGGAAAACAACGATCGCCGCAAAAATTGCGAAAAGTTTAGCAAGCCAAGGAAAGCATGTGTTGTTAGCTACTACTGATCCGGCAGCTCATATAAGGCAAGTTGCGGGTGAAGTATCAAAGTATCTAGAGCTTGCGGAAATTGATCCGATGGTTGAGGTTGAAAGATACCGTAACGAAGTTTTAGCGACAACGGGGGCTAATTTGGATCAAAATGGCCGCGCACTCTTGGAGGAAGATTTGTCGTCGCCGTGCACAGAAGAGATTGCGGTCTTTCAGGCTTTCGCAAAAATTGTCGAAACTGCAACTGAAAAAGTCGTCGTTCTGGATACGGCACCAACAGGACATACAATTTTATTGCTTGATGCAGCGCAGTCGTTTCATAAAGAAGTTGAACGCCAAGCTCGCATGGTTCCCCAACATGTACTTGAATTATTGCCACGGCTTAGAGACGCTAGTTTTACATTTCCAATTATTTGCACCTTAGCTGAGGCGACACCAGTACACGAGGCGTCTGAGCTTCAAAATGATCTTCGGCGCGCGAGGATCTATCCTCACGCATGGGTTATTAACCAGAGTTTGGCACCGCTACAGACAAATCATCCGGTGCTAAATTCAAGGAAGAACCAAGAATATCGGTACATCCGCGAAGTTTGCGACCAATATGCTGAACAACCGTTCATATTTCCTTGGGTAGCAGAACCTTTAACAATGGAAGGGGATACTCTACTAAAAAGTGTTAGTCATATGCGTTAGTTGGGTCAACTTGATAAAAAAATTCGAGGGAAATGGGTTTTGAAAACGGAAAAAGCGGTGGAAGTTTTTGCAGGATTGGCTCACGCTAGAAGGTTAGAAATTTTTCGTTATCTGGTAAGAGCGGGCTATGGTGGTGCTAGTCCAAGCCGGATTAAAACAGAACTAGTTATGTCAGCTAGTACACTTTCTTTTCATTTAAAAAACCTGCGCGCAACTGATCTAATTTCGGTTAAAAGGGACGGACGCAAATTAATATATCATGCTAACTTTGATTTGATGGACGAGACTATTGGGTACCTTGTAAAGAATTGTTGTACCGGTGCCGGAATAAAAAAATCATAGAGCATTATGCAAAAAAATAATCAGCCAATTTATTTGTTATCC
>MDTE01190934.1_pt1 | contig 19142 bp, 14 predicted proteins | sample 811231 | NCBI WGS metagenome assembly MDTE01 (sample SAMN05326651, study PRJNA326480) | marine metagenome | isolation source: seawater | place: Indian Ocean: Red Sea | collected 2010 | reverse complement strand
TGCACTTTAATGGTACTGTATGTTTCGTGTGTCCGAGTGTGATGTATATGTGGTGTAACCGTCTCGGGACGCGCGGGGACGACGGCCGACAGAGCGCGCGCGCGCGCGGTGTCGCGCGCTCGACGACGCCATGCGCCGCGGTGAGACGTCCGCGAGCGATTCCGCGTCGATCGAGGCGCGGTTTCGATCGCGCGCGACGGTGGAGACGCGCCAAGGAGGACGATTCGTGCCCGCGGGGGAGACGATGACGCTCCGGCTCGACGACGAGGACACGCCTCGCGCGAGACTCGGGCGTCATCGCGCGCGCGTGTCGACGCGCGAGGAGACGCGCGAGATACATTCGCACGCGCGCGCGGGGCCGTGGGATCGCGGACCGGGACGCGCGGATCGTGGGGTGCCGAGATGGGCGAGCGGCGGCGGCGGCGGCGGCGACGCCGACGACGACGACGCGCGAGAGGGTGAATCTCGCGGTGGGAAATCGAGGAAATCTCGCGCGGCGTTGACGGTGACGACGACGCACGATCTCGGGCGCGGGCGACGGTGCGTGACGCAGACGTGGAGCGATGTTGAGGACGGAGATGATCCGAGAGACGCGCGCTGGGACGCGCGCTGGGACGCGGAGCGGCGAACGGGAGACGAGGACGAGGTGGGGACGACGTTTCACGCGACGGTGAACGCGCACACGGTGACGAGAGAGGTGATGGTCGAGTTGGGGAGCGCGCACGAGGAGTTCGGGGGACGGTGCGAGGTGCGACAAGACGCGACGGCGCGCGTCGGCGCGGGACGCGTCTCGGCAAAGGCGACGTCGTGGTCCGTGGGCACGCCCTCGCGCGCGTACGATGCGTTTCGGGCGTTACACGGTGAGGATGACGACGATGGTTCGAGCGTGAAGACGGCGAGAGAGCGCGCGAGAGAGCGCGCGACGACGCGGGAGGCGTCGGGGAAGTTTCGGTGGACGTACGACGCCGAAGAGCGCGCGTCTCGAGCCGTCGTCACTGCGCAATCGAAACCACCCTCGAAGACGTCCGAACCGCCCGAAGGAGCGTTCGACTCCATCGGTCGCACGTTGGACGTTCAGTTTCGCGCGACGTCCGACGCTCGAAAGCCCATGTCCGCGCGCGTCACCGCGCGCGCGTCGCCGAGTCCCGACGTTCGAGCCAAGCTCGTCGCTCGCGGCGAAATGTTCCCTCGCTCCGTCGCTCTCGACGTCGAGCTCGCCCACGCGCGCGCCGACGCCGAACGCGGCATCACCAGAAAAACCACCCTGCGCGCGTCGATACCGCTCGGCAAGTGTTCAGCGAAACTGTCTCGCGAACGCGCCGACGGGTGCGCGCTCTTCGCCGTGGCGCTCGCGCGCGACGAGTGCGTCGCCGACGTCAGGTGTAGATTTCTCCATCGTCGGCTCGAGCTTCGCGCGGGCGTGAAGGTACCGTGCGCGCTGTTCGCCGGCGGGACGCCGCGACGAGGGAAGGCCGAGCGAGCGCCGGACGCCTTCGTCGCCGTCGGTTTCGCCGCGTGAGCGCGCGCGCGTAATCGATTGAAATTAGAAAGACACCGCACCCCGCACACCGACGCGCGCGCGCGGACGCGTGCGACGCGTGTCGACTCGTCGATCGGTTCGCGCCCGTGCGCGCGCGCGCGTTCGTCATGGATCGCGCGCGCGAGTCGTCGCGAGCGACGAGCTCGGGCTCGGGACGGTCGAACGCCTCGGGACAGCCTCGGGACACGCTTCGCGCGCGCGCGGCGGGGTGGCTCGAGCTCGAGCGCGCGCTGCGAGTGGTGTACGGCGGGGTGATGGCGGAGTTGAAACCGCTCGGGGTGGTCGGGATGGCGACGTTCGACCCGATGGCTGGTTTCGTGCTCTGGCGGGAGCAGCGCGCGGCGGCGAGAGACCGGGCGAGGACGACGCGAGAGCTGTACCCGAACGAGGCGAAGTCGGCGCCGATGTGTCCGGGGGAAAAGGAATTGGGAGAGTTGGCGCTCGCGGTGAGGTACGCGGTGGGGGCGTACGGGACCGCGGCGTCGATGGTGGGGGACGCGTCGTTCGGGGATAAGTTGAAGAGTTTAAAACTCAACGCGCGGGGCGGGTCGATGTCGGGAGATCAGTACGAGAAGATGCACGCGCAGGCGACCGAAGCGTGCGCGAAGAGTTGTGGGATCGATGTGGGCGACGTAGTGGACGCGGAGTGGAGAGGGACGGAGTTTTCGCCGAGTTCGTTTGTCGCCGTCGACAGTAGGAAAAAGCGAGTGATACTCTCGATTCGAGGAACGTGGGAGATTCACGACGCGCTGACGGATGTGAGCAGTGCGAGCGTTAAATTTTTAAACGGTTGGGCGCACGGTGGCATAGTTGTGTCGGCGTGGCAGGTGGTGAAGCGAATGCTTCCGGCGGCGGCGGCGGCGATGGCGGAGCGCGCGGGATTCGAGTTCATGGTCACCGGACACAGCCTCGGCGGTGGCGTCGCGGCGTGCGTGACCATGCTCATGCACAGCGCGGATAGAGACTTAGAATCGCTCGTGATGCGAGATCTCAAAGGCGTGGACGAGTCCACGCGCGAAGACGTACTGAGACGCATGGCGGCGTGCCGGTGCGTGTGCATCGCCTCCCCGAGCGTGACTAGCATGAATCTGAGCGAAGCGGCGAGCGATTACGTCACGTGCGTCGTCGCCGGCGCGGATGTCATTCCGCGCGTGTGCCACGCATCGGTGCGTCGACTCTTGCGTCGTCTGAATCACGCCGCTCCTTCGCACGCGATGCTTCGAGCGGTGTCGGCGGCGCTCGGCGGCAGGGATCGGCCCGCCAATCCGACGAACCGACGCGTCGACGACGATGACGACGGCGATGACGACGACGACGACGCGTCGACGCCAGCGAATAGAAATAGCGACGCGGACGATGCGCCGAAACCTTGCGCACACGAAGACGCGCGCGGGGCGCGCTCGGTGACTTCGTCTCCGTCGAAGACGCGCGGCGAGGACGAACGCAAATGTCAAGACTCGTGGGGAGACGTTGAGGGAGTCGACGGACTCGAACTCCGAGATCACTCCGCGAGCGATTTCATGGTTCAACCCGGTCGCGTCATTCACCTCGAGCACGTGCGCTCGAACGCGCCGACGGCGACGTACAAGCACCCCACCGCGTTTACGGATATTCTTCTCGATCCGTACATGATGCTCGACCACATTCCGGGCAACTACCAAGCCGCGGTGAGGACGATACACGATCGCGTTAAATCAGGTGGTTCAGCGTGGGTGAAACACGACCCAGTTGACGACGATTCCGGCGATGAGAACGACGAGGAAGCGGCGAACGTGTTCGTGCACGCCGAGGACGTGCGCTCGAGCGCCAAACGCGGGTGGCGCTCCGTGCGCGACTTTCTCGGCATGGACGAAGACTCCGACGACTTCGACTCCTCCTCCGCCACCTCCGCCGCCGACGACAACGACGCGCACGAGAAACCAACGCACGCGTCCACCGCGTCGTTCTCGCCCTCATCCTCCGACAGCGACGTTCCGGATTACTACGGCGACGCCGCGCGCGCGCCGCGCCGTCGACGTCGCCGCCCGCGCGACGTCCCGAAACCGTCCACCGCCGTCCGAGACGACGACGACGACGCCAACGACGAAAACAATCCCTTCGCCAAGGCTTGGAACTGGCTCAACCGACGCGCGCGCGAATAGACGTCGATTCGAGCGCGCGCGATTCGTCCGATGCGTGTCCCAATGTCAATGTGACCAATCATGAACCCTCAACGAGTCCCTCAAAGTCAACGCGCCCGCAGCCACGTTTCATCGCATTCGTCACAATCATGCCCCGCGCGCGCGCGCCCGCGCCCGCGTCCTCGACCGCGGCTCGCGCGCTCGAGTACGTCATCACGGATGCGTCCTCCGAGGTGCGTTCCCATCCCTCGTCGCTCGACGCGCGCGCGCGAGAAGGCGCGCGACGAATGTCCCCGCCCATCTTTTTCAAAAACATCATCAGATGCATCCATTGACTGACGACGGACGCCGCTCCTCGGCTCGTTCCGCGTCGCAGGCGCCCGGACGCGCGGCGACTGAATTACACGTCGCGGACGCCGGCTCGTCGCGCGGGTGGATGACGGCGGCTCGCGCGCCGTTTCCCGCGCGCGTCTCGGCGAGACTTCGCGTCCCGAGCGACGTGCGTCGGTTGAGGTTGTTGTCGCACGAGTGTAAAATCGCCACCTCGTGCGACGTGTACGTCTCGTGTCGAGGCGCTCGCGGTGCGCAGACGGTGAAAAAGCTCGGGACGCTTCGGTTCGAGAGCGGGGTGGAGTGCGGGTACGGGGCGAGGGAATTGAAGACGGTGCACGTCAACGTGAAGGCGGCGACGGAGATTCGATTGGAATTCGCGGGATGTCACGAAAACGCGAGAAATGTGGATCGACAGATCGGTCTGATGGCGCTGACGATCATCGGAGAGCCGAGTGAGGTGAGAGGGGGTGAGATGGCGTCGGTGTCGGTGCCGACGACGCGTGGGGCGGTGGACGGGGCGGCGCGCGCAACGGCGCGCGCGGGCGGCGTCGAGGACGGCGTGGACGCGGTGACGGCGGAAAAGATTAGAGAAGTCGCGGCGCGTAAGGAACACGCGGTGGATGCGGAGGATTACGATGAGGCGAAACGTTTACGCGACGTCATCGCGAGATTGAGGACGTTCGGGGTGAGGGTGAAGGTTTTACAAGAGGAGAAGATGCGCGCGGTCGAGGCGGAGGATTACGACGAGGCGAAACGGTTAAAGATTGAAATCGACAAGATGCGGTCGAATGGGTACGACGCGGCGTTCGCGGAGGCGTCTTCGCCGCGCGCAACGACGGTGTCTCCGGAGACGACGCGCCCGTCCCCGCCTTCGTTCGCGGAGCGAACGCAGACGCAGACGCGGGCGACGTTTTCCTTTGACGAGGCGCCGATTCGATCGCGACACGCCGACGCCATGCGAGAGTTGGCGGAGAGCGGCGCGACGGTCCCGACGACGGAACGACTCTCCGCTCGTTCGTCATCCGCGAGCGAGATCGATCGCACGGCGTCGACGACGACGGTGGAATCGCCTCGACCGAAACCGATCGAGGTGCCGAAGAATGAGCCGAGCGCGTTTAGAGCGGACGACTCGAGCGCCGTCGGCATGAGCAACGACGAGGTTCCCGCCGTGGCGTCTGGACGACGCGTACCGCCGGAACTTGAGGCGGAGGCCAAGGCATTCTTCGAAGAAGAGGAAGCGGCCGAGCTCGAGCGCGCGTCGAGCGCGAAGAAACCGTCGCCTCGAGAGGAACAGGAACTTCCGCCGCCGCCGCCGTTGTCGCCGTCGGAACAAGTCACCGCCGCGCCAATCGTTCGCGCGTTCGGCGAAGATGTCGTCGTCAGACTGTACAGTCAGGCGTGGGTGCATCGCGAGAGCGCGCTGCAGGCGATCAATAAGCGCTTGATCGACGCGTGGGAGAGCGAAGACGGCGCCGAGGTGCTGGGAGAGGAACCGAGAGAGACGTTTCACGCGCTGTGCAAGACGCTCGGCGATCGATTATTTAACGACAAGGTGGCCAACGTCACGTGCGCGGCCGCCGTCACGCTCGCGTCGGCGGCCAAGGCGTACGCCGAGTTCATCTCCGCGAGAGACGTGCGAGAGACCGTGGGAGACTCGATCTCGCTCTTGGTGGATAAACTCGGGGACACGAATCCGAGACTTCGCGAGAGCATTCGAGAGGCGTTGCACGCCTTCGCGAGCGACGCGCCGGGAGGCGTCTCCATCCTCGCGCACGCGCTGTGTAAACCCGTACAAAAGCTCAGTGTGTGGCGCGTGTTGACGGGACGTCTCACTCTGCTCGTCGAGCTCGTGCCGACGTACGGTTTAGACGCGCCGGAGAAGGAGAATTCATTCGCCCTGGACCAGGTGATGAAATTCGCGACGACGTGCTTCGACAGCGCCAACGGAGAGGCGAGAGGGATGGCGGTCAAGGTGGTCCTGGCGTGCGTGGACATCGTCGGTTCACGCGTTCGCAAGTATCTGCCGCGCACGCTCAAGCACGCCATCAAAGACGTGATAGAGACGGCGATCGATGAAAACGAAGACCCGTACGACATTCGCGGCCGAGGCGGCGGCGCGGCAAAATCGCCCACGGCGAGCGGCACGATGTGGGCGGCCACGAGTCCGAAATCTCCGCACGCACGCGCCGTGACGCCTCGTGCCGACGCGAGTGGCGACGATTGGCGCTCGTCAACGACGGATCGCGACGACATTTCCCCGGAATTGTCGGCGAGCGCCACGGCGCTTGAACGCGAAATCACCCGTCGCATCGAGACTCGCGGCGAGGACCATCCCGAGGTCGCCGCCGCCATGAACGACCTCGCCACCCTCTTCAGCGAGAGCGAAAACTTCGCTCGCGCCCAGACCCTCTTTGAACGCGCGCTCGCGATTCAAGAGACCACCCTCGGCGCCGAACATCCCGAGACGGTGCAGACGCTCACCGACCTCGCCATTTGCCACCTCGACCGCGAGGACAACAATCTCGGTCGTCCGCTCCTCGAGCGCGCGCTCGAACTGCAGACGAACATCTTAGGTCCCGAACACCCCGACGTGGGCGCGATTCGCGACGTTTTGGCCTCCCTGGACGCGGACGGCGCCTTTCGCGAAGACTAGAGCCAACTGTAACGACGGCGTCCCCGAGCGAGCGCGCGCCTCCCTCTCCAGTCCTCGACGCGCATGCGTCGCCGTCTCGCGCGCGAGGCGTCGACGCGCGCGTCGAGCGTTTACGTCGCCGCGCGCGCGTTCACCGCGACCGCGCGAGGCGTCGACGACGATGATTTACGCGCCGCGTTTCGACACTGCGTCCAACTCGTGCGCGCGCGAGATTACGAAACGTATCTCTGCACGCTCTCGCTCCCGCGCGAGCGCGCGCCCGTGGCGTTCGCCGTGCGCGCGCTGAACGCAGAGACGGGTTCGATCGTCGGGAACGCCGAGAGCGCGCGCGCGGCGCTGGCGCGGTTGATGTGGTGGCGAGAGACGATCGGGGACGGCGCGAGCGGCGCGGCGACGCACCCGGTGGCGACGGCGATATCGGCGTCGTTCGGAGGAGCGCCGAGCGCGCGAGCGAGACGGTGGATAAAGAATATGATAGATGCGCGAATCAGGGACGCGGAGACGGAGGGACCTCCGAGGGATGTGAAGGAATTGGAGCGGTACGCGAGCGACGCGCACGGTTCGGCGTTGACGTTGGCGCTCGACGCGTGCGGGATACGGGACGCGGATGCGGATCACGCGGCGAGTCATTTAGGTAAGGCTGTCGGATTGAGCGCATTGTTGCGTGGGACGGTGGCGCACGCGAGACAGCGAAGGTGTTACTTGCCGACCGACGCGTGCGCTCGGCACGGCGTGAGCACGGAGAGCGTCTATCGCATGGAACCGAGCGAAGGCGTGAGAAACGTCGCGCACGAGGTGGCGAGCGTGGCCAAGACGCACTTAGACAGCGCCAGGGCGATGGCGTCGAGAATTCCGGACGAGGCGAAGCCGTTCATGCTCCAGGCGGTGCCCGTTGGGCGGTATTTAGACGCGCTCGAGGCGAGAGATTTCGACGTCTTCGACGAAGGCGTCGCCAAGGGCGGCGCGCCGCTCGCGACGCAGGGCGCCATCGCCTGGAACGCCTTCCGAGGCACGTATTGATTCATTGTAGCGCGAACCTAGTAGCAAACCGATGTATGTGATCCACACGCAGCGGCAGTAGCGAGCAGTGCGAGACGACGATTAAAATGGTGACGACCGCGCTCGTTTCAACGATTACAGCAAGTCAATTTTGTCTAGTGCGACCGAGTTTCGACTCTAGCGTCTCACCCGATCCAGTTGCCGTTCCGACCAGATCTATCTCGTTTAAATGTTGGACGGGTACAACATGCATCGAACCTTACCACCGATAGAGTTGGACGGCAAGTGGCTCTTGAACTTCGCCCGCACGACGCCGCTCGTCCCGTGCGCGCGCGTCACCTTGCCCCAAATCGTACGGTAATTCGTACCCTGCTTCTTCGTCTTCGCCTTGTAGACGTAGCACAACTTCTTACCGGCGTAGAACGCCGTCGACGGAGCATCGCTGACGCCCTCCAGCTTGATCAACGACGTGTGGTTGTATTGGTTGGTGCGCGCGCGCTTGTACCCCAAAATCAACCCGCGCACGTACAGTCTGCGAGCGAGCGACGAATGAACACCGAGCGGTCAGTCTTTCCGTGGTCTCTCACGCGCATCTCGCGTCGCCTCCGCGCGAACGCGCGCTCATGCGAACGTCCACAGTCTCATCACGGTCTCATCCTCCTCCGTCGTCGTCGCGCGCCGCGACGCGGCGTCCGCGCCCTCGCGCGCGCGCGCCCCGCGCGTGGTTTAGGGTCTTCGCGCGCATCCTCCGACCGCGCGCGCGCGGTTCTCCACGCGCGCGCCGACGCCGATATCGTCCTCGCAGTCGCGCACCGCGAGCGATGAATATTCCACCGTCCATCCCCCGCGCGCGCGTCACCGTTCGAACGATCCCGCGTCGAACGCGAGCGCGAACGCGCGCGCGAACGCGCGAGACCAAACCCCAAACGCATCATCCATCGCGCGTCAGCACTCCTCCTCCATCGCGTCGCGTCCACCACCGCGGCTCGACCTCATCGGGGAATCACGCGCACCACCGCGTTCGCGTTCGCATCGCGCACCTCGTCGGTTCTCCCTTCGCCATCGTTGTCGTCGCGCCTCGGAAAGGCGGACGACGGGGCGATCCGCCGCGAGAGATGCGCGCGCCTAAACCCTACACCCGAGGGGCACGCAGCGCTGTCTCCAGGGCACACATCATCGTAGTGTGCCATCTTTTACCCCGTGTACCATCACGCTCGCGTGGTGTGTCCTCACAGTCTATTGTTCGACGAACGGGATCTTCACTATGTACATCATGAGTCATCACTCGTCAAAACACCCCCCCCACACCGACGGATGGATGTCGCGCGACCTCGGCGCGCCGCCGACGCGCGACCGCGACGCGCGCGACCGCGAGCGCCCTCTCGAGGCGGTCTCGCGCGCGCGATGGGATACCTGCCTCCGCACCTGCGCGGTGGTGGCGGTGATCGCGACGGTGGCGGCGATCGCGACGGGCGAGGCGGGCGACAATCCTCGTGGGACGATCGCGGCGGTCGGGACGACGGGCGAACGGGGGCGCCGCCCTCGCGAGGGTCGTACGGTGATCGAGGGTCGTACGGTGGTGGTGTGAGAGACGGTGATCGAGGACGGGACGGCGGTGGGAGGGATGTTCGAGGCGGCGGGAGCGTCGCGCCGGTGTTCGCGAAGTGGACGCCGAGCGCGCGCGTGGAGGCGCTGACGGAGGAACAAAAGAAGGAGATTCGAGAGCGTTTGGGGGTGAGCGTGGAGGTTCCAGAGGGTGAGGCGGAAGCGCCGAGCGCGATCGAGTCGTTCGAGGACATGCAGTTGACGCGCGACATCGTGGCGGATATTCGATTCAAGGAGTACGATAAACCGTCGCCGATTCAGGCGCAGGCGATTCCAGTCATCCTGAGTGGGCGGGACGTGTTGGGATGCGCGGAGACGGGTAGTGGGAAGACGGCCGCTTTTTCGATTCCCATGGTTCAACACTCGCTGAACCAAACGCCGTTGAGACACGGAGACGGTCCGTACGCCATCGTTTTGGCGCCGACGCGAGAGTTGGCGCAGCAGATTGAAGCAGAGGCGAAAACCTTCACGCGAAGCTCGAAGGGATTCAGAACGGCCATCATCGTCGGTGGTACAAACATGCACGAGCAGAGAAGCTCGTTGCGTGGGGGCGTGCAAATCATCGTCGCCACCCCGGGTCGTTTGATTGATCACTTGCAGCAAGGGAACACGAATCTCTCGCGCGTCTCCTTGATCGTGTTGGACGAGGCTGACAGAATGTTGGACATGGGTTTTGAACCGCAAATCCGTGAAGTATTGATGAACTTGCCCAGGCCTCATCAGACGTTGCTCTTCTCGGCGACGATGCCGAGCGAAGTTGAAACGCTCGCGAGCGATTACTTGGAGAAGCCCGTCAAGGTCAAGGTTGGTCAAACGAGCGCTCCGACGGCGAACGTCTCGCAGCACCTCGAAAAGGTCGTGGACGCTGAAAAGGTGAACAGACTTGTGACGACGCTGATCGGTGAGCAAAGAGAAGCGCAACGAATGGGACACGACATGCCCATGACTGTGGTTTTCGTCGAGCGTAAAAACCGCGCCGACGAAATCGCCGAGCTCTTAAACGCGGAGAACGTCTCTGCGGCTGCGCTCCACGGCGGTCGCACCCAAGGCGAGCGTGAAGCGGCGCTTCACGATTACAAGACCGGCAGATGCTCGGTGCTCGTCGCCACCGACGTCGCCGCTCGCGGTTTGGACGTCAAGGGCGTGGCGCACGTCGTCAACCTTGATCTTCCGCGCAACTTTGAAGATTACGTCCACCGCATCGGTCGTACCGGTCGCGCCGGCATGACTGGTCGATCAACGTCCTTCTACACCGATCGTGACTCCTTCATCGTCGCGCAAATCAAGCGCGCTTTGATGGAGCTCGAAGCCGGTAACATGTTCGCCTTTGCCACTGGCCGAGAGGCGCGCGCCAAGGAGCGCGAGGAAGCCAAAGCCTGGCGCGAAGGTCGCACCGACGAACCTTCCGTCGTGGAGACCGAAAGCGGAGTCACCATCGCCGTCGACGACAAGTTCAAGCACATGATGGTGAGCGCTCCCGCGGCTGCCGGAGCCGCCGCGGCTCCCGCCGCCGGAGCCGCCGACGACGCGTGGGGCAGCGACGACGACGACGACGGATGGTGATCGACACCATTCTCCCGCACCCGACGACAAAGAAAACCGTGTTTTGTTTAGTTTTTCGAGTTCTAGTCCAAAGCGTCGCGACAATGTCCATTAAGTTTGTCGTGAAGAGCACTTTAATACGTCTCTCTTCGCGCCTCCCCTCCCTCGACGACGCGCGCAGCCAGCCCGAGTGGGCGCGCTGCCCACCCTCCCCTCCGCACACCCGCGCGCGGCGACCGCGGCCGTCCTCCGTCGGCGGACGCGCGAGAACGCATCCTCCGTCGCGCACCGACCGCGCGCGGCGGAACGACGCGTCGCGGCGAGACCGCGGCGCGAGATGCGCGGGAAGACGTCGTTCGTCGACGTCGCCTTTCGAGCGACGAGCCTCGGGTTGTTCACCGTGACGGTCGTCTCGGGGGGGTGGTTCCTGGCGACGACGGTCAAGGGATTCACGCATTACAGCGCGCAGCACGAGGCGATGAAGCGACGCGAGGTGGAGGCGGAGGGGCGAGAGAGGTGAGCCGCGCGAGAGGGGGCGGGCGACGGCGACGCGGTAAATCTAGAACATGTAGTAATCACTTACACGACGCGTGGTAGACACGTCGTAGACACGTCGTAGACGGGCGGGTGATCAACGAATCGGATCCTCGTCTCGAGTGTACGAGAGGAGTTTGCTGACGATGAGGGCGCCGTTTTCTCGAATGCCGGAGTGCATGTATTCGGACGTCGACCACACTCTGGCGCCGGAAATTTTCGCCGCCGTGTCCGCGGCGAGATCGAAATCGACGAACATGTCTTCGACGTAGCTCGCGCACGCTACGGGGATGTTTTCGTTGGCGCCGAGACGCTCGACGTCGTATAATGTCGTCCACTCTTCTTCGCGGGCGAGCGCTCTCCAGATTTCGCGGTAGGGGCGAAGAGAGTGAATGTCTTCGAAGAAGCTCTCGTACACCATCTCGCCGGTGAATAGGAATTGCTTGCTCGGATCGGCGGCGAAACCGGCGACGGTGTCGAATTCTGTGCGATTTCGCAACGCCTCGTCGGCGGCGCCGTACGCGTTTCCGCCGCTGCAGTAAATACTCTCGTGAAGAATCGCGTAGAGCGCATTCGTCTCGAAGTGTCTGTACGCGTTTTCAATCTCGATCAAAAGCTTTTTGCTCAGCGGCGCCTTGCCGGTGGGCTCGACGCGCACGTTCTCGAGTATGTAGTGCAAACGCTCCATCCCTTGCGCGGTACCGAGATTGGAAAATCCGAGCGCCCTCAAATGCGTCGCGGATAACGAGCCTCCTCCTGGCAAAGGTGTGTCCACCTCCTGAATGTGACGCGCGAGGTAGTGTATGCGCTCGTTATCTCCCGGAAACCGCGCGTGGAACTTTTCATTTTGCGTCTTCACGCGACTTAAAAGCTTGGTGTACGCGCCCAACGCCGACGCCTCTTCGTCAATCAACGGAGGCAAACCGCCCGTGTACAGCGCCTCCTTGACGCCCTCGGGGGCGAACGACAGATACGTCGTGATACAAAACCCACCAAACGATTGACCCAAGAGCGTCCACTTCACGTCTTCTCCGAGCGCGCGCTTTCGGAACAACTCGGCGTCGCGAACGATGGCGTCCGCTCGAAAACACTTGAGCAGTGAGGCCCACCGAGTCGCCGCGCTCGCGTCGCTCCCCGACGCCACGTTCACGTCCGGTTCCACCAACGTCTCACCGTCACCCTCTTCGAACCGCGCGCGCGTGAGCTCGGCCGAACTCATCCCGGTCCCTCGCTGATCCATCAAAAACACGCGGTGCTCCTTGACCAACTCTGCGAGCCAACCGCCCTCCTCGCAGGGACGCGCGCACTCGAAGCCCGGACCACCCTGCAGAAACAACACCGCCGGTAACGCGCGACGCTCGGTTTGCGTCATCTTTCCTCGCGACGCGGCGACCACCTCTCTGATAAACACGCGAATGAGCGGTGAATCGGCATCCGTCGTCAGCGGCGCCTGCGCGAAGACGAAACAGAGGTCAGTGGCTCGATCGGTGATGACGACGACGACGGTGACGACGCGCGCGCGCGCGCGCGTTCAACGGCGCCGGTGGACGCACCGCAATCTCGTGGTTCGTCAGGTGTAACCCTTTGACTCGAAAACTCTCGCCGACGACGTGTGCGCCGGCGGGCGTCTCGGAAGGCCACGACCAGGAGTGCGCGGCGTCCTCCTTCGTCATCGTCGCGCGCGAGGCGATCGACGACGCGCGAGGCGACCGGGGACGCGCGCACGCGACGCGTGAGGTGCGTGTCCACGCGAACGACGCACACGCGGACGCGACGGGCGCGAGCGCGGGCATGCACCGCGGTGTGACGTCGCGCGCGGCGGTTGCCGACGGGAAGGCGCGAGGAGAAGCGCCGGCGCGGAAAAGACTACTAAAAAAGTAATATTAAGCTGTAAAGCTGTAAAGCGGTATTGAGTGCTTTAGCTTGTCTTCTTGTCGCCGTCTTTGCCCGACGCGGAGTCGTCGATGGATTCACTCAATCGTAACTCGGTTTCGTCCAACTCGGCGCGGAGCGCTTGCATGCGTTCCTCCGACACATCCGCGCCTCGGTCCGAGGTTATGGACTCGGCGGCGTCTTGTACCGCACCTGAGATGAAGCCGCGGACGGAACTCACCGCTTCGACGGCTTTGCGAAGTGCGGCGCTCTCGTTCGCCGCGTCGGCTTCCTCTTCGGCGATGGCGAGTTGCTCCTTGAGTTCTTCGTACTTTTGCATCAATTCCTGTCTTCGCGTGGTAAACTGCGAAGGGAAGAGCTGCGGGAAATACTTTTGAATGAAACCGAACACGAGTACGTGTCCGACCGGCGTGATCGGGGTGATGAGGATGATCACGAAGGGCACAAAGGTGAAGATGTCTAGGACAGTGCGACGAAGAATTTGCACCTCGCGAGGACGCAGCGTCGTGCCAAACGCGGCGCGAAGGAATAAGCGCATGGACGCTCCGATGTCCGATCCTAGTAAGCGAACACCGCGAACGATGAACGTTCCTGCCTCGCGTATCGTCAAGAGTGCCTCCTCCGCCGTCAAAATCATGCGTTCTCTCGCGACGTCGAGCGACATGGCCACGTTTGGTTCATCGTTAATGGCCAACCGCAGCTTCATGTCGGGAATCTCCATGGCGAGTTTTGATAAATCCTCGTCATCGATGAGCTCGGACTCCTGACGATCGACGAGAGAGATCATGTTGCGCAGTGTGAGATCCATGACGCCGAATTCAGCAACCATCAGTCGCATGTCCTCGATTTCATCCTTGGAGAAGGCGTCCGGCGGAGACGCCGCCTCTTCCTCGAGCGCCAACAAGATGCGTTCCATCTCCATTTGGAACGTGCGCACGGCGAACACGCGACGAATGCGAGTCACCTTTTCGTCGCACACGCGTACTTTATCGCCGAGCGCGACGCGAGAGAGGGCTCCGGCGCTGCGACCCTGCGAGATGATGTGTTCGCGTTCCCGCTGCGCCTCGGTCAACGCCAAGTCCCTGTCCTGAACCTCAATCGTGAGCCGCAAAATGCGCCCCTCACGCTGTTCACGAAACACCACGGGCAACGGAAAGTTTTTCAAAGCCTCCACCGTGCCCGTGTCACCGACACCGTTGATGCGCGCCCAGATGCCCTTCGAGTAGTTCGCGGCGTTGGACAGCGACTGTCGCGGTCTCGATTTGAGCGCCTCGATACCCTCTCCGAGAACGCCCTCCGCGCTCCGAACCCGTCTCGACGTGAAACGACCGACTCTGCGCCCGATCGGCCGCAGTCTCGCCCCCACCTGCGTCTCACCCTGATCCTCCTCGGCCGCCTCAATGGCGGCGCGCGTCTCTTCGAGCGCGCGCTCAGCCTCGGCGCACGACGAGTACGGTAAATACGCCGCCATCTCGGTGCACCGCGCCTCGACGCGATCGGCACAGTCGGCAAACTTTTTCTCTAAAATCCCTCGAGCGCTCGTCGTCTCGCTAAACACTTGCTCCCACTTACCATCCATGAGCGTCCCCGCCGAGCGCAACTTTTGCTTTTCATCCTCGAGCAAAGACAAAATCTCCACCGTCTCCTCCAACACGCTCATCGCCTCCTCAAGCTCCGTGCTCGGTACGGTAAACGAGCTCAACGGCTTTCCTCGCAACGCGTTCTCCTCCTCACCCTCCCCCGCGAGACCGACGAGATTCTCATCCGCCAAACGCTGCTCGCAGTCGACGACAATCGCGTACAGCTCCCTCAACTGCGTCAACGACTCTAAACGCTCCAACCTGCGCGCCGCGTCCGATCGAGCCTCTGCGTCGCTGTTGTACGGCTTCGCCCCCGCCGAGGTGTACAATCCGAAACTAAACCCACTCGCGTTCGGATTCCCGAAACTCTCGCCCGTCGCCGACGCCGACGCCGACGCCTCGCCTCCCCTCGACGATTTCGCCCACGAATCTTCCCCCGCGTCCTCGGCGTCCCGTATCGCGCGCGCCAAAACATCGCCGCGGATGTTCGACGTCATCGCATCGCGCGCCCCACCGACGCGCGCGCGCGAAGACGCCGTCCCCGTCGAGCGCACGCGCTCGCGCCTCGAGCGCGTCGTCGCGCACCGCGCGGTGGATGCATTTCCTCGTCTCGCGCTCGCGCGGACGCGCGTCGTCGCGCGCGCGACGGACGGCGCGATCGCGAGCGACGCCATGCCGAGCGGAGGAGCTCGAACGCGGGCGCGCGCGGGCGAGCGCGCGCGTGTGGGGACGTCGGGGGAACGGGACGTGACGTGGGCGCGTGGATGGGCACGGGGACTGTTTTTCGAATCGTGACTCGTCGTTTGTTGATGGGTTGGGACTCGACAAAGAGTCCCTCGGGTCCTCGCCACGAATCATCCGAATCATCCGTCGGCATCATCCGTCGTCGAGGACGACGGACGGGAGACGCGCGCGCGCGCGGTGATGGCGCCGAACGCGCAGACGACGCCTCGTCGCGTGCGTCCGGAGACGCTCGGTGGCGCGTGTTGGAACGGGGCGGAGAAGGTGAACGCGGAACTGTTCGCGCTCACGCACGGCGCCTTCGTGCGGCAGATTTTGCGCGACCGCGAGGACGACGTGGAGGCGACGAACGGGGCGTTGGAGCGAATCGGACGGTCGATCGGGGCGAGGATCATCGAGGAGTACCTGGCGAAGACGAACGCGAGCGCTGGGGGGTGTCGGTCGTTCGAGGATGCGATGGAGATGACGGCCAAGGTTGGATTGAAGATGTTTTTAAACGTCGAGGCGAGGACGAGGGATTGGAGCGAGGAGAGGGATGAGTGCGTGATCGAGATGGAGAGTAATCCTCTGGCGGAGTTTGTGGAGCTGCCGAAGAGGTACGGGGATCTGTATTACTGTAACGCGCTGTGCGGGACGATTCAGGGCGCGTTGGAGGCGGTGCGGGTGCGCACGGCGTGTTCGTTCGAGAGCGATCCATTGCGCGGAACGGGGGAGAAGTTTGCGATTCGCGTCAAGCTCTTGGAGCTCGTGCCCGAGGAGTATCCGTTCGACGAGTGAGGGCGAGTGTAATATAATAATAGTACGTGAATTGTGATGCGGAGTCGCCAACCGGTTCGTGCCGACGCTAAATGATTCCTAGACGCGTTCGAAGCCACGCTGGAAAGAACATGCGCGCGAACCCCTCGCCCTTGACGATGGGGAAGATGATCTTGCACGCCCCGGCTAAAATGTTACCGCTCTGGAGCAGACGCTCGGGCGTCGGAAGCGGCACCATGAGACGTCCGATGCCGAAGAGTGCGACGCTAAAAAAGTGATTCACCAGATTGAGTGGATTCGGATCGAGACCGCCCAAGAGCGCAATCGGACCGCGCGCGTAACTTCCACCGAGCTTGAGGTACTCGAAACACGCCTGGCGCATTTCTTCCATGCTCGAGTCGCTGCTCGAGCAAAAGACGGCGTACAGCGCGTTGGCGAGCGTATTTATCGTCAACGCCGGTCGCGTACGGTGGCGGTAAAACTCGTCGAGCTTCGCCCCGGTCTCCACGGGGTCCGAAAATTTCGGTAACGGCGAAAGCATCGACTTAAAGGTGGAGATGTCGTTGAGCGCCACCGTCATGCCGCCGCCCGTGAGCGGGTGTCGCATGTTGAACGCGTCGCCCAAGAGCACGGCTCCTGGAGTTCGCGTCGGTTTCGCCGCCATCGTCTTGTTCGGCATCGATCTAAAGTTTCCTTGCTCCACCGCGAACACGAGGTGCGGTCGAAGCTGCTCCGGAACCTGCGGCACAATCTTCTCCAACACGTACTTGGCCATCTCCCCCTTGGCCACGCTCGGCATCTTCACCGACGCGGGAATATCCACCAAGCATCGCACTTCGTTGGATGAGATTGGATAAAACAGCACCGGCGACGGGTCACCGAGCACGACGTGACCGTGGCTACTGTTCGGCAACAAGTCGCTCGGCGCCCCCTTCAAAATCACCCCGACGAAGTGGCTCGGGTGATTCGGCGACGACTGCGGACTCAACTTGGAGCGCAAACTGCTAAAATGGCCATCGCACACCACCGTGAGCGGTGCGAACACCGTCTTGGTGACGCTCGACCCGGGAATCACCTTTTGCGCCTTGGCGTCCCAGGTTTCCCCGGTGGTGTACGACACTCCCGCCACCGTCTCGCCCTCGGTCCACTCCTCGCCTCGCGCGTTGAGCAGCTTCTTCACCGTCCCTTGACGAAGCTCCACGCCCTCGACCGCGCGCGCCGCCTCTCGAAGCTTTTGCACGAATCGACCGTTATGAAAACTCCGTCCCGCGACGTCTTCCGAGCGTCCCTCGAGCGGGTACATCATCGTCGCCACCTCGCCGTTCTTAAACATCGTGTACCCGTACACCTTTTGCGCGTCGATGCCCTCGACGCACGACTCCAATCCGAGCTCTTTCAGCTTCAAGTACCCACCGGGCTGTAACAACTCCCCCACGATTCGATCCGGTTCGCTCAAATCTCGCTCCACGCACAACACGCGCCGACCTTGCTTCCCGAACGAGTGCGCCAGACTCGCCCCCGCCACGCCCGCGCCGACGACGACGACGTCCCACGCGCCCGCGTCGTCCCCTTTCGCCTCTCTCGCCGGCCCCGCGCTCGCATCCTCGCTCGCGCGTTTCGAACGCGAACCGATCACCCCGCGAGAGCTTCCCATGACGCCCTCGCGCGACGCTCGACCGCGCGTCCCTCGACCGGACGAACGGGCCGATGACGCGTCGATGATTCGCGCGAATTCGCGACGACGCTCGACGCTCGACGCGTCGACGCTCGACCCGTCGACGGTCGACGCGACGCTCGTCTCAACGCTCGACGCACCGGTGGACGCGCGCGCGAGACTGGCGACGTCACGACGACGAGACGCGCGCGTCATCGGTCGGTCGCGGATGCGTCCGGGCGCATCGTGGGTGACGACCACGACGGGTCATGACTCGTCACGAGTCCCTCCGCACCCATCGACGACGCCACCTGGTGGATGGATGAGGTTCCCGAACGTACGTACCCCTTCACACGGTGTATTTTCACACAGGATACGTACGAAACGTCCGATTCTCGATGGGACCACCCGTGACGTCGGGCCGTCGACGTGCCCACATGCTCGGGTCGTGACTCGTCTGTTGAGTCATGACCCGTGATCCATGGGGGACTCGAGGGCGCCCATCATCGCGCGTCGTCGTCGTCGCGCCTTTGCCGAGCGCGTCGACGCGCGAGCGCGCGATGACGCGCGCGAACCTCGCGCGCGCGTCGTCCTCGTCCTCGCCCGCGTCTTCGTCGTCGTCCTCGTCGTCGAGCGAGGACGACGAGGACGAGGACGCGCGCGCTCGACGCACCGGCGGCGGCGCGCTCTTCGACGACGACTCGGATTCCGACGAGCGCGACGAGCGCGACGAACGCGACGAGAGGAAGAGCGAGGACGACGAGGATGGACTCACCATCAATCGCGCGTTCGCGAAACGGTTCGAACACAACGAGCGACGGAAGGAGATGCATCGATTGCAAGCCAAGCTCGAACGCGAGTACGCGACGCGCGCGCTCGCGCCTCGGGACGGGACGTCCGGGAGCGGATCGGAGGGGGAGGGGGCGAGCGATTCGAGCGAGACGGAGAGCGATGAAGAGGAAACGCTGGAGCGCGCGTTCGATGGGGCGTTCGCGGAGGCGCTGACGAAGATTCGAAGTCGGGATCCGAGTCTGTACGACGAGGAGACGAAGCTCTTCGACGACGAGACGACGGAGGAGGAGGAGGAGGAGACGAAGGAGAAGACGAAGGAGAAGAAGAAGAAGGCGACGCTTCGTGAGGTGACGGCGCGTCAATTGTTGGAGGGAGGCGCGACGGCGTTGGAGGACGCCGA
>MDTE01022166.1_pt1 | contig 19142 bp, 16 predicted proteins | sample 811231 | NCBI WGS metagenome assembly MDTE01 (sample SAMN05326651, study PRJNA326480) | marine metagenome | isolation source: seawater | place: Indian Ocean: Red Sea | collected 2010 | reverse complement strand
GCCACTTCAGTCGCACCGCCCAGATCCTTGACGATCTCCAGGGAACGGCCCACCGATTGCACCTCGATACGGTCAGCATGTTCGTCGACCTGCCGAATCCAGTCATCCAGAGACTTGGGTTCGCGGATCACCATGCGTACAGAGACGTGCTCCGTTGATGCGTCGTCCCAGCTGGGGTCAGCCAGGAAATCGCTGCCGTGTGCCCGCAGCAGGTCGAGAAACAACTCGAGAACCTGTGAGAGTTCGTGGCGACCTGCCACCATCGCCCGGACGACGTAGCCGGTATCCAGCGGTTCCCCATAGAGCGCAAAGCCAGTGGAATCAGCTCCACGGTGACGCTGGGCATGCATCAGCTTGACCAGGTCTTCGCCGACCTTTCCTGGACGAGGCAGTATTCTTCCAGCGATTCCGCACATTGTTCGAATCTCTTTGTATACTGAATACACTTAATTATAACGCAGCATTCTTGAGAACAAGGTGCGAGCTGAACGCCGGCCTTGGGCTGGGCCCGGGGTGTTAGTGCGGTCCCTTCATCGTTCAACCGGCCTGTTCGGACAGCCAGCTCACGTGATTGGTCAACCCCTCCCGAATGTGTTTGACCATGGCGTCTTCCGCCTCGCCCGCGCTGCCGGATTTGAGCCACTCGAGCAATTCCAGGTGTTGAGCGCGGTCACCGGTTGGATCGGGAATCCGGTAGGCCGAAAAACTGCGGATGGAAATGCCGCGATTCCAGATACTGTCAAATAGTTCCACTAGAAACGCGTTGTTTGTCTGTTCGACGATGGTGCGGTGAATGATGCGGTTGGCGTGGAAGTGTTCTTCCTTGCGCGATGAAGTCAGTGCCATCTCGGCCCGGACGGCATTTTCTATGGTCTGCGCCTGTGTTAAGGAAAGTCTCCCGGCGAGCAGTCTTGCAGCGAAACCCTCAACGGCTTCCCTCACCGTATATAGGTCTCTGATCTCTCGTTCGCTGATGTCACGGATCTGAAAACCACCCCGCCCTGACGCTTCGAGAATGCCTTCTTGTTCGAGTCGCAGAAGCGCCTCGCGGACGGGTGTACGGCTGACATCGATCTGATTCGCGATGGTTTCCTGAATGAGACGCTCACCGGGGAAGATCTCACCGGACAGGATTGCCGAGAGAATCTGCTCGTAGACGTCGTCTGCGAGTCGAGTGCGGTTGCGTGTCAGTCGGGTAAACATATTGAGGTTCGTTCAGGGTGTGCCCGACGTTCGGTGATTACGGTAGACTGACCACGTTATGGTGATGCTGTCAGCTTCCGGCGGCGGTCGGTTCGAAAAAGCCGGTGCCTATGTGCGTGCCAAACGCGTTGGTCCCTTCGTCTTCGTCGCTGGCACCACGGCCATTGAGCCGAGCGGCAAACTGCATGCCCCGGGCGACACCTATGCTCAGAGCATTTACGCGTTTGCACGAATTGCCGACGCGCTGGAGCGGGTCGGTGCAAAGATGAGTCACGTGGTACGCACCCGGGCGTATCTGACAGACATGAGCGATGCTGGGGGGTTCGTTCGTGCTCATGGCGAGATCTTTGCCGGCATTGAGCCTGTCAGTACCGCCATCGAGGCCGGTTTGACCACACCCGGCATGATGGTGGAGATCGAAATCGATGCCATTATTCATGACGGCGAAGGGCGCTTGGCGCTGGATGACAACTGAATAGCTGGGACGGGGTCGGTTCTGCTGCCCCGATACTGGGTTCGGTGCGCTGAAGAAAAAAATCAGAGTTCATGGCCGATGTGGGACCGTAATTGTACGGGCCAGGTAACGGTAGAACTGAGCAATGGTGTTCTCGAACGGGCTCAGTGGACCGCGGGCGGCTCGCGTCGAGCGCATCACTTTGGCGAGTTCCGTGGTTGCCCGGGCGTCCTCGGCATTGACCTCGAGAATCAGTTCGCGACGTGCATTGGCGATGCCGGGAAATTCCGCTACGACCTCCGGGGACACGAGGTAACCTCCTAGCACTTTGGTGCTTTCGATGCCGTTGGGCCGGAAGGATAGCCAATTGTTGGCGTTTGGGCGCATGGCCATCGTGAATGCGGGGAAAACGTACACCATGTAGCCCGTAGTGAGTTCTACATCGTCGAAACTGCCCAGGTCCCCCTTGGGGTTCATCGGGTGGTCTGCACTATGGTACTTGTCATCCATCCCGCAGCGTTGGTGCGTGAACGACCGATCAGCCGGGGGCGCAAGCGGGCAGGTCTTGCTCGCTGGCATCTGTACCTGGACGGTGTTTTTATGCAGGCCGACATGGTGGTAGTACTCCATTGAATTTTCGGCCGAGAGTTTCCAGTTCCCCGCCCACACGGATTCGTAGTGCATGATCTCGACCTGAGTGGGGACGCGGTAGTTCTGAATATGCCGGTTCAGGGTGATCATCCGGGGCGCAAGAGGTGCCGCGTTGTCATCGAGGTTGACGAACAGAAATCCAGACCAGTTCTCGAGCCGGTAAGTCGGCAGGGCGCAGTTAGCTTTGTCAAAACGCTGTGATCCCTTCATGTAGGGTGCCGCAAGCAGCGCCCCGTCGGTTGCATAGGTCCAGGCATGGTACGGGCAGGTGAAACGTCTCGTCCGGCCTTTACCTTCGACGAGCGGCATATAGCGATGACGGCAGACATTGGAAAGGGCCCGTACTTCGCCATCCTCACCCCGGACGATGATCAGCGGCTCGTCCAAGAGGTCGAAACTATAATAGTCACCAGCTTCCGGGACGTATTCCGCGCGGCCTACACAAAGCCAGCTGTACCTGAAGATTCTGTTGATCTCCAAAGAATAAAGTTCCGGAGAGAGATATGCGTCCCGTGGCAGGGAAAGGCACTGCTCGTCCTGTAGGTCCAGATACTCTGAGAAAGTACCGAGCAGTATTTCCAGTGATTGCAGACGATGGTGCATTCCAGCCATTCGGGTCTTTACTATGGCGGTCAAAAGTATAAACCGCGGCAGCCGTCGAGTTGCCCGTGTCGATCCCTAAAGAGAGTAAAATGCTGAGCCATGGTTGCCTGTGTCACAAGGGAAAAGCAGGACCTCCTGGATGCCCTGTGTGCCGTCCGTCAAGAAATAAAGGCCTATCCGACGCCCATCGCAGGCTGCGACGACCAATTCAATGCGCTCCTCCTCCGACGTGACCGCCTGATGCGGCAACTCTACGCTTTGGTTGAAACGGATCAGGATCCAGAGCAATTCTGAACGCCATCGACCCCTGATACCGCGGCACCGAATCATGCTGTATCCAGCTGTGCCCTGCTCTTGGGGTCAAGCAGGGACTGGCCTGCTGTCTAGAACGCGTATAGTAGCTTTGGGGTATCAGGGAAAGAAACAAGATCAGATGATCCTACGATTGAAGAATGATGAAGATAGTGACCTATAACATACAGTTCGGCCAGGGGCGCGATGGCAAGGTCGATCTCAGCCGGATCGTCGACGCGGTTCAAGGGGCAGATGTGATTGCCTTGCAGGAGGTTGACCGGTTCTGGACGCGCTCCCTGATGGCCGACCAGGTCGAGGGTCTGGTCAATGCATTTCCAGGTTACGACTATGCTTTCGGTGCAGGCGTTAATCAGGCCGCAGGCCGCTCCGGAGCAGAAGATCGGCCCCGGCGGCGCCAGTTCGGCAACCTGTTGCTGAGCCGTGAGCCCATCCAGTATTGTCGTCATCACCTGCTGCCGAAGAGCGCGAGCATTGGCCCCTTGAGCATCCAACGTTCCGCTCTGGAATGTGCTGTGACTTATTCCGGCACCCCTATCCGTTTTATCAATACCCACCTTACGCATCTTTCCTCCGAGACGCGTGTGCCGCAGGTTCGGGAATTGCTGCGCATTCATAAAGAAGCACCCCACGAAGGTCTGCCGGTGTGCGGCGCGATCGAGGTCAACCCACTTCGCGATGGTGGGGATTACTGGGCGGAGGGTCTGATGTCAGGAGGCGTGTCCCCCAATGCCGTAATGCTTGGTGATTTCAACTGCACACCGGATGCGCCCGAGTACGAACTCATCACGGGCCCTATTTCTCCGTATGGTGGGCGGGTAACGCATCCTTTGGGCTTTGTGGATGCCTGGGTGTATGCCGGGGAAGATCCCGATGGGGGTTTTACTTCCGACGTCAAAAAGGAACCCGCGCGTCTAGACTACGCGTTTGTCAGTGCCGGACTGCGCGAACGTATTGAAAGATGTTGGGTCGACGAGGCAGCACCAGGTTCAGACCATCAGCCTGTCTGGCTGGAACTCGCGGACTAAATTAAACGGCGGGCTGTACTCCCGCTGTCCGGCGGGCCAGTGCCGAGTGTTCGTAGATCATCAGCAGGGCGGGCACCAGAAACAGGACCAGTACGGTAGCAAACGCCAGGCCAAAGGCGATCGATGTCGCCATGGGGATCAGGAACTGGGCCTGCAGCGAGGTCTCGAACAGAAGTGGCGTCAGGCCCGCGATGGTAGTCAATGACGTCAGCAACACGGCCCGCAGGCGCTGGCATGCTGCTTCCACGATCGCCTCTTCCGGTGTCAGGCCGCCGACCCGGATCTGTTTGTAGAACACTACCAGAATGATCGAGTTGTTGACGACGATGCCCGCCAGCCCGAAAAAACCGAACATCGAGAGAATAGTCAGGTCGATACCCATCAGGGTGTGACCCCAGATTGCACCGACGAGCCCGAACGGAATAATGGCCATCACCAACAGCGGCCAGCCGTAGGACCCGAATACCCAGGCCAGGACCAGGTAGATCAGGACCAAAGCAAGAATCGCGCCACGCTGCATGTCGCCCAGGGTCTCCCGCTGGTCGGCCTGCCGGCCTTCGAAGGAGAATTTCACTCCGTGGCGTCGTTCCAGTGCGGGCATGGTGTTCTGTTTCAGGTTCGCGATGATCCGGTTGTCGTTGTTGACCGCATCGTCCACGTTGCCGGTTACGGTTACTGCAAGTTTGCCTTCGACGTGACGGATGGAGTCAAAACCCCGCCGGCTTTGCAAGGTGACGACGTTGGCGAAGGGCACCGTGCCGCCGCGGGGCAGGAGCACCTCGAATTCGTCAAGGCTATCGAGCCGGTTGCGTTCGCTGTCAGGGAGTACCACGCGCACTTCGACTTCGTCACTGCCATCGGCCATCACCTGCACCAGGTAGCCTTCGTACCCGGCGCGCAGTTGCCGCCCGAGGTTCTCGACGGACAGACCCAAGGCCTCACCCGTGGGCGTCAGGCGCAATATAAGCTGTTCGCGTCCGTAAGGCATGTCGTCCTCAACGCCGGAAACACCGGCGATGTCGATCAGCACATTCTTGAGATTCACGGCCGCCGCCTTCACGCTCGCAAGACTTTGGCCGGTGATCTGGATCTCCAGGTCCTGGCCAGGCGGACCCGCAGTGGGTTCCTTGATCGATAGGTTTTCAAGTCCGGCGGTATTGGGGATGCGATCGAGCCACGCGTCAATGAATTCCCGGTTGCGCACTGTCCGTGCATCGGGCTTGACCAGCTCCACCAGCACCGAGCCGATGTTTTCGCTGCTCCGCCGCTCCCAGTCACCGCTCTCACCCAGCCCGAGCCGCGAGATCGCCGTGAGTATCAACCCGCCGCCGAAATGCTCATCGGTTTCCCACAGTGCCTGTTCTACCCCAGACAGATAGTCATCTACGTGCTTTCTGGGTGTGCCAGCGACGAAATCGACGTTGGCGAAAAGAATTGGTCCTTCCGCGACGGGAAAGAAATTAAAAGCGATCCGGCCGCCCGCGACCCAGCCGATGCTCACGAGGAAGATTGCCACCGCGAGTGACAGAGTCAGCCAGCGGTACCGAACACCAGCCGTGATCACCGGCCGGAACCGGTTCTCCCGGAACCGGAGAAATCCGTCATCCAGTGCTTTGCGCAGCCGGCGGGGACGGTAACTGCCCATCCGGGTGAAGGTTCCCCTCAGGTGGCCGGGAAGCACCAGAAAAGCCTCGATCAGAGAAGCGAGAATCACACAGATCACGACGATCGGCAGGGTGCGGAGAATGATGCCGATAATGCCGCCGACCAGTAGCAGTGGCATAAAGGCGGCGATGGTTGTCAATGACGACGAGAGCACCGGAGCCAGCATACGTTGTGCACCCCGCTGTACCGCGTTCAATGGGTTGTCTCCTTTTTCGAAGTGCGTGACGGCATCTTCACCGACAACAATGGCATCATCGACAATGATCCCGAGTGTCATGATCAGCCCGAACAGGCTGATCATGTTGATCGATCCCCCGTACACGTAAAGAACACCAAGAGCGGCCATGAAGGAGGTCGGGATGCCGATCGCGACCCAGCGTGCCGCAGGCGCGTTGAGGAAGAAATACAGTATGAGGATGACCAGAATGAGGCCGCCTACACCGTTTTTGAGCAGCAGGTTGATCCGGTCTTCGATGTATTCCCAGCGTTCGTCATAGACATGGAACTCGAGTCCCGGGGGCAGTAGCGGCCGGGTCTCGTCGACCCATTCGCGCATGATCTGTGCCGACTTCAGGCTGTCGGCATCCCGGGACCGGGAAAGACGCATTTCCACAGCCGGCCGGCCACGGTAACTCACCTCAGTCTGGGCGGACTGGGGCCTTCGGGTGATCTCGGCGATGTCACCGAGGGTCAGCAGGCGCCCGTCTTGGGCAGCGATGATCGGCAGGTCCTCAAAAGCGAGTTCACCACGGCGCTGGTCCTTGAAGCGGAGCTGCCGGGCCGATTCACCCCGGCCGATGACGCCGACCGGCAGGTCGCGCGAAGCGGCCCCGATCCGCCTACCGATGTCCTCGAGCGACAAGCCCAGCTCACGCAGGGTCTCGGACGGCACCTGAATGGCGATTTCTTCTTCCGGAAGACCGAAAATCCGGATGTTCGAAACGCCCCGGTCCAGCAGTTCGCGCTCAAAACGGTGTACCAGGGTGCGCAGCCCCCTGAGATCGTCGCCCCCGACCACCAGTACACTGGCGATTGGTTCGTAGTTGATGATGCGTTTGATCTCCGGTGTCTCAGCGCTGGCCGGGAGATTCCGGACCAGGTCGACCTGTTCTTTGACCTGGTCGAGAGCTAGACCCATATCGGTACCTTCCCGGAATTCCAGTACGACCAACGAGAAGCCGTCAAAAGAACGCGAACTCAGTTCTTTCACCCGATCGACGCTCTTGAGCTCCTGTTCGATGGGGTTGGTGACCAGTTTTTCGATGTCCTCGGCACTGGCACCGACCCAGCTTACTTCAACGGATATGAAGTCGATATCGAAGTTGGGGAAGAACTGGGTGTTCAGACGGGACAATCCCCAGAGGCCGGCGATGATCATCATCGCCATCAGTAGGTTAGCCGCTACGGGATGGCGGGCAAGTACGCCAAGCAGGTTGTTTGTCATGACCTGGTCGCGTCAGTGGTCTGCCGGCACAATTTCGACTTTTAGGCCCTGAACAGCATTGGGCAGCTGGTTAACCAGCACCTGGTCACCGTCAGCAAGCTCGTTACTGCGAAACAGGATCCAGCTACCCCACTCACCGTTACGGTATTCGCCCACGCGTTCTACCCGGGCCATGGCGAGGCGTCCGTTCTCGATGCAGTAGACGGTATCGGTGCCGTAAACAGCGGTAGCCGGGAGAGAGAAAACATCAGGCTCAACGGGCAGTTCGACGAACACTGCAAGGGTACGGCCAAGTTCGATACCCTGTGTCTCGCCCAGGAACTTAAAGAACGCGTCGACGCCACCCTGGCCCTTTTCGATTTTTCCAGCCAGCCGGTCCAGCGAAAGTCTGATCGGCTGGCCCTCGAAGTGGGCGAGAGCTGTGACCTTGCTGCCCGCACCCAGCGACTTTCGCAGAACGGGAAGATGGCGGTTCGGCACCTGCGTGCGAATTTCAACAAAATGGGTGTCGTAGAGGTCCCCCAGCCGGTCCCCCGGGCGCACCCGGTCACCCGGGGAGACGTGCACCGCCGTGACGCGGCCGTCAAATGGCGCCATCGCGGTCGTGTGCCGGAGATCACGGCGCACCAGGTTCCGTACGGCTGTGGCCCGTTTCAGGCGGGCGTGCAGCTGGGTCAGCCTGGAAGGGTGATCCTTCAACGCGCGCTGACGGTTGGCCAGTGCCAGAGCCTGTCCGCGCAGGGCTCGTTGGGCCTCGTCAACCCGTGCCTGTGATCCGGCCTGGTTTTGGGCCAGACGTTCGGCGCGCTTCAGAGAACGTTCGGCAAGCTCGTAAAGTGTCTTTTCATGCCCCAGAGCTGTTAAGTCGGCAGCATGGCGGTGCTTCTCACTGTCGATCTGCGCTTCGATCTCCGAGACATCGGCATCCCGTTGCTGGAGCAGAAGGCTGACGTCATGATCATCCAGCCGCAATAGGAGTTCACCACTGCGGACACGTTGCCCCGACAGCACCAACACTTCCTGAACATCTGCGGATACCGCTGCGCGTAGGTGTGTTTCTCGCGGTGATTCGATTCGGCCATAAAGTCGTAAGGTCGGAGACAGCGGTTGGCGTTCCACCGGCACGGCATCGACAGACCAGACCCGCTCGCTGGGCTGCAGTGGCTGGTCGACAGGTCCTGTGGATCTGAGCATGGCAAAGCCGCCCGCACCGAGCGCAATCACCAGAAATGGCAAGATGATTCGACGGGATTTGCTCATCAGGAGATCGGGGCACCGGGGCGGGACGCCACTACGGTACAGACCGGATTGTAGGTCGGGAAAAGAGCAAAGGCGAATAGCGGCCCAGCTCAGTGATAGGGTATCGAACTGCAGGTTTGGTGTTTCCCACCGGTCACTCGCGCTTGCGGGCAACGGAAAATGTTATCTGTCCGACTTTCGGGCGGTCCGCATCAGCATGGCGCATGAACGCATCCAGCTCACTGTCCGACCTGAGATCTTCGATGCGTTCGAGGATCGCGTCGAGCACGTTTTGGGTAACCAGACTCCAGATCGAGTCACCTTGGCGCCAGAGCTCGTCCAGCGGGCCATCGGCCCGAAAGTACGCCTCATCCTGAAGTACGGCCTCCCGGTCCACGCTCCGCTTTACGGGGTCTAGGCCGCATGCACGCAACAGCTTATCCAGATCGCTCAGTGGGATGGTCCTGTGTTTTACGGCTGCCAGGGCATCGGGGAGCAACCGGTAGAACCAGAATCCCCGATCCAGTTGTGCGTGAGTGCAGCTGTTGATAACGATGACGCCGCCCGGTCTGAGGACGCGGCTGCACTCGGCCAACACTCTGTGGTGTGCCGGCCAGTCGTTTTTCACGTCGTCACCGAGGTGATGCAGGACCTGGTTGATCACGATGCTGTCTACGCTGTTGTCGGGAAGGGGCAGTTCGCTGATAGAAGCCTCGTGGAACTGAACGCGCCCGCCGTCGGGTCCTTGGGCGAGTTTTGAGCGTGCAACCGACAGCATCGCCGGGTTCAGATCCACTGCTTCGATCCGACTGACCCGTGTGATCAGGGCCGCGGTATAGATTCCGGTACCACAGCCCGCGTCCAGCAGAACCTGGTCTTCGATGGCGGTGCAGGCCGACGACAGTCCGTCCGTGATGAGGTCCAGGCCCACGGCCCAGCGGGTCTGGTCGTAGACTCGACTGATTTGAGTATAATTTTCGTAACTGCTCATCAGCTTCAACGGATCATCTGGGAGGCACCGATCAGCCCTGGTTACAGATAACCGACTCGCAGTTTTATATCAAGTTGAGGTAAGAGAGGATGTGCGGCCGATTCGAGCGCCATAACACGCTGGTGGAGTTCTCCAGGGTCGTCGAAGGCCTGGTGGCTAAGGGACCTGATCCGATCCCGCCCAGTTACAACATTGCCCCTTCACAGCAGGCACTGATCGTGCGCTCCAGTTCCGGCATGCATACAGCGGCGCCAGTCCAGTGGGGCTTGGTCCCCGCCTGGGTCAAGGACCCAAAGATCAATCGACCGATCAATGCTCGGGCGGAGACCGTGCACCAGCGACCGATGTTCCGCAGCCCGTTCAGGCAGCAGCGGTGTTTGGTGCTGTGCGACGGTTACTACGAATGGCAGAAGCGGGCCGGGGGTCGAAAACAGCCCTACCGCCTCGGATTGGCGGATGGTGCACCGTTCGCACTGGCCGGGCTCTGGTCGCAGAACATCCACCTGACGGGGGAGACTCTGGAGACGTTCTGCATCATCACGACTGCGGCCTCCGCAGCCGCGTCTGAAGTTCATGCCCGGATGCCGGTGATTCTGCCGCGGGCCGCCCACACCGATTGGTTGGACCCAGAGCTGACACGTGCCGATGCTGTTAAAGACCTGCTGTCCGGCTCTGAGGCAGACCTTTCGATCTACCCGGTAAGCACCTTCGTCAACAGTCCGGCGAACAATTCAGACCGGTGTATCGAACCGCTGACTGAGCACAGGTCTACAGACTGAGCGGCCAGATTTGCATCGCGTGTTGTATCACACAAACCTTCTGATATGTATAATCGTTGCTTATAGCGATATTCCTCTAGTTCCTGCTGAAAAAAACCAAATTCGGGTGTTCTGAGTGTACTGCCTCCCACCAGGGCCGATGACTAGACCGGTCGGCTGCACGCATGACGCGTGCGGGTCCGAACCCTCCACTTCCTCTTTGTTGAGTGAGACTGCAAGGGCGTTTTGAAACCGACCGACACCACTGATCCAGCGTACTTCCACAGAGTTGTGGACTGCCAGTGGGGCTGTCCGGCCCACACGGATGTGCCCGAATATATTCGGCTGATTGCCCAGGGCCGCTACAAAGACGCCTATCTGCTCAACCGCGGTACCAATGTGTTCCCCGCGATTCTCGGGCGGGTCTGCGACAGACCCTGCGAGCCGGTCTGCCGCCGGAACCGAGTTGAGGATAAAGCGGTCGCAATCTGCCGGCTCAAACGGGTTGCAGCCGATCTTGCCGGGGATGTTAGAGAGTCCCTCCCGAAGGCTCCGGCAGAGAAAAATGGCAAACGCATCGCCTGTATCGGTGCCGGCTGCGCATCCTTGACGGTCGCAAACGATCTTCTGCCGTTGGGTTACGAGATCGTGATGTTTGAGCAGTACGCGCAGACCGGAGGTCTGATGCGGACCAACATTCCTGCCTTCCGGCTGCCGGCCGAAGTGCTGGATGACGAGATCGCGATGATTCTGGAAATGGGTGTCGATCTGCGGCTGGGTCATCGCATCGACAGCCTGGCGGCGCTTCTGGACGAGGAATTCGACGCGGTGTTTGTGGGTACTGGGGCCCCGCGCGGTAAGGAGTTGGACCTGCCAGGACGACAGGACAGCGACCGTATCCACATTGGCATCGACTGGCTGGAGTCGGTCGCGTTCAGCCACACGGACACGATCGGTGAGAATGTCCTCATCATTGGCGTGGGCAATACCGCGATGGATTGTTGCCGGACTGCGCTTCGCCTGGGGGGCCAGAACGTCAAGGTGATGGCGCGTAAACCCCGGGGGTTCTTCAAGGCTTCCCCGTGGGAGCTTGAGGATGCCGAAGAAGAAAGAGTGGAGATCGTCGTCAACCATTCGCCAAAGGCTTTTATCGTGGAAGACGGTCAGCTCAAAGGGATGATGTTCGACCAGTTGAGCTATCACACCGACGAGGCGGGCAAATTGGTGTCTGAAATCGCAGGTGAAACCTTTATTCCCTGCGATGATGTGATTCTCGCAATCGGTCAGGAAAACGCTTTCCCCTGGATCGAACGCGATCTCGGGATCGAGTTTGACCAGTGGGATGTGCCGGTGGTGAACAAGGTAACTTTCGAGGCCACCCGACCGGGTGTGTTCTTTGGTGGTGATGCGGCCTTCGGGCCGGAGAACATCATCTGGGCCGTGGAACACGGGCACCAGGCGGCGATCTCAATCCACAAGCACTGCGTGAATGAGTCTCTAGACGATCGTCTGGCCTATGGAATGAATCTGGTCAGTACGAAGATGAGTATTCATGAGTGGAGCTTCAGCAACGATTACGACCCGTCCGAACGCCGCCAGATGCGGCACGTGGCCCTTAAAGAGCGGTTCGACGAACTCAACATTGAAGTGGAATTGGGGTTTTCAGCCGAGCAGGCCGCGACCGAGGTCGAGCGCTGTCTCAACTGTGATATCCAGACCGTCTTTATTACCAAACTGTGTATCGAGTGTGACGCCTGCATCGACGTCTGCCCGGTCCGCTGCCTGACGATTACGGAAAATGGTGAGGAACAAGAGGTGAGGGAGCGGCTGACCGTACCTTCCCTGGACCCCGAGGCCCCGCTGTATGTGTCCGACGCACTGCCGCAGACCGGACGGGTCATGATCAAGGACGAAAACCTGTGTGTGCATTGTGCCCTGTGTGCCGAGCGCTGTCCTACGGGTGCCTGGGACATGCGCAAATCCAGTTTGTTAATTCCGTATGCTGTTGACGAAGAGACATCGCGATGCAGTCAAAAGACCGGATAAACGACTTCGTCATCAAGATCGCGACGGTCAACGGCACGGGTTCTTCCAGTGCCAACACCCTGCTGATGAAAGCGATCTTTCGCATGGGTATCCCCGTGATCGGCAAGAACTATTTCCCATCCAACATCCAGGGATTGCCCACGTGGTACGAGATCCGCGTCACCGAAAAAGGCTACCTCGCCCGTTCGGGTATGGTGGAGATCATGGTGGCCATGAATGCGCAGACCTATGCCGATGATCTCGCTGAAGTGTCGCCAAATGGACTGCTGATTTACGATGCCACTTGGCCGAGAGCGGAGCTCGAATCCCGTGCGGATATCACCGTGCTGCCGGTTCCGCTGTCGGCCATGTGCAACGAAGCCTTCAGCGGTGCCAGGGCGCGCATTCTGCTGAAGAACATTGCCTATGTTGGCGTGCTTGCAGCCCTGATCGAAATCGACCAGGACTGTGTGCGCGATTTGCTCTCTGAGACATTTGCCGACAAAGCCAAGCTGATCGACTCGAACATGCAGGCTTTCCAGCTGGGTTATGACTACACCCGGGTGAATTTCGAATGTCCTCTGAACACACGGCTTGAACCGATGAACGCCATGGCCGACCACATTATGATCGACGGCAATACGGCGGCCGCCCTGGGCTGTGTCTACGCGGGGGCGACGGTGGGCAGCTGGTATCCGATCACCCCGTCTACGTCGCTCTTCGACGCTTTTTCCGGTTTCTGCAAGCGCCTGCGCAAGGACAATGAGATGGGCGAACACAACTACTGCATCATCCAGGCAGAAGACGAGCTAGCCGCCATTGGAATGGCGCTGGGCGCTGCCTGGAACGGGGCTCGCGCCTTTACTGCGACCAGCGGTCCCGGCATATCACTGATGTCGGAGTTCCTGGGATTGGCGTACTTCACGGAAATCCCACTGGTTCTGTTCGACGTTCAACGGGCCGGTCCTTCGACCGGGATGCCCACCCGGACCCAGCAGAGCGACATTCTCTCGGCGGCATTTGCCTCCCACGGTGATACCCGGCACGTCCTGCTGTTCCCATCAGAACCGGCAGAGTGCTTCGAATTCGCTGTCAAGGCCTTTGATCTGGCGGAACGGCTGCAGACCCCTGTTATCGTGCTGTCAGATCTTGATGTGGGCATGAACGACTGGCCGTGCCCCAGTTTAACCTGGGACGACAATTACGAGCCGGACCGGGGAAAGGTCTACAGTGCCGATGACTTGAGCCAGATGGACAGTTTCGCCCGCTATCTGGATGTGGATGGCGATGGCATCTGTTACCGGACGCTGCCCGGAGAGCATCCGAAGGGGGCCTACCTGATTCGCGGTTCCGGGCACAACAAGTTTGGCGGGTATACCGAAAAAGCCGACGAGTACCAGGAAGTCGTTGACCGCCTGCGCCGCAAGTTTGATACCGCAACTGGCTTGGTGCCGGAGCCGGTGATCGAATCTGGCGAACGGGCCGACTGTGCGATCGTGTCGTCAGGCAGTTGTGATGGCGCTGTACGCGAGGCCCGTGACAAGCTCGCCGCTGAAGGAATCCATGCAGATTACATGCGAATCAGGGCCTTTCCGTTCAGCCCATCCGTGGCCAAATTCTTGTCCCGCTACGAGCGAGTGTTTGTCGTCGAACAGAACCGGGATGCCCAGCTCCGCAGCCTGTTGCAGACCGAGACGGGAGTTGCTGGGGACAAACTGATTCCGGTTCTGAGCTACGGCGGTATGCCGATCGCCTGTACCGATATCATCGAACCCATGTCTGAGAAGATCGCCAAAGGGAAAGCAGCGTGAGTTTCATCAAGAAACCGAAACTGACCAAGGGTCTGCCGAAGAACACGCTGGGGTTGACCATTACGGATTACGAAGGGGCTATGTCGACGCTTTGTGCCGGTTGTGGCCATGACTCGATTTCTGCTGCGATTGTGCAGGCCTACTACGAACTCGATATCGAGCCGCACCGGGTGGCCAAGGTCTCCGGGATCGGCTGTTCGAGCAAAACACCGACCTATTTTCTGCGGCCGGCCCACGGCTTCAATTCAGTTCACGGCCGCATGCCCTCGATTGTGACCGGCGCCAACGCTGCGAATCGCGACCTGCATTACATCGGCGTATCCGGTGACGGCGATTCACTTTCCATCGGGCTCGGCCAGTTCTGTCATGCCATCCGGCGCAACGTCAACATGCTGTATGTGCTGGAGAACAACGGTGTCTACGGATTGACTAAAGGACAGTTTTCGGCCTCTGCGGATGTCGGCAGCACTGCTCGTAAGGGTGGTGAGACCAACGTCCAGGCGCCGATTGATCCGGTTCTGACGGCCATTAATTTCGGCTGCTCCTTCGTTGCCCGCGGGTTCTCTGGGGACAAACGCAACTTGGTTCCGCTGCTCAAAGCGGCCATTCAGCATCCGGGTTTTGCGATGCTGGACGTGATTTCGCCCTGCGTGACCTTCAACGATCATGAAGGGTCCACCAAGAGTTATGCCTACACCAGAGACTCTGAGCGCACCACCGTGTACGCCGATTTCATTCCGGCTCTGGAGCCGATTGAAGTCAGCCTCGACGAGACGGTGACCTCAGTGACCCTGCACGACGGCAGCCGCATCAAACTGCACAAGGTCGACGATGATTACGACCCGTTTGATGCCGGTGCAGCTACGGCGTACATCCGGGCTCACCAGGCCCAGGGGGAAATCGTCACGGGGCTTTTGTTTCTGGATGAAAACGCGCTTGACCTGCACGCCACAAACAACACCTCCAGCACCCCGCTCAACGCGCTCGAGTCAAGCAAGCTGATACCTGGCGCAGCGGCTCTGGAAGACCTGCAGAAAGCCTGGCGTTGAATTTCTCCGGGTGGGCAGCGGCTTAACCCGCAGCTTGCGCCGCCTCAGTTCTTCTCGGGTCTCGGCTCCCGCGCGAGCAGTGCGGTGACGGCCGCAGCCGGTTCCAGTCCTTCGAAGAGCACGCGGTAGACCTGTTCCGTGATCGGCAGGGAAACCGCGTCATGGGTGCTTTTCTGATAGAGCACACGGGTTGTGTTGACACCCTCGGCTTCCTGTCCGATCTCGGCCAGTACGGCATCGATCGGTTTCCCTGCCGCGATACCCAGACCGACCCGCCGGTTACGCGACTGGTCGTCGGTGCAGGTCAGGATCAAATCACCCATGCCCGTCAACCCCATGAATGTCTCAGCCTGACCGCCAAGTGATCGGCCGAGACGGCTCATCTCGGCCAGGCCGCGGGTGATCAGTGCGGCACGGGTGTTGGCACCGAAACCGAGACCATCACTGATCCCTGCGGCGATGGCGATCACGTTCTTGATCGCCCCGCCCAGCTGTACACCTGGCAGATCGGTACTGGTATAGACCCGGGTGCGTTCGTCGCGAAACCAGTCTGCGAAGGCATCCGCTGTTTCCAGGGTGCGGGCGGCTGTAGTCAGGGCCGTGGGCAAACGCTGGGCCACCTCGGCGGCGAAGCTTGGACCAGACAGTACGGCCGGAACCGCTGCATCTCCCAGTACCTGGTCGAATACCTCGCTCAGCAGTAGGCCGCTGTCCGGCTCAAAACCCTTGGTGCCCCAGCAGATTCGGGGCGAGTCGGGAAACGCGCCTAGATGTTGGGAGAACCGTTTGAGCACCGGTCTGAACCCGTGGCTTGGAACGGCGACCACAAAATCAGTGTTGTGCTCAATCAGCTCCTCGAAACGGCTGGTGACCTGAACGTTGTCCGGTAGCGGCAGCCCTCCAAGGGACCGGATACGAGGTCCGGTTTGATGATGGCTCCAGAGCAGGACTGTGCGGCCGGCGCGGGCAGTCAAAAGGGCGAGTGCCGTTCCCCAGGAGCCTGCGCCCAGTACGCCCAGGGCCTGACTTTCTTTTTTGTTCAAAGCGCATGACGCCGGGGTATCTCACGCCGGCTTCGGGTAAAACGCGTTTCAGTTCGTTCCGGCACTGCTGCCGTTGCCTGATGAGGCCTCTACAGCTGCTTTTTTGTTCTGGTACATCACGTCGAAGTTGACCGGACTCAGCAGCAGATGGGGGAATCCCCCCTTGGCGACCATCTGTCCCACGGTTTCACGAAGGTAGGGGAAGAGCATGTTCGGACAAGCGCCCTCCAGAACCTGTTCCAGCGTCGATTCGTCATAGCCTTTTAACGTGAAGACCCCGGCTTGTTCACATTCCGCGAGAAAGGCTGTTTCTTCGCCGGATTTTGCGGTCACCGTGCATGCCAGTACTGCCTCGAAAAGGCCGTTCTCCTGGTCGATCACCTGGTGCGAGACATTCAGCTGAATATCAATCTTGGGGCTGAATTCGCGGGAAAAAATGTGCGGGCTGCAGGGAGATTCGAAGGAGAAATCCTTGACGTACACCTGGTTGAAACTGAAGGTGGGCTGGCCAACAGCGTCGGGGTCTAACATGGTGGGGTCTGCCGGGTGGTTAGGATTCAGCGTTCGATGGGAAGGTTTTCTTTCTCCCACGCGGTGACACCACCGGTCAGTGTATAGACATCGGAGAACTCGTTCTTGCGCAAAATGGCCGCCGCACGACCGGCCCGGGTGCCACTCTGGCAGGTCAGGACAATCGGTTTTTTCTTGTCGCGATACTTGTTCAGGCGCTTCAGGTTGTCTTTGAATTCACCCATCGGAATGTTGATGGCTGCGGGTATGTGGCCTTTGTTGAATTCAGCAGACTCGCAGACGTCGACGACAATCGCTCCCTCGTGATTGATCAGCTGCGGCAACTGCACCGCGCTGACCTGGTTTGAGCCGCCACTGCGGCGTAGCGTATCGACCACAATCAGCGTGCTGATCACCACAAGCGCGGCGAACAGGTGCCAGTTCAGGGTAATGAATTGAATGTCCATGAAATGGTCAGCGCTCAGACAGCTAGGCTAGTGTACAGCAAGCTGGCCGCAGTCAGCGGCCTGCTCAGCATACGACAATCGCTCAGGAATTACCCGGTCGTCGGGCTGCAGAAAGCTGCGTGCATGGTCCCCATGAGTTGCAGTATCTTGTCATCGCCGATCCGGTAAAAAACCTTGTTGGCGTCCTTGCGTGAGTCGAGAATGCCCTTGTCTCGCAGGATCGAAAGATGCTGGGAAATGTTGCTCTGGGAAGTGCCGACCCGCTCGACCAGGTCCTGAACGCTGATCTCGCTGGCACCGGCAAGAATACAGAGAATCTTCAGCCGTAGGGGATGGCCCATGGCTTTCAGCGCCCGAGACGCGATGTAAAGGTCTCGTTCGTCGGCCAGCATTTCTACTGCGCTGGTCACTTCATTTGAGGAAGATTCAGTATCTGAAACCAAGGCCATACCGGCACTTTTTGATAAATTACGTTAATATTAAACTTACCTTATACGCTAATGTACGATTTGTCCAGTCCCCAGATTCGGCACCAGGAAATCCGCCAGGAAAAGCCATGTTACAGGGGGCTCAAGCCCACAGCCTGGCGATTTATACTTGCAGGGGTTGTCCGATCCCGCACCGATCGTCCGCTACGCTGGAGTGAAACCATGAAGACCCTGCCCCGAACTTTGATCGGTGTGATTCTCTGGCTGGTCGCGAGCATCGGTCATACGGTGTATGCCGAGGACACTGCCGACACGGTCGTTCTGCCGGTGGAGGACCTCAAGGTCTTTGCTGAGATATTTGGCAAGATCAAGTCCGACTACGTCGAAGACATATCGGACAGTCAGCTGCTCAATGATGCGATCAAGGGCATGTTGGGGGGTCTGGATCCCCACACCGTCTACCTAGATCCGGAATCCTACCGGGAAATGAATATCGACACGCATGGGGAGTTTGGCGGTCTGGGACTTGAGGTCACCCTGGAAGACGGTGTGATCAAGGTGGTCGCGCCCATTGACGGGACGCCGGCCGACAAGGCCGGCCTGAAGGCGGGAGACCTGATCATCAGTCTTGACGGCATCAAGGTCGAAGGGCAGTCGCTGGATGAAGCGGTGTCGCTAATGCGCGGTGAGCCCGGTTCCGAGATCGTCCTGACGATCGTGCGCAAAGACCGTCCACAGTCTTTCGATGTAACGCTCGAAAGGGCCATCATCCACATCGAGAGTGTCCGCGGCCAACTGATTGACGAGGGATTTGGTTATGTCCGGGTCAGCCAGTTCCAGATCGACACAGCTGGGTCTCTGCGCCGCGAGTTGGTGCGTCTGGCGAGCGAAGCGGACGGCGCATTACAGGGCCTGATTCTGGACCTGCGCGATAATCCGGGCGGTGTGCTGGACGGCGCGGTGGAAGTCAGCGATACCTTCCTGAGAAATGGTCTGATTGTCTCAACACGCGGGCGCATTGCTGATTCCAAGGTGACCTTTAGCGCGACACCCAAGGATTATCTCGGCGGCGCGCCACTGGTGGTGCTCGTGAACAGCGGGTCCGCCTCGGCATCCGAAATCGTGGCCGGTGCCTTGCAGGACCACGGCCGGGCCCTGATCCTGGGAACCCGGACCTTCGGCAAAGGTTCGGTTCAGACCATCCTGCCGATGCACAACGGCGCCGCGCTGAAAATCACAACGGCGCGCTACTACACGCCCAACGACCGTTCTATACAGGCCACTGGTATTGCGCCTGATGTGATCAGCAGTGTCCGCAATCGGAGCGCAGACCAGCGCCAGGGATCCCCCAACCGGCTTCGTGAATCGGACCTTTCGGGTCACCTGGAAAACGAGTCCGAGGGCGGCGGGACGGCGGCCGGCGTTGAGCAAGATAGCCTCGAAGCGCGCGATGCACAGGTT
>MDTE01125874.1_pt1 | contig 19145 bp, 26 predicted proteins | sample 811231 | NCBI WGS metagenome assembly MDTE01 (sample SAMN05326651, study PRJNA326480) | marine metagenome | isolation source: seawater | place: Indian Ocean: Red Sea | collected 2010 | reverse complement strand
TTAAGATTTTATGACGGAATCGAACCAAATGCCGGATTTATAGCGTTTGGCCCAACATCGGACCCCAACGCAATTGGAGAAATTAAAGTAGAACACGGAGTCCACGGAACCTTATCCCCAATTTCCACACTCGTCACGTGGACGACATTAGAGGACTTTAGCAACTTTCCTACGGACGCAAATACGCCGCCTTATGATCTGATCTATGGGAATCCATCGGCCAATCTAGTTAAGGTATTGGTAGGGCCGCCCGGAGTATCTCAAAGCGCAGAACAAAGCAGTTCTACCGCGTCGACGCTTGCAAGTTATAACGGGGGAGCGGCACAATATCAATTTAGTCCCGGTGAAGAATTTCAGATGTATTTTCAAATGAATTCCACAAGCGCGAGTTTTCAAACCATTTTTATCTATTTTTCTAACACAAACGCCGCAGGGCTTTCGAACTATTATCGTCTATATATTGACTTTATAGCGGACAAATGTGAAATACAAAAAAACGGTTCTATGATTGCGACCGCTTCCGGGTTTAGTTCGCGACCTTTGGGGACTTGGTTAATTTGTTCTATCGATTACCGCAAAACCTCCGGGACTACGATCACGGCGGATATTGTGGACTCTACCACCTCGCTTAGTATCTTGAATAATCCATTAAGTACAACAGATATGAGCTATGCCGGGACCGGGTTCGCCTACTATGTAAAAGGAACGCCGGGGAGTGCAATCGTATTAAGCGACCTTAAAAAATCCTAAACCATGAAAAAAATCCCCGCTCTTATTTTAATTGTTTTAATTCTTTCTAGTGTAGCGATGGCGAGCACGTGGGAGATTACAACCGGGACGCAGTTCATCACCTCGAATAATTTAACAGTGGAATGGCTTAGCGATGCGGGGCCGAGTAAAATGCTTTCGGGGGCTCCAAACTTTACCGCCAATAGCATCAAGTTTTATAATACAAATTTTTCAAGCACGTCAGCCGATCCCGTGGGAAGTGTGGGAATTTATCACAATCAGATAAATGGAACGGTTATAAATATGACGTCAGCGCTTGGAGTTGGTAAAGTTGTTTCTGTAAATACGACCGTCCAAGATCCTCCCATATCTCCCTTTTCATTTAGTGGGAACGGGTTAACGTTGTTAAATATGTCAACCCAAATAAACGGGACAGATGAGGAGCTCGATTTTTCCTTTGCCTCTAACGCTGCGGGCTCTATGGTGACGCTTACAGTCTTAGAAGGTCCCCCCACCGCACCCGCAGCAAATACCACGTTTGGAGCTATTGATATGAGTTCCGGCATTGGGTACGATGTAAACACGACGGACGCCGATGGGGTGCTCATTTTGGACAATCTGCCAAATACTGCGGGGGTGACGAAAAACGTCCGAATCTCTCCCCTTGGGTTTGTAGAAATTAGATCAGAACAAGAACCTTACCCAACAGTGGGGGCAAATGTGGAAGTAATATTTTATGAAGAGCTCCCGCTCGCAGATACCACCATCCCAATCGTTACAAATAGAACAACGGACGCAGATGGTCGGATCGATTTCACCGATATCCCCGACTTTGGAACCCGTGAGTTTTTGCTTCAAGTCCGAGAAGGTGACGCCCCGGGATATTTCCCTCGGGTGGTGTTAATTCCGAGCCTTTTAGAGCAGTCCACTATCTACCTCGTTCCCACCAACGCGGCCCGGGGAACGGTATCGACCACGGTCCAAATTAGCGACCAAACCGGGAGTTTTTCCGGAGAAGCTGACGACGTGACGCTTTACATTTCCAAAGCAATCCGGCGGGCTGATTTCGATAGCAATATCACCGAAGATAATCCCTTTCGGTGGGAGATCGTCACGAGTGAGCGCGTAAATAATGCCCTAAATCTCAATCAAAGTTATATATATTCTGATAGGTACAAGGTCCGCATTTCGAACGCTGCGGGGGATACGCGAGAATTAGGGGCGTGGGTCGCTGATCGAGATAATGGCCTGCAATTGCTTTCTGTCCAATTGTTTAATATTACCTCACCAGATGTAACCGAAGGATATCAAGCAAATGCGACGTTTAACGATAACAACGCGATTTTATTCGGCTTCACAGATACAGAAGATAAATCAAGCTCGTTGATTGTAAATATCACTTCGCTGTATAACTCCACTCACCCCGTGATTTATTCCGCTTCTGCGTGTCCGCTTACTTGCGGCGAATTCATCACAAACGCCACGGGTTCGATGTCTGCGGAAGACTTGGCACAAGCTCCCTTTAAGGTGTCTTGGTCGGTAGTTCGGACGGATTTGGGAACCTCTGAATATGTGGGCGGTTCGTTTGTCCTTGGTCCCAACACGTTAACGGCTTCGCCGGATGTCTCGCAACATACAAAAAATATTTTTGTGGTGGGGATTTTAATCGTGCTCGGTGGAACGGTTGCGGCCCTATCAAGTCCGGGCTTAGCAATTTTGACCCTTGTCGCATCGGCTACGTTGTTCATGCTTGCCAACCTCTTAGACCCTCTTATCGGTATTCCTGTCTTACTTGTCGGGGTGGTTGTCGGTGTGATTACCTTATACCGGGGGCGGGGTGGATAATGGCAGAATGGAAGAACGTAACGACGGGTGTAATGATTATTGTCTTATGTCTTAACGCGTCGTTTATTCTCCTTGATGCAACCGGAGTAACGGGAGTCCTTGGGGTAAGTATTGGACTAGATCAGACTCCTTTTTCTGCCTTTACTGCCAACGCCCAAAGCATCACCACAACGCCGAATAATTTAGGCTTTGCAGAGGTCGCAAGCATTCGACTCGCTCAAATACTCGCCGGATTTTGGAACCTTGGCTTTGCATTACCAAAGGTATTGATTTCGATCGGAATCCCCGGGGTGATTGTGACCTTTCTAACGGCTCCGCTTTATGCCTGTTTTGTATTAAGTGTGATATTTTATATCACCGGGAGGGCGAGCTAAATGGTTTCGTGTCCCGACTTAAACGGCGATTACATGGAAGCGTTTACAAACGAAACCACTTTCGACGTAATGAGCGGCCTCTATTGTCCGTATTATGACGCTGTAGGCCAATCAAATAGCGCCGCCGTGTTTATTATTTTTGGAATAAGTGCGTATGTGGGCCTCGTAAATAGAAGCTTGAGCGTGCTCGCGATATATTTGGTCCTGACCTTTTCGAGTTTGTTATATCTCATCGTGTGGGCGCCATTTAACGCATTAATTTTCCTCACGCTTGCGGGAGCCCTTGGGTTTGGGCTGTTCCTCTTATATCGGCGGATTGGGTCCAATTTGTGAGCGTGGAAATTATATTTAATTGGTATGTACTTATCTACCCCGTGGCGATGGTCTTCGGGATTGCACTCCATGAACCCGCCCATTTTGTAGCGGCTAAATTGGCCGGGGCCTCTAATATCAAAATGGGACTGACAAAAGAAGGGGACGGGTATCTCCGTTATGATTTAAAAAACCTTTCCCGGAAAAAAATCCGGGTTATTGGGTTGGCTCCGATCTTGGCCGCTTTTATTATTGTGGGGTTAAACGTAATCGGTCCGCATCGATTAGAATGGTATTGCGTAGCTTTTGGGTTGGTGGTTTATACCTCTTGGAGCGATCTCAGCGTAAATATTGCACTGGGACAAGATGCAAAAATAAAACAATTTTATCATTCCATTCCGAAATATGTCCGGTTGTTTGTGGTTGCTTGTTTCTTTTGGCAGATAACGAACCTCATGGTTTATTCATTAGGCGGGCGGGGGGTGATGGCCTCAGTCGTAGAAATAGGGGGGCAACTCACCGCATTATTTACGGCGTACTATGCGGCGTATATTATGATTTTTGACCCGTCGCGGGATTGACCTTATCGGGCAAACTCGTTGAATAAATCCCTGTGAAGTTCCTCGTAAAACTTTCTATCGGCTTGCATCTGTTTTTTCATTAAGTCTAAAATCTCACCTCTGAATAAATGAAATTGGTCTTTCCTTTCTTTAGAATTCAAGTCTCTATTTTCTGCCCGAGAAATGTCATATCGCTCTAAATTTTCGCGCATAATTCTATTATTTTCTTTTGTAGAAACTGATTTAAATAAAGTTTTAAACTCGTCCTTTGCTTCGGCCCACGCGACAGAAAAGACTTTTTCAAACTCCTCCCGGACGATGTGCTCGAGCGAGTACTCCTCGATCTCTGTCGTTCCCTTTTCCGTTCGATAGGAAACGTCTTCAAAAGTCATTTTTCCTTCAATTGATAAAATCCCCATGCGGGAAATTCGCAACAGTTCGCCCGCTCGGGTCTGTTGTTCTTTGGACGGGTCCAATTTGACGATATCAATTAAACCATGTTCGGCGAGTAGATCGGTTCGTTCTTGGATATGGTTAAGCGAAGCATATCCCAAATTGTGGGCAATTACACTCCGAGAAACTGCCAACCCGTGGGACATATTTGAAGGGCTTCGCGTGTTATATAACAACATCATGATTCGAAAATCTATGTGGCGAAACCAGTCAGGCCAATACCCGAAGGTCTGAGGATTTTTTAAAAAGTTTGATACAGGACCATGCCCGGCGAGTTCACTAAGTCCGCCCCGTCGTGGGATTATATGGATCTCTTGCGTTGTTTGGTTAGAGTTGGCCATATTGAAAACCTCGCTATCAAGGTACAAAAGCTCATTTATCCGATGTTTTCGTTTTGTTTTGTCGTGCAAAGATTTATATATAATAATGGTTATTAAAGAAATAGGATTTTACTCTCTAAGTGAAATCAAACGATGGGGAACTCTCTCAAGAGTAATAAAAGGAGTCTCCCATCGCCCAAAGACACCCCAGAGAATTTAATCCGGAAGTGAAACAATGAGAGACAATTACAATTATAAGACGACGCACCAAAAAGATAGCGGATTTCAAGAATTCTATACGGAAACAGATATTAAACATTTGGAGGACATGGCCCTTCATCATCCTTCCGAAACTTTTCGAAAAATTGCCTTTAGTTTGTTGGAACGTGAACAGGCGAGGAGGTCCTCGAATGAATAATTTCACGTTTGATCTTTTCCACGATGTCCGGGTGTTGGGCGATCATTTTGTACAACTCCGAGGCTTCCAAGAGGCTCGGATCTTCGGCGGCTCGATGGATAAGAGCGCTTTCAGCTTGGGCCAACTTCTCCCCGTGGAGATGAAGCCCGATATCATCGGCAACAAGTCCGCAGTTCATACAAGAAAGATACAAGTCATGGACGGGGGTGAAATACCCACACCGAGCACATTCTCGAATCGGGGGGGCTTGGGTGGTTGCTTCTCGGGGCTCCAATCCCATCCCTATCAAAATGGAATTTTCCAATTGATGAGGGCCAAAATGGGCGATATAGTTGGCGCAAGATTTACTTCCCCGCTTCCATCCGAAAATACTTTCAAGATGGGTTTGGGACATTCCCGCCGAAGCCTTAAACGAGGCCGCAGATTTTCGAAGGTTTCGAAGATGGCACGGTTTGACCGTTCGATCTATTCCCACACGGGAAGCAGCGGAATAAATCACCTTTCGGATAGCGCTCGAGTTGAGGCGTTGAGATGTTCCTTTCCTTCCCATGCCATACCACAACGGGGCGCCGGGGTCATGGCGTCCGGGGTGGGTTTTGAGGTATTGAATCAACCAAGGAGCGCCAAGCGTAACCGGAACCGTTCGGCGGGCGTTGACTTTATCGAATCGGATAAATGCAGAAACTCGGGGGGGCTTTCCGTCGATAAGTTCGACGGTGATATCTCCCACGTTCATCCCTTCGAAACTGAAAGGCCGGGGGCCAATATCAAAAGCCACCATAAGGATAGCTTGATCTCTTGGGTTAAAGCACGAATGAGCCATTTCAATAATATCATTATAGGAAAAGAGGCTCTCAATGGTCGGGGTCGGGTCGTAGTCTTTGGGGAGGTTCGAATTGATCCACTCCAAGGATTCCGGGACGCCATCGAGACAAAGCTCGGCGAACTTTTTAAGGACGAGCTTTCGGTCCCTTTTCGTCCACTCGCTCCACTCTTGGTTATTAATCATAATGATTATTTCTTCGGCCTTTTCCTTCGAGGTAAAAGCCTCATAAATGGGAAACGGGGTATATTTGGAAAGATAAAAAATATCTCCGAGATATTTATCAATACGAAACATACCATACCGGGCCGGATCAAGTTCCAATTTTCTCAAAAACAATTTGAGCAGCTCTTTAAATCGTGGGTCGGGTTGTTCTTCTATCAGTTCGATTTTTCGTGTAAGCTCTCGCCTTTTTTGGGCGAGAATCTCGGGCGTTTGTGTTGTCATTATATCTCCGGGTGTCTTTGTACCGTTGGACTTTCCCCTTGTCATGGGGGAGATATAAAACCATCGTCCAAAAATTACCGGGAGGTGAACCCCTGCAAACATAGCCTAATCCGGGCCATATTTTCGGGGGTTCAGGTCCCCGACGGTTTTGGGGAGGTGGCTTGAATGTCTTTTGATACAGTACACCTTCAGAGCTCTGAGGAGTTAAATCAACCCTCTGATGAATATGTCTCTATAAAGTGGCTAAATGCATACCGACAAGAACGCCGTGCAGATCAAGAACGCATTGAGGCGCTTGAATCTGAAATAAAACAGTTACACAAACTTATTTTACAAAATAGGCCCCAAGCCGTAGAATTTGAAAAGATGCTTCAAGCAGATTATAAGGGGCATTGGGAGGCAATCGGGCGAAAAAGTAACCAGTTCAACACAACCCAAAAGATCGCCATTGATATCGCTCATTTCTATTATGAGATGCTCGGGCTTGGAATTGAGATAAAAAGATATTCGGGTGGATATAAAAAACCGGATGTTTTACCCAATGTGTTAAAAACGGGCTCGGGGTCGGGAATTATCAAATGGTTTGACCGTCGCCGTAATATGGACATAACAACCCAACACATTAAGCGGGCGTTTAAGTTGTTATGTGAAGTCGGGAATGTGAACCACATCGCAACAGATGGGGGAATCGTTCGTTTTGAAATGGACACGGTCCAAGAGATCGAACCCCAAGGAATGGCCCACTATGCCCAAGAATATACCGGGAAGGCAGCAGATAAAAAAGAAGGTTTCACCCATACCGGAAACGCTGAAACCATCTTTGTTATTGGCTCCGTTGGTGGGTTGTTATACGGTCCAGATGAACACACCGAAGCAGAGGACCGAAAATATCACCGGGAAAAACAATATCATTCATATGCTGAATTAAAAAAGATTTACTCACCCCCAAATTATGCAAATGAATTATTTATTTCTAAGGGGGGAAAATGAGCGAATTCATCCCGATTGATTGGGTTCTCGAGGAGTTCGAATATAGCCACCAGTATGATTTTTATCAATTAATCGAGGGTTATCATTTTTATGATGATTCTAATCGAAAAGATGGGGGTTTTAAAATAGAGGTGTCCCATCCATGAACCCATTCAACAAACCCATTCAAGGCGTGAATGGCTTTTTTCTCCCGAGGGTTAAACCCCCTCCGTTTGAACGGGTATAACTATAAAAAAATTTAGTTATATCTAAACTGATAGCCGTAGGCTCGAACGAACCACATACACGGGTATATATACGTTCACTTTTTCCGTGTGTTTGGGGGTGATCCCCGTCAAATAACCCCTTCAAAGCTTGAATGGCTTTAGACGACTAGGGGCATACATGTGCAGAGTGAAAGTAAAGACGGCGCTCTCTATCATTTCCGATAGATTTAAGACGATGCATGACTAGTTATAAAACGCCTAACTTATAAAAGGTGGGCTAACTGGAAATGTCTTTGTAGAGAGGACTTCCGAGAATGTCTCTTTCAATCCTCTCTAAATCCAATTCGGAACTTTCCGGGGTTTCGTACGTCATTAGCGGTCCCCGGGAATATCCTCGTTTTAATCAAACAAGGAGTTTTTACTCCGCTCGTCTGTAATTTTTGGGGAGCTTCTAATCCCGGCGTGGGTAATATAATGATTTAAAAATACGGTGCTATCTAACTTCCACCCCAAAAAGGTCTTGACGTGGTTGGGGTCTAACGGCTCCCCTCCGTCACCTGTAAGGAGTTGAGTGGCAGCAGATCGCCGGAAGTCGTGAGGGCGGACATATAACGCCTTATGTGTTTTACTTTCTTCGTCTATGTCTTCGGGATACTGTTGCGCGTATACCTTCCCCGTTTGAATGACATAGCGCTGCATCTGCCGCGTAGATAACCGGGTCCCTCGTTGAGATACTAGGGGAAACTTGTAACTTTCTACCTTCGAACTCGCCGGGTTTTCTCGGTATCCGGTTTTTGATTTTCGAATAATTAACCAATAACAACCGTCCCGGTTGATGAGGTCCCCATCATTTAAGTTCCTCACTTCTGAAACCCGAAGGCCAAAAGATAGCAGCCGCATCACTTGGCGAGATAGCTCCGAGGTTCCACACGCGATGAATTTTTCTGTTTCTGCCCGCGACATCCAGACGGGGCGCCCCTTCTTTGTTGTTGAATAATGGCCCAATTGCATTTTATAAATTCACCGCAACCAATAAAATTAAAATTAAATTGACATAGGGCGCGATTCTTCGGAAGTCATAATCTACACCATAAAAAAATATCGACACCCGAACCCGAAGAGGGAGACGGGCGGGTTTTCCTTCTTTGTTATAATATGTGAATGGTTTCATTTTTTTAATTATTCTTCGACCTCTTCAAATAGATTAATAGTTACTACTTTTCCATCGCCATCCTCAAATCCGTGCTCCTTTTCATATGCGATAGCTGTTTCAAGGGCTTTTTCCATCCCTCGGATGACTGCCAAAGTCTCCCCCCTGTAGTCGAGGGAGTAGATGTTGTTGTCTTCTATTTCTCTGTTTTGGGTGTCTTTGATTTCTCCCATACTCTTCCTTACACCTCTAAGTACTTAACTATGGCGGATAATTTATAATATCAGACATAATAACACCATACCCGGGGTATTTTAGGGAAATTGATATCTAAATCGTTTATTTATGTCGCAAAAGGGGATAGTTTGCGACTTAGCTAAACAGCGGCCCGGTGTGAAAAAAGATAAAATAACCAAATACCGCACCCATCAACACCGCGACTAAACTCGATATAATTAAAACCGCATTAGTCGACTGCCCCGAAAGGGCCTTTAACGCTGCTTTGGTCATCTCTGACTGTATCGCCCGGTTTCCTACACCAAAACCCCCGGACTCAGAGAGCCGAGCGACTAACAACCGCAAAGAAATTACGAACCCCGTCCGACTGGATTCGTTTGATATCTCACTCGATACACTAGATGGAATAATTCCCACCATGTCCCCAATCTCGTCCCCCGTCTGTAGATATCCCGCATCTTCTCCGGGTTTGGTGTCAATTGGGCGAGAAAAAACTCGGGTTTCTAATTCATTCCTAAACGCCGCCTTTTCGGGGAGGTAGCTAATGCCAAAGGGTCTATTTCCTAACATCATCACCGAATTATTTTTTAAGGGTGTCCAGATATCACCCCGAAGAATTTCCCACGTGTCCGATTCTCCCCGGCGCATAGGAAGCAAAAAATAACCCTTTTGGGCTTCATAAAATAAACACGTCCCATTATTTGCCATCTGTCCCAACATAAAACACAACCCACCCAACGAACGAACCCCGACCAAGTAGGACAAGAGCGGAACTAAAACCAACCCCAAAAACGCCCCGGCCAACACAAGGAAAACAGTTAAAAGAACAGCCATAACGGAATCACCTCCCCGACTTGCTGAACGTTTGCGGGGCTTTGGAGCATGTCCGAAACATACATCAACCCGACCCCGGCGGCAAAGCTGATAAGAACGCTCCCCGTCGTTTTTAAAACATCAATATTGGAATATCCGGTTTGTGAAAGTCGAACATATCTTTTTAACAATTCAGGGAGTGAACTCTCCCCCGAAGCCATTAACAGACTCTCGCACCCGGACAAGTCGACGAGCTCGGGCTCGGTCTTAATCATGATATGGGCATTTATTCCCTGAATCTCCTTTTCTTCGTCCGGTTGTGCGGGCTTTTTCTCTTCGGGTTCGGGGACGTCGTTCCCCTTTTTTGGAGACCTCTTTCTTATTTCCTTTTCCGGGTCTTTATTTATTGACCGTTTGAACGTGTGTAAATGTTTCCCCGCTGAAACATGCTTTTTTATTTTGTCGCCATAGGCTAGCAACACCGGGGAAAAAATAAAACTAAATTTTTGACTTGTAATAAAAACCGGATATTGGGAATAACTTCCAATGTTTAAAAACGGGTTAGATATCCCATAACTATCCGCATAATAATTATAATTTTTCCGCCCGGCTTTTACCTCTTCACATAATAACTCATTATTATACGAAGACGAAACAAGCCGAAGCCCCCCGCCCTGACCTTGAAACATGAGGCGTTTATAATTTTTACACGACATATCAAAAAATAACAACGCGAGGGCGTGCGTTATCTTTTGGGGGAGTAAGCTCGCAAAGATCGAGGGAATGCATAATAACAACAACCCCACCACAACGCCAATTAATAACGGTATGAATATACTCATACTTGTTCCTCCTGCATTCTTTTTACGTGTCTTTGGACTGTTGTCCAAGAAATCCCCAATTTATGCCCAATAGCTCGCATCCCCATGCCTCTTGAATACATCTGATAAATTTCTTTTTTTATTTCTTCTGTTAATGGGTACCCTTTCCCCGTCCCCGTTGTATATCGTTTAAGTCGGGGATTCATCCGAACAACCCCCGGCGTTTTGGTTTATCCTGTTTCCGATCTTCTCGGAGTTCAGACACCGAAAACGTCTTACTTACATTTTCTAAGAGGAACCCGTCCCGGCTTCGATAGTGACGAGCGATCACATTCAATAAAACAGTACTCACGCTAATTTTTTCGGCGTCCGTTAATGGAGCTAAATAATCGTTTTCGTTATTCGTGCAAAAGCTCCGAAACTTTCCCGTCCATGCACTCGATGACGGCGGGAGACTTGCCAAAAAAAGCAACTCTATAGTTTTAGATAAATATTTCATTTCAATTAAATCCCCCCGTTCTTTGTAAAAACTTAAAACAAAATCCTGAGATAACAATCCCCGTAATGCTGCTTGGGAATGTTCAGGAATTCCCGAAGCGATTAACTTATCAAAAAACTCCGGGGACTCTTTGAAGTCGAGAACATTATCGCCGCCTATACCGGGGGCAAATTGCCCCCCTATTTCTATTTGGTTAAATTCGCTTTCACTCATGTTTAATATATATGGGTAGTGTCCTTTGCTCCGGCTCCACTCTCTCGAAGCCAATAATCTTCAATCCTAGTGATTGTGGTATGCGGGACGCCCATCCCCTTCCCAATTTGCCTATAACTTAGGCCTAACACGTGGTGCATTTTGTGAAATACCTCACCCAATGCCAAACGTCTTATTTGTTTTTCCGTTTTCACTTTTTTTTCACTTGTCACACTCTCGTAATTTTCCCGAAATTCTTCGAGATATTTGTCTTTTAATTCTGCGAGGTATTGATATGCCTCGGTGTGCTCGGTGTTGGGATAGTTAAACGGTTGGCCTAATCGCTTCCGTCTTACCTTCCCATCTTGGAAATTTACAATTATTTTATACGCAACACATTTTCCCGGAACTTCATCACAAACCAAATTATAGTTAGCAAGCTCGCGGACTCGTTTGGTAATGTGCTGCCAAGATCCGCACGTTGTAATCGTCCATATCTGTTTTACTCGTTGGACTTGGACAAGGTGAGAAAGCGTTAAAGTTTCTGTTTTTTGCCACCGTTGGGCCTCTAACCCGAAGACGTTCGCCTCGTCTAAAATCAGCGCCGTTTTTTGTTTGGCAGCGCTCCACGCGTCCATATACGTTAACGGGCTCATATGACACTGTTCAGAGGGAACCACCGGAGTGCTCCAATGGTGATTTAGTGCATAATATAACGCACACGCAAGCGAACTTTTTCCACTTCCAAGAGATGAGTTTTTTCCGGATATAATAATATATCCTCCGGCGGTTCGCTTCTCGGTGTGTTCGTTGAGATCCTGAAAAAACTCATGGCATTCCCACGCGTCGAGCTTCATGGCAAAGCTCCGGGATTCCATCCCAATAATGCCCAATACATAAACCCAACAGCAAACAAAAACAACCACCCACACAAAAACACGAAAAGGGTTAAATTGTCCATTATTTAAAATCCTCATCGTTTACGCCGGGGACTCGTAACATAATCGGGAGTTTATCATCTACAAATAAATTTAATTGAACAATTTCCATAAACCGCCGAGTTTCTCGGAATGCGGTTACAATTGCATCATATGGGATAACCGTATCTTGATACCTATTTTCTGCCCTTCCCGAACTGCCGAGCGTTGTCGTGTGTTCTCTGGTTGCGTACGTGATCCGTTCGGGTAAATCCACCACCCGGCCCAGCCCGTAAATTTCCCGTATCTCTGTATTGCAATACGTGACCACATCCGGAATATCTAACGCCCCGAGGTGGATCTCTTCACCATCCCAAAAATCGACCCCGATCGTTTTCGCCTTTTTCTTCATCATCGGTTCTAAAAAGATGAGGAGGGGGATCATTTTCCGCCGAAGACCTTCGGCAGCTTGGGCGATGGGAACGGGCCGGGAACTACTTCGAAGGGCTGCGATATCTGCAAAGGTGTCATACACCTGTTTTTCTAGATCAAATAACAATTCTAAACGTTTGAAATTCTTTGTTTCATAAATGTCCCCGGTTAACGCTTGAGGGACTTCATTCTCTTTAAATCCCGGGCTTTCTACCTTATTGGTTGCTTTGCTCATATTGTTTTAATTGATAGACCACAAAAAAGAAATTATACATAAAGTAGCACCAAAAAAACCCCAAAAACACGGCAAAAATGGCCTGTACTTTTACCAATTGCATCACTTGGGGAAGTGCAATAAAACCCAATAGACACACGCTTAAAATAGCCGAACAGCAAAACGAAACAACCGCGTCGGCGGGTTTGGTCAGTCCGCGAGATTTAGAGATAACGATCTCTTTTTCTGAGGTGAGTCCGTGCTCTACGATTTCCCTTACTGCGTCCGAAAGACTTTTAAACGGTTTGTCTTTTCGTTTATAATAATTCTCGATTTTTTCATATTCGTCCAGAGTGAACCGAACCCCGACGGTTTTTGATGTGCTCATGGTCTACCGTTTACAGCTGTTTTACACTGTTTGCAATGTTGTACAATGTCCCGACTTATATATTTTGCGCCATTTGGTTACTTTTGGATGTCAAAAATATCCAATTTCCTCAATAATCTTGATCAATATCAAGAAGTAGGAGCAAAAGCGTTAGGAGTAGAGCATCGCTTCGCTATCGGTGGCATAAGCATGATGCAGGCCGTCTTAGGTGTTGTAACCTTGGGCATAGGGATTTTAATCGGCGTTGTGGTGTATAATTCCATATCAACCGCCCTCCCGGCACCAACCCCCGGCAGTACTCTTTCAACCTTATTTAACTCAACAACCACGCAGTTCAGTTCGGCCTTAAGTTTTGGAGTAATATTTATAATATCTTTATGTCTAAAACGGGTAAACGATCGGGCTCGTGGTGCTCGTAGTCAGTATGGCTGCGCTTGTGTTGAAGGTAATTAAGGACATTTAAGCTCCTCTGGTGAGACAATGAAAACGGGCGGCAAATTAACCGCCCCTTACTGTTTTTTTGAGTTAATACTCTAAAATGTTACAAACGTTCACTTTTTCTGTTAATATTCGTACGTTTGATATTCTTCATAAAATACCGCCATTAGTACCATGAAGATCCCCGCCGCTAACATAATTAACCCACACACTTTAAAAATTACAAAATTCAACTTTGAGACAAGGGGCTCGATTGGGACGGCATTGGGTCCCCCTGCATCGATTGAAATGGCAACAGGCCCCAACGTATCAAACAGCGGACCCCCGACAATTAATAACAAATAGAGGCCGACAATAATCATACCAAACGAAAACATCGCATTGACGAGCTTCATCGCATGACCTCCCTTTCACTTGCATTGATACCCTTAACAATCAGCCACAACGTCCCAATAATGACTGCAATCAGTAAAAAAAACGGTTGTATAGCGTTGAGATTTGCCACCATATCCACACAATGCGTAATCGCTCCGCATTGGGCTTGTGTTTTCAATTGTTCGACAACGATATCAATTACAATATAAAACAAGCTACAACAAAGCAAATACCAGAAATATTTTATTAACGTTTGGCCGGGCATTATTTATACAACTCCACTTTTGGAACGTTTACTTTTGGAACGTTTACTTTTGGAACGTTTACTTTGTAATCGACCTCGGGGATATTTACCTCCGGAATATTTACCCGGGGGATATTAACCTCCGGAACGTTTACCCTCGGAATATTTACCCGGGGGATATTAACCTCCGGAATATTTACCCGGGGGATATTTACCTCCGGAATATTTACCCGGGGGATGTTTACCTCGGGGATATTAACCTCGGGGATATTAACCTCGGGGATATTAACCTCGTCTTTAAACAAGTCAAGCAAGAACCGCCGCCGGGTGCGTTCTGCGCGTTTCCTCTTGGCTGCGAATCTTTTTTGTTCTATTTCTCGGCGTTTGATATCTGCCCGGAGTCGCATCCGGAGCCGTGAGTTTTGTTTTAATTTTAATTTTTCGGGGACCTTTTGGCGAACGTCTAACCTTTGGGCGATGTCTTGGCGGACCCCGACCGCAGCCCCTTGAGCTTGCGCCGTTATCACATCCAAACCCGGCGTTTGAATCGGTGGGAACGGAATAGCATCGGGGGCCATATAATCCAAGTCAGGGCGTAACATAACCCCGGCCCCATCTGTTGGAGGGAAGTTAAAACGGAGCGCCGGATCGGTCCCGTAACCCATCGGATTTTGTAGCTGTTGGACCTGTTGCATTTGTCTTAATGTAAGAAGTTGCTGAGGGCTTAAAATAGCCTCCGGGGGCATATAATCGAGGTCCGCTTTTTCCCCCCGGAATACCCGAGAATCTATAACAGGGCCGAATTCCTCGAGCAATTGCTCTTGGTAGGCTTGCATCACCGGGTCTATTTGTTGCCGTTGGCGATAGTATGCAGTTTCGGCGCCTTGGAGCCCCCGCATAGTACGCCGTAAATCTGGAAACACAAAATCCATGCCCAACGCGATCGGAATGGCTTCGGGGAGATAATTTGCCGCCCTTCTCCAATCATACCACAGGGCATCTTCGGGGACATAAATAGGGTTTCGGTAAGGGGCGCCTTCTTGGCTTCTAATCGCCCGCAGTTCTGTTCTTAGGTTTGGAAATGCTACTTCTCCCATTTCAAACACCTGTTCCCATCCTAATCGGTCGAGCTTTCTCGCTTCTTGTAATGTGGCATCTAATGTAGCATCCATTGACGGACTAACCCCCCTTATTTCCGAAACCTCTTTTTCTAGCTCTTCGAGTAATTCCGAAAAATCGGCGGTTTTTCCGTACGCATCGAGATATTCCTCTCGTTGTTCTTTTAGCTCTTTAATTCTTTCAAGCCTTTCCTTTCTTCGTGCTATTGCTGCAAGTGCTTTGTCTGAGCGTTCTATCTGTCGGGGGGTTAACTCGTCCACTTCATAAATCTCCCCGGTTCTTGGGTTTCTCATTAACGGCGAAAAGTCGACCCGCGACGTCATTCCGGTCCCGATGGGGGTTTCAATTATACGCGGCCCATAGCCGGGGATAGTAATCTCGGTCGGGATAGATATCAGCTCTCCGGGTCGGGTGAGTTCTATAAAGCCCCCGGGAGATTCAACGATCGGGGTGTATGTTCTTAGTATATAATCGTCCAGACCCCGCCCGAGCCTTTGGGCGCCTCTTGCGCCATATCTTCCACCCTGTAACATCGCTTGGAGCGCGAGTTCTTCAACCCCTAACGAGCCCCCCATCCGGGCAGCAAATCCCGGATATTTTAGATTTAGCGCCGCCTCGAGTGCAGCCTCTCCGGGTTCCGTTACAAACTCGAACCCTTTCCCAAGTGTTCGCGATACTGCCCCACCTTTTGCAAGTGTTCCCGCAATAAAAGGATACGCGATTAATTCGCCCGCGAGTTGTGCCTCAAAGAGGTCCGGGTCTTTTCGATAACTTTCTTTTATTCCGGGAATAATTCCCGCCCCCCAATCGACCACGCCCGCCCCAATTGCTGCCGCTGCCCCGATGCGGTCCACGTTGGGAGTCATATAATACCCACTGTCTCCCCACGCGTCGGCGGTTCGTGCTGCCTGATATTCTTCTTTAGTTAATCCGCCTCGATAGATATCTCCGGGAACTTGTCCGACCCCTATTAAAAAATCAAGCCCTGACGGAATATCTAACAGGTTAAGGCCCGCCTTTGCCATTTCGAACCTTTTCCGTTCGTCGCGTAGTTGCATATCTAAGAGCGCCCCCGCATAGGGTCCAAGGTCGCCCCGAGGTGGTAAAAATTGCATACGTTCCCCGAGTGCATACCCAAACCCAACGGGTCCGAAAAGAGAATCGGCACTTTGTCCCGGCGATATATACGACGGGGCCAATTGTGTCCGTTGTATTTGGTCTAACGTGGTCCCGGTTCCGGGGAAAAAGGTATCGGCGGCGACTTGCCACACCGGAGGAATTCCCGCTTTTGTCTGTTGGTAGATCATAGACATATCTTGGAGATTTTGGCGGGTTTGGTCCCAATTTGGAAGCGGTGCGGTGTAGGGTCCAAATGGTTTAATCGAACTGCCCCGGGTAAAGATGGGAGTCATTGGGGGAGGAGGCAAAAACGCGGGAATGTCGTAAACTTCGCTCTGTAGTTGATAGCTTTTTTCTGCTCGGTCGAGCGCATTGGCGAACGCTTGGAGTTGGTACCCGCTCGGGGCCTCTCGTCTGAAAAAATCGCTTTCAGGTTGGAGTATATTGAACATTTTCGCAGCCTCGGAACGTATTCGGTCGGCTGACATACGCGGAGGCCCTGAGCCCCCCCATTTGAAGCCCTCACCCAATTGCCAAGCTAAAAGCGCTTCTTTGCGTCTTTGTTGAAAGCCTTTTTGCGTTTCTGTCAAGATCCAATCGTTGGGGGTGCTTTGTGTTAATGTAGAAAGTCCGAGTTTTACCCCTGCCCGTTGTTCGGGGGTTAGTTGCTGCATGATTTGGGCAGAAGGACTAAACGCCACGGGTTGGGTTTGGGTCGTTTTCTGTTGGGTATAGTCTACGGGTTGATATCTTCCCCCTCCGCCAAAGGGTGCGCCCGTACCCGTTCCAAAAAATGCCCCGGCGGTTGGTATTCCTTTTTTCGTGCTTGTGTCGTATGCCTTTTGTGCGCTTGTCGGTTGGAATAAAAGCTTTTTCGGGGCATTCGGTCGACTATCATAATAATAATAACCGGAATCCTTTCCGGGGACTGCCCCCGTCTCAACGGCTACAATTTCGCGATATTGTTGTTTTACCATTATAGTTTATCCCTCCCCCGTAATGCATTTGCCGGGGCGTTGGTCATTACGTCGATGAATACACCCACGACCATAATAACCGCACAAACGGCGGCTATGATTTGAATGGCTGCATAGTCGAACAGCTTCCCGGCGGTTCCGATATCTGCATAAACCGCGTCACTATATAACGCAACAAGGGCAAACAACAACGCAGCGAACGGACCCCCGACCCACACCGGGACACGATATAAAAAGGTTACATACGCCGAAAGCACCGCCAAGACAATCAGCAGCATAAAGACACCCTCAGAAATCATAAAAAGCCCCCTCTCCATCCGGAAAAGATGAGCACAACCCCACCCATTAAAATAATAGCGATCCCGATTTTTCCAAAGGCCAAGTTTAATAAATCCGTGGTTAAAATGTTGGCGTCACTTTGGACGTGGTATTGATAATCAATAGTAAAATTTGAAGCGTGGGAGTTTAATAATGGATTATTTGCCACGTTTAGCGTGGTAATAACTCCCGTCCCCGCGTCCCATTTATAGTGAATTTTAGGAGCGGCTAAAATTTGATTGGTCCCACTTTTATTTGTTGCTACTCTTACATCTCTCGAATATTTCACCCCGTCAAGGTTCGAACCATCGAGGACGGTGGCGGCTCCGGCGACGGGTGTCCATAGCTCCCCGACGATGGTCGCCTCTTCTCCATGTTGGGGGGCATAGTTTAAAATAAAGACAGAAACGCCGATTAACACGATTAAACACACAAAACCGAACGTTTTTCCATCCATTTAATAACCATTTGGCTCGAAACCGCTTAAAATTGTTGTATATTAAGATAAATTTATCCCTTTTTAAAACATTTGTTCCATTATATGGAACAGAAAGCCGAAATTTTAGAACGTTTGGCGGATTGCATGATCGAAAATGATATCGAACCCGAAGAGCTAATCTCTGAACTGGTCGAGGTTCGAAAACTTCCCGTTTCTCGGCGGGCCGCGTTGGGCCTTGGTTTGGGGGCGCTTGCTCTCGGTGCAGGGACCGGAAATGCCTTAGCCGGAGACGTCTCGACGGGTTCAGTCGCATCCCAAACGGTTCAAGCGGCTCAGATAACCGGAACCGATAACAGCGAAATAATAGATCTTTCTAACAACTACGCCGACTTATCGAATAAAGGATTTTTTGTGCTCCCTCAAACCTCCGGAAGTAGCCCCGGGGGTATTGTTGCGGGCGGATTGTGGTGGGATACCTCGGTTTAGCTCATGACCTTACTCCGTTCCTTAAAGGTGTTAGCTAACGACGGGGCAACAGTTAAAGAGGTTCCCGTATGGGCAAACGGAACGGCGTCCGGTTCGTATTATGAACTTTTAAAATTTAATGACGGAGTAGACCCGAACGCCGGGTTTGTAGCTTTTGGCCCAACATCGGACCCTAACGCAATCGGAGAAATTAAAGTAGAACACGGAGTGCATGGAACTTTATCCCCAATTTCCAGCCTCGTTAGTTGGACGACAATCGAGGATTTCAGCAACTTTCCTACGGATGCTTCCGTCCCTCCATACGATCTGATCTATGGAAATCCAGCGGCCAATCTAGTTAAGATATTAAGCCCAACGCCGCCCGGAATATCTCAAAGCGCAGAACAAAGCAGTTCAACCGCGTCGACGCTTGCAAGTTATAACGGGGGAGCGGCACAATATCAATTTAGTCCCGGTGAAGAATTTCAGATGTATTTTCAAATGAATTCCA
>MDTE01147816.1_pt1 | contig 19147 bp, 9 predicted proteins | sample 811231 | NCBI WGS metagenome assembly MDTE01 (sample SAMN05326651, study PRJNA326480) | marine metagenome | isolation source: seawater | place: Indian Ocean: Red Sea | collected 2010 | reverse complement strand
GTGACATTGACTTTGGTGCCAAGGTCTGGTATGTCCACCATGAAAGGTGGAGTGCAAACGGGTCTTTCAATGCCGCGACTCCAATTTGAAAATTCAGCGTTAAATTTAAAGAAATCGTGACGAGGAAACAGGGATTTAGTTTGCAATAGATGCCAATTGTCGTTGCTGTATTGGCTTCATTCGTTTACGGCTGTTATGTTTTTGCTAATGGAATCATTTGATGGTGCCGGGAGCGGGGCTTGAACCCGCGACCTTCGGATGTCTCAGACACCTGAGGGGTTTTGCGCCTCATCTGTTCCGTGAACTGCCCTATGAGTCCGACGCTCTACCAACTAAGCCACCCCGGCGTGAATCGCCCACCGTTGGACCCTCTTTGAAACAATCGGATGAACCTGACTCGGGCGATGAGTTCTTGATGAGGTCATGAGTGGCGTGGATTGATGATGGACCTTCAGACCTTGATGGCGGAAAGGGATTCCTATCGTCCAAAAGATGGTGAAAAAAAGAAACGCCGAAGTGGTGAAGACCTCGGTATCGAAAGTTTCGACCCGGTAAATTATGTCGCAAAAGAGAGAGCAGAAACAGGTTCAATGTGGCTTGTTTTGGCTTTTTCAATCTTTGTAGCATGCGTTATGCGTTATACGATTATGCCAGGATTAGACCCATCAAATGCTGATTTATTGTACGCACTCCCTCTTATGTTCGTTTTTCTTCTACCAACGCTACATCGTAATGTCATGCCCAAAAAATGGGTAGAGCATTACAAAGGCTCAACTTGGTTCAAGGCAACTTTTCTCTACGTGTTTTCGTGGCTGGCTGTTTCTTTTTTGTTGATTAATCCTCCAATGGGAGATATCGTAGCCCCGAATGTCTCATCTAACTGGGGCATAATCATGGAGGATGGAGAAGAAGATCACGCCTTTAAGATGGCTGAATCAGGGGTTCTCAACATTACTCAAGGTTACAATGATTCTTGGATAGTCATGGCTTTTTCAGACAATGATGACCCCTCTCATGCGACATACAATGCCACCTTGTCCAATGTTACAAAATCATGGATGCTTTCTGATGAATCCTCAAAATTCAGCGTCATTGGAGAAAATGATGAGCGTTTGCTGATGAGCGAAATAGATACGGATATGGGTGTGGCTTGGGCATTTCCAAGTGATCTCAACGTAGGAACTTACACCCTTGTGGTCACTGTTCTTGAGGATGGTAATCCATGGACTAACAGCCGAACCCTTGAGTGGACCGTTTTGGTTTCAGAGCCAATTGTTTAGTTTCACTTTCACTTCTCTCTGGTGGAAATTCACCAGTATCCAAGCATAAGAGAAGGGTCCATGCAGACCATGGACTTGTTATGTTGGACGCCTCTCTCTCGTTTTGTAAGAGAATTCCGTCAAAAAAAAATAGCTCAGGCAGGCTTTAACATCGCAATCAGCGATTTGATGACCGAGATTGTTCAACAGCATCCGCAACTAAATCAAGGATTCAACACAGAAGAAATCTGAGCTGTCATGGCATCGAGTTGAATGCCTTCTCCCCCGCCTTCAATCAGGCGATAGTCCGTTTCAGCCATGATTTCAGTGAGTTCAAGTTTTTGTGGTTCGGATAAGAAGTCAACTTGATACAATTCACGGTGGAGTTGGTTTACGAAATCAGTACCTGCTAATCCAAATTTATCCAGAATCTCTCTCATGCGCCTTCTTGCCACATGAAATCCATCGGATTTGCATGATAACATGTACTGTTGGAGAGATTCAGGTGGCGCTGTTGCAGTGGTTTCATAGACCAAGTCTTTGGTGATCTTTTCTTTGTTCAAAGCCGCTGCCACTTGAAGTGCAGTAAGGGCTTTACGTAAATCGCCTTGGCTGATTCGAACCAATGCTTGTGCTCCATCTTCCTCAAGTCCAACCTCCTCGGCTTGCGCAACCAAAATAACTTGGTCGTGCACATCCGCATCTGATAATGGTCTAAAGCGAAAAACTGCGCATCTCGATTGTATAGGTTCAATAATTTTTGAAGAGTAGTTGCAGCTGAGGATAAATCTGCATGTTTCAGCGTATTGTTCCATTATTCGTCGTAGCGCACCTTGTGCATCATGGGTAAGCGCATCGGCTTCATCAAGAAAAATCACTTTGAATTCTGCCTTGCCAAATGGCTTGGTTCGAGCAAATTGCTTTACTTTTGTTCGAATACTTTCCAACTTTCGCTCATCGGATGCATTCATCTCAAGCAAATTCTCTCTGTATTGTGTACCAAAAACATCTCTGGTTAATGCCATGGCTGCTGTGGTTTTTCCGGTACCTGGTGGACCTGCAAAAAGTAGATGGGGAAAATCGAAAGTCTGCGCATATGCTGCAAGTCTTTGCACGATGGACGGTTGTCCCCGAATGTCTTGCACTGAATGAGGGCGATGTTTTTCCACCCACAACTCACTCATGTTCTAACTGAAAAGGCGAATGCCCTTGAACATTCGCTTGTGAACGTCTCAATTTTGAGTTCTCTGGCCGAAAGGAAACTATACCACCGCTTTTATCCACGTTTGAGTCCGATGTCTTTGCCACGCCCATTTTCCTTGCGAGTATCAAAAGCCATTCTCTTAGTCGCCATGTTTCTTCTTTCCAGTTCGGTCAATACTGGTTGGCTTCTATCAGATGAAAGTGCTCTAGAAGAAGCCAATAAAATACAATACATTTTTGCGCAAGATTCATCTACGAAAGATAACGGAATATCTGAAGCACTCCAAGACAGGAACAACGGAAATGCTCCTTTTGCTGATGTAGGGATTCAGAATGGGAATGAATCTAGATTGATTATCCAATTTCCATTTAGTAGAGTAAATACCGATCGGATTATCGATGCACAATTGGTTCTATTTTGTGCACCTGCTCCCAATAGCAATGGAAATGGGGTTTTCTACGCTGCACCTCTATATCCCTATTTTGAAGAACAGTGGTCCAATTGGGGAGAATCAGAAAATAATACTCCTTGGGATGAAGCAGGGGCAGATGGAGCCAACGACCGAGATGATTGGGAGGCGCCAACGCTTATCAGTGGAACTTCCTACATTTTCATGAATGTTACCTCGGTTGTTCAACAAGCGGCCCTGAATAATGATACTTCGATTGCGTTTGTTGTCTCTGCAACTAATGCTTTATACCAATGTGGTACAAGAGAAGGCGCAACTAACAATCTCCCTTTCCTAAATATGAATTATACTTCAACTCCCGCTCCAGTTCCAGCTGGCTCGCTTACTCCAACCTTCGTTGAAGACGGCGACGCGTTGATGGACACAACATTCCTATTATCTGCCGACACCTCTCCTACAGTCACTTGGTCGAACTTAGGCGGAACGAACGTTGAAATTGATTTTTCATCATCTCCAGACTGGAAGGCCGAAGGTGATTCTCCTTGGAACTGGAATTCCATAGAGCACTGGTCTAATTTTATAATGAATGGTGCAAATGGTTCGATGAATTATCCAGGTGGTAGCGAACTCGATGTTGGTACGACTATGTATTATCGAATGAGGGCAATCTCCACAACTGGTCAAATCGGTAATTGGACGAGCGGCTATTTTGAACTTCCCGCACATGATGTGACCGACAATGGAGATGGAACCGCTTCATTTTATGTCAATGCTGAAAATCTCGGACTTTCAGATCAAACAATCGACGATGTATTTTTGAATTCAAGTAATACAGGTAAATCCCAAAACTATGATGGCCAACATCTCTCTGTCGGAACAAATGGTCTTGACACACAAAACACTCTCATTCGGTTAAGGGTAGCCGATATAGGACTAAATGGCCAGCAATCATTACAAAGCGCTGAAATTTCATTGAACATGACAAACTTTGGTGATACTTTCATTGCGAGTATTCACCCAGTGTTTTCCGGACAAGAGTGGGATGAATCCTCTGTGACTTGGACTACTTATGATGGCGTCAATGGTTGGGCTGAAGGTGGTCGCAGCGATGCATTATTTTCTATTGATAATGTTGAGTTGAGCAATAATGGACCAGTCTCATTTAACATTACGAGTGCGATTCAATATTGGATCGATAATAATGAAACCTTACCCGATACAATCGATTTTTATCTAAGCGCAGTCAGTCGTGACGAGACGCCCCAAACAGAATATTTTGCTAATTTTAATTCTTCAGAACAAGATTTGAACGCAGTAAATCTCTCAGTGACGTATTTTTCCTCACCCGGTGGTACGGTTGAATTGCCACAACTCACATATCCGATTAATGGTCAAGTTGCTTGGCTGAATAATGAAGGAAACCTAAGTGCTGCTCTCTCTCCTCAGCTCAATTGGACCACTCCAGATGCCATGAATCTACAAGGCACGCTGGAGTTAACCTCAGATCCCGATTTCCGTGATGTAATTTACACCACCACTATCAATCCAACAAGCGAGCAAGAAGATTTGTCTGGTGTAGTTACTCTAGATGCTGGGACAAAGTACTACTGGAGAGTCCAATTTTCAAGTAATCTTGGCCAATTAGGATGGTATGCTTCTGATAGTTTCTTGGTGAGTCTGGTTGAATCTACTTATCTTGGAAACGATCGTCATGAATTGAGGTTACGTCAAGGCAATGCAACAAGTGATGGAATGAGCCCCTTATGTCAAGATACTTACATATCCAGTACGGCACCGACCACAAACAGTAATGGTTATGCTTCAATGCAAGCCCTTTATGCTACTTCTGGAGCCCTATCATCAATATTGCTCAATTGTGATTTGGCAAGTCATGCATTGCCGGATGGATATGCCGTTGAATCTGCCAGTTTGCGATTAACCTTGAGCGAACCACCATCTGCAACTCCAGCGACCCTTGGATTATGGGAATTGGATGTTCACAATTGGACTCAGTCTGGTGCCACATGGAATACATACGATGGTGTGAATAATTGGTCTACACCAGGGGCCTATGGTACCGATCGATTGGGTATGCTTTCATCTCATGTCATGACGAGTGAAGTCACAGGTGCATCTCTTGAATTCAATGCCACACTCGCCGTTCAAAATGCAATGAGGGAAGAACGCGGCTTGGACCTCATCTTGGATGTGCTCAATCCTGGTTCCGGACAAACCCGCTACGTATACATCGCAGAGTCTGTTTCACAACTCACCGAAGATAAATGGCCTGAATTGATATTGGTCTATACCTCTGGAAGCGACGTAGCCCCGGACACGCCCAGCACCATTTCTCCTTTGAACGGATCATGGGCAATCGAAGAGGGTATTGAGGCTAAACCCGATGACTCTCCAACGCTAAATTGGAGTGCATCACAAGGAGTTCCACTAACCGGATATACTCTCGAAATCGATACCTCCGAGCACTTCAATTCTACAGACTTGCGTTCCTACACCAGCTGGATTGATGACGGTTTTGATGTGGAAAATGGAACCTTTACGGTTCAATCGGGTGACGCACTCGATCGTGGCAAAACATGGTATTGGCGAGTCAAGGGAATTTCATCCACATTCCAAATTGGCGCATGGTCGCAATGGGCAAGCTTCAAACTACCCGATATGGATACTGGCCTGTTAACTGCCACTTCTTCATACGTACATGTTGAACATCTCAAAGCGATGCCTGAATTGTCAATTCCTGAATTTGAGGATACTTGGGTCGCAGATAGCGGTACATACTTTGATACCAGTCATAACAACGCTGGGGTCCTCAATGTAGGAACGCTCAGTACGTCGAACGTATACTCATTGATTCGAATACCACAAGGAGCGTTACCATCCCCTGCGAATGCTCATATTTCTGGTGCTGAATTGAATTTGTGGGTTGAATCAGGTACCTCGCAATATGTTGGTATTGCAGAATCTCTGGTTGATTGGAATAGTTCTGCGAATGGCTCATCTTATGATGGTGTCAATAATTGGTCTACATTTGGTGGAAATAATGACAATGACCGTGGAGATTATCTCGATATCCAATCTGCTACCGCAGGAAGTTGGCTTACATTGGATGTTACCTACGCTGTTCAGCGGGCTATCAACCAAGGTCAAATTGAAATTTCATTATTTTTATCAGGCTTTTCATCATCAAATATGTTGTCCTTTACTTCAACTGAAGGTGCTTCAGCCGACCGGCCATGGCTCAATTTAACTTGGGAATCTGGTTCTCCTGTTGCAATACCAGCCCAACCTCAAATTCTTGAGCCTACGCCAGGTGGGGTATCGTGGGATCCAACTTCCCATGCTTGGATTCCTGATGATACTCCTACCTTGTCCGCTTTTGCGAATGGCTCAGTCGATGCATGGTTAGTAGAGATTTGGAATAATGACACGAATACAGGTTGGACTACATACGATTCGAGGGTTCAATCTGGTGATTTTACTTCGACATTCGATGGAACAAAAACCCAGATGACATTTGATGCCCCATCAATAAATTGGATTGAGGTTCAATGGAGGTTAACTGCAATTGCTGGAGATATGCTCAGTAACAGAAGCGATGATTCTTCATTCTATATCCCGAACGCAATTGGTGGGGAAATCAATGCTACAGATGCCTGGGTTATTGCTCAAGAAGGACTCGCAGTTCCCCAAATAAATGCATTTGAAATGTTTAGTGACACACACATGAGTGTTGGTTCTACAAGCAGCAATATTGCAGACACTTCTCTTGCTCTTGGTGGTGCCAATGATGCAATGGCCATCATTCGATTTAATTATTCTCAGTTAAATCGTGACACCTTTGATGTGATCGAGTCAACACTCAATCTGTATCGTCTATCGGGTGGTTCAGCCTCTGTTGGTGATGAAAATATCCAAGTCAGTGTGAGTTTATTATCCAAATCTTGGAATGAATCTGCAAATTGGGCTACCTCTGATGGGTCTTCACCTTGGGCAGATGGCTGTCTCTCTTGTGAAACAATACCTGTTGATGTCGGCGAAATTTCATTCAATGAAAATTGGCTAAGTTTCGACATCACATCTGTTGCACAAAATCTTAACGCTGAAGGCATAACTGAGTCTAGTTTGTTGCTGCAAGTTGAAAGCGGTTCCAACGGAGTTTGGACATTTGCCTCATCTGAAAATGACTTGTCAAATCGTCCATTTGTAAACACGACTTACAGGGACGGGACAGAACCATGGTTACCTGACATGCCAAGTGGTCTTACCCCTCTTGAACACTCAACGATGTGGGATACATCGTTATCCCAACCTGGCGGTCTCAGTACCTTTGACATTAATTGGACAAGCACTGTGAGCAATGCCACTTCATGGCATCTGCAGATATCCGACGATCCCCGTTTCATCTCAGGTGAAGTCTGGACCTACGATCTATCAGATTCGAACACGTACAACGGTACGTGGGACCTCGGTTCGTTGACTTATTCCCTTCCATCGAATATCGGGTGGGGAGATTCTTGGTATTATTTCCGCTCAAGGGCGATTCAGGATTATAGATTGGGTTCATGGAGTGACGCATCATCGTTTAGAGTACCTGCGATTCAAGGTGTCAGTTTAGGAGATGGAAATTATTCACTCACACTGTCACATGGAAGTATCTTTTCAAACGCCGGTGAATATCCTAATGTTGAAGATGCAAGCATTGATAGTTCTAACCCCACAACCAATTACGGAGAAGATACGAACCTGGATATTGGTGTAGGCAAACAAGGAAGTGGTGTATCCGAAATTTTACTTGAGTTTGACTTGAGTGATATTCCATTCCCTGCAGCAACGACCCCTACAAACGTGCAGATTAATCTCACCCGATCAAGCGTATCAGGAACCTCTCCGCTTACAATCAGCGCTCATGCATGCGCATCAGTTGATGAAGCATCCATAACTTGGAATAATAAACCAGCGTGTTCAATGACAGAACTTACTCGTAGTACACTCGGTTTGTCGAATCCCACTGGAACATTTACCTGGGATATCACCGGTTTAGCACAAGACAATTTTGCCAACGGAAATAAGACACTATCTGTCCTGCTGAAGGCAGTTGGTACCCCCGGTTCCACACATACATTTTGGTCTTCTGAAATAGTTAATTCCAATTTAAGGCCTACCTTGTTATTCGAATATGTCGACAATGTTGATGGCATACAACCGCCAGGGCAGGTAAGTTTAATTTCACCAACAGATGGTAATATCCTCTATGACGCCAGCTCATGGCTGATTGAACCTGAATTGTCACCTCAACTTTCTTGGAATTCAGTATCCGACGCAACTGGCTACCACCTATTCGTTACAGAGAACAATGGTGGAATTGTGAAATATCCAAATCTTGTATCCACCACATACACGTTACCAAGCGTTTCAGCGGGTAATAATTACGAATGGTGGGTTCAAGCACTGAACGGCTCTATTCCAGGCCCTTCATCCGCTCGGTGGACATTCTCCATCGGTAATCCTCAAGCACATACCGATAATGGTGATCAAACTTGGACGTATCAATTCCAAACTGGAAATGAGGTGGCGAGTATCGGCCATACAAATATCGAGGATTCTTACATCGAAAACTCAAGCGATTCTAACCACGGGGGAGAGGATTTGATGTTGCTAGGAGAAGATTGTGGATATGGTTCTGGTTATGCATGCCGTGCAATAATATCTCTTGACAATGGCCAAATTCCTCTTCCCACTACAGGTGCAAAAATACATTCCGTAAGTGTTCGATTTGCTATCGACAATGAATATTTCAACGGAGCTAATTCATTATCCATTTATGCATATCCGCTGTTAACCAGTTCATGGACTCAATTCGGTTCTTCTTGGTCGAACTCAAGTTCCGGAGTTCCTTGGTCGCAACCAGGTCTGCAACAGGGCGTTGAATATGCAAGTGCACCATCTGGACAAACAACCATCTATCCTGGTCAAGAAGACTTCTGGATAGATCTTGGTTTTGATGGAATGACAATGGATGGTAAGCATACATGGATTCTCATTGCTGTACCTAACATTGGATCTGCATGGCTTGAATTAGCATCTTCAGAAGATGCCTTATTTTCATCAAGGCCAATGATATTGGTGAATTACACGGATGTTGACCAAGTCGAAGTCAGTCCTTCTAGTGGTACTTCAACAACGGCTGACAATTCTGTGACTTTCACAAGAAATCTTCTCGATGCCTCGGGTGCCACAATCCCTGGCAGCGGGTCACTTCCTGTGGTTTGGAGTGTATCAGGAGGTACAGGTAAGGGTCAAATTGATGCTTCGACAGGTATCTATACTCCTGAATTGGTTGGTACTTACCAAATTACGGGCTGTTATGGAGTCATATGCTCAACCGTAGATATCACTGTGACACATGGAGTTGCTGTAGAATTGCTTGCATCAGGTGATGCTACCGCAATTACTGCTGACCAAACCATGAATATAACCGCTCAAGTTGTCGATCAATTTGGTAATGAGGTTCCCGGTGAACCAATTACATATACGGTTTCCAATGATGATAATGGGAATCCTGCTGGAACGGTTTCAAATAATGTGTTTTTCCCAAGTGTAGCTGGTTCTTGGACAATTACAGTTGGATGGAATGCTGAGCAGATTGTTCTTCCAATCGATGTTGTGGGAGGCGTACCAGTTTCTCTTGACCTACAGGGTTGTTCTGAAGTACTTCTAGCGGGAACTTCATGTGCAATTAGTTGGCGTCTGGTCGACCAATTTGATAATCCACTTGACATTTCTTCCGCAGGTAATCTCACTTGGTCGGTTGATAACGGGACCTTCGATGCAACATCAGCCACTGGTCCCGATAGTCAAGGATATTACACTGCTAGTTACCTTGGCTATGGCGTTGGCACATGGGAACTTGGAGTTACCTCTTTGAACGGATTCTCTGCTAATTTGAACATTGATGTGACGCATGGCGCCATTGCAGACATTGAAATTTCAGCATCATCACTTAGCGTAACAGCAGATGATTTGGTATACTTCAATACCACGAGGATTGACGTAATGGGTAATCGATTGTCGATAACCATTCCCGCAGAGAATTGGACCTACGATGACGGTACCCTGACAGCAGGCAATCCTGCAGTTTGGGATCCAGTAAGTCTATCAAGTCAACAAATACTTACGGCCAGTTATGAGGGCATATCTTCTGATGTTACCGTTTTCGTTGACAAGGGTGCAATTGTAGGAATGGAATTACTTGTCAACAATGTTGATCTGAAGAACACCATCATTGAAATTACTTCAGATGACGAGACAGTCATAAAATTACGTGCTTTTGACAGTGATGGAAACACATGGTTTGAGCCAGTAGACTGGGAATTATCTCATCCTATCTATGATAATCAAGCACTACTACTGGGGGCAATGGATAGTGATACTGTAACCTTCACTCCAGAAAAATCAAGTGATGTAGATTACACAATAACTGCGGTTTATGCCGTGGGTTCCACCATTGTTGAGGAATCCCTCTACGTTTCAGTAAGTCCTGGAGATTTGAAGAATATTGATTTGCTACTTCCTACATCCGATGTATTGAACATAACCGCAGATGAAAATATTGCAATTTCACTTCGCCTCACTGATGATGAGGGAAATACGCTTTCACAAAGTGGAGTTTCGTACCTTCTCATGACCATTGGAAATGGTGATGATGAGCAGGACCCTATCCCGCCAAAAGACATCACTCAAGAAATCGTTGACAACGGTGGTGTTTGGGAAGCCAGCGAAACAGGAGAATTCAGAATTACAGCCTGGCAAATCAGTGAAAAAGGATTTAATCGAAGTCGAAATATCGATGTTTCAGTAACGCACGGAGACGCAATAAACCTCTCACATGATGTTGCTACCGACTCACTCATGGCGGGTGATTCTGTCGAAATTTCTGTTACAGCATCAGACTTTGATGGAAATACTTGGGCATATGATGCGGTTTGGAAGAAAGATGGCCGCGTTACAGGGGAAATATCTCCTACCTTGGAAGCCGGAGCCTTCTCATTCCAAGCAACCGAAGCAGGAGAGCATGAATTTGAATACTTCACAGATGATGGTATCACGACAGGTAAATGGGTTGTCAATGTCATCCCAAGTAATATTCCGAAATTAATCGAAATAAATGTGAGTTCTGAAGTCGTTGACCAACAAGGTATAGTCATGATTGAAGTCACCGTTTACGATGAATATAACAACCAAATAACGGTACCAGATTACACGGAAATAGAGGTTACTGGACGTATGGGAGTAGAGCAGTCAGGCGTTTCTTCGTGGGAAATTACGGCGGTTGAAAGTGGAGAACATTTGATTATTGTTAAGATTGGAAACCTTGAGGAATCAGTCTCTATCATGGTCGGAGGAACGATTACTGGGTTCTTTGCTGCTGGTGGGCCATTATACTATGCTGGTGCTGGGTTAGGTGCTTTAATTCTCGTTGTATTGTTGGTAATCATTGTGATTGTTTTGCGATCTGGAAGTGATGATGAATGGGATGATGAGTATGAAGACGAGGATGATTTCGGTGGTGGTGAGTTGAAGAAGCCCGATATGGATAAATTACTTGGAAAAACCACCTCTATGTCAGAATACGGTGCTGGTCCATCTGAACCACCTGCTCAGGAACAACCTCCTGTTCAGCAACAGGAAGAAGATACGTCATGGATGGCCGACTATCGAGTAGATGAAGACGGAACTGAGTGGGGTCAAGATGAAGAAGGCTACTGGTTCTACAGAGAACCAGGTGGCGACTGGGAAGCATGGAATGAGTGAGAATCATGCGATTGGCCAATGCCATCGTTTTGATGATGGTTCTGGTTTATATTCCAGTAGTGCCGTTTGCTCAAGGACAAACACCAGCCTCAATTGAAATTCTCGCCGATGCTGAATCGGTTACAACAGACGGATTGATAAATTTCGAGGCTATTGTACGAGACTCGAGTGGACAAATTATCGATTATGATGTGACTTGGTCTTCAAGTAACGGAACCATCAATCAAGAAGGTCAATTTATCGGTTGGACTGCTGGAACGGTAAACATAACCGCAAAAATCGGAGGAATTAATGCAACCCAATCAGTTACAGTTACTCCAGGTTGGGCCAGAAATATCGTGAGTGACCTATCAACAAACACGGTCGCTATCGATGAGAAACTTACTCTGTCCGCCTATTTGGTTGACAGAGGTGAAAACCAAGTTCCCGGGGATGTTTCTTGGCGTTCCATCACTGGCTTTGTCAATGCCGAGTTAGATACTTGGACACCTTCAGAATTGGGTTCTACAGAATTAATGATTACATGGTATGAATTAGAGACAGTTGTCAACATCACGGTTACTCCAGGTGCGCCAAGTGAGATTCAATTTAGTGAAAGTAACATCGTGCAAAGTGGATCTACAATCCAACTATCTCCTAAATTAGTTGATGCCTATGGTAATGAAATGCCTTTGGCAGCAGCGGGTTCTCTTTATTGGTATGCTGAGAATGGTGAAATTAATTCCCAAGGAGACTATCTTGGAGACATCCCTGGGTTGTGGAATGTGAGTCTTAATTCATCTTCAGGGGCAAATGGGACCGCTCAGATTCGAGTGATTCCTGCCCAAGCCGTTGATTTACATATTGAGCTTGGTTCGACAGAAATCAGAGCAGGAATCCCTGTTGAACTAAAAGCGATGAGAACCGACATTTACGGATATACTGCACAAGTACCAGTTTCGATCGAAAATTGGACCATTGGTTCAGGTTCTCTTCAAGTCGATGGGGATGTGGTTTTTTGGACGCCATTTACCTTAGGTAGTGCTACTATAGCAGTGATTGATCAAGGATTCAGTGCAACATACGAGGTTGTTGTTTTCAGTGGTCCTGCGCTTCACTTAGAGATAATCTATTCAGAATCTTCGATTAATTCTGGAGAACAAATAGTTGTGCAAGCAGCTGCTGTTGACAGTGTGGGGACACACAGAATAGTTGATGCTTCCTTCATTTTTTCCTCTGAACTTAATCCAAGTACTCTTGGAAATGAAACCATTATCCAACCTGGGCCCATAGGTAATTATTCCGTTGAGGCAAGTTGGTATGATAATGAATCAGATAATACATTGAGCGCTCTCTCGGATGTTGAGGTATTACCTGGTGGGCTTGCAAGAATTCAAGTCCTCTCTCAGGGTATTCAAGTTCCAAGTGATGAAGCGGTTGATCTATCTCCCAAATTTTACGATGCTTACGGCAATAACTTACCACCAATTATGGCTAATTGGACAATAGAGGGCGAAGATAAAACTCTCGAATTAAAGATATCAAACTATTATTGGTCACCACCATCTTTGGGTACTCATCAAATGAAAATAATGGCAGATGGCGTTTATGCGGTTGTAGATGTCGAGGTTGTTCCTGGAAAAGCACACCAATTAAGGACATCAATCGTTGATCGTTTGACGGTCGTTTCAGGAAAAAGTGAATCATTTTCAATATATTCGATTGACATCAATGGATATGAAAAACCAACGGATGATGTACGATTCGAACTCAATGAAGATGCAGGAGAAATTGTTCAGGCCGTAGAAGGTTCAGGTGCATGGGAAATAATTGGTAAGTCCGCTGGGATTTGGGATATAAGGGCGTTTAGTGGAAATGCAAGCCATCAATTTTCAATTGAAGTACTTCCAGGTGATCCCACACGTATCGTCTTAGAATTTCTTGTTGAAAATCCTCAACAAAATGCAGACGTATTGATGCTCATCAAAGTACTTGATAACGCCGATAATGAAGTTTCAATCGATGATAGCGATTTCTCAGTGGGTTGCACAACTGGCGATGTCTCATTTGTCCATAACGGAACTTGGGAGGTGGAAACACAGGAGGCAGGTGACGATCATGCATGTACGGTAAAATTGAATGAGTTGGTGGCTCAGAAGTTTTTTGACGTTCAACCAGTTCTTCTGGGTGGAAACCTCGGGGATACAAATGCAGCCTTGTCATTTATGCTGGTCATCATGATGCTAATTGGAGGTATCCTCTTGATTGTTATTCGTCGTCTGACCGATGACGATGATACTGAGAAAACCTGGGATGGTTTTGAAAGTGAATATCAGGACCCGGCAAACTTGAATGACATGGCAATGCTTGATGATGAATCACAAGCAAATGATGCAGCCGAAAATAAAAAGGAACAACCGACGCTTCAGTCAGCAATGGTTTCGTCTGCCGAAAATCCATATCAGCCAATGACTCCAACTCAAGGCTATGAATCACCAGAGGATATACGTCAAAGGCTTACATTAATTGCACAACAAACCGGCATCATGCAGGCAGCTCCTGGGACTGTACAAGGAAAAACCGGATGGTATGTTGATGCCAAAGGAGTCCTATCTGCATGGAAGGTAGATACAAATGGAAACTGGGAAAAGATTGATGGTTGATTAAATTACTCTTCTTCAGCAATCTTTTCGATTTCCTCTAAAAATTCGTTTTCATCGATAAATCCACTTTTATCGAGGTCAATCGTATGAAAAATCTCTTCTAAATCCTTGGAGGTAAGCATGAAGTCAAGTGCTCGTACGGCTATTTTGAATTCTTGCAAGTTGAGTTTATTCTTTTCACCTACATCTGCAGCATGGAATGCGGCCCTTCTTCTCTTTTCCTCAATTTTGACAGGGCCAAACATTTTTTCAGAGAAACTTTGGAAAGGTGTCTTTCTTTTGTCATCATGCGATTTGCCATATCCATAGTACAGGATTAAACCGAGAATGATAGCAGAACCCCCACCAATTACGGCTTTGTCACCCATGATGACAAGTAGGTAAATGCCACCAATAATTCCCCACCATTGAATCCATGGATAGAAGTGAGACCTGTACTCAGGTAAATACCAATCATGCTCTTGGCTTGAAGAACGTAATACCATTACACAAGCATTAATGAAAACGAAGATCATAATCTTAAATCCTGAAGCAAGCTTGGCTACATCTTTTACTGGTAGAAATAAAATGCATATTCCCATTGCGACAGATGTGATGACAATTGGCCAGAATGGTGTTTCATATTTTGGATGTACTTCGGCTAAGCTTGGAGGAAGTAAGTGGTCTTTACCCATGGCAAAGATGAACCGAGATGCTGCGAGAATGCCGGCTAAAGCCATGGAAATAATGGTTAAAATAGCCATAATTGCGATAAGCAAACCAACAGTTGGACCAGCGACAGCTTCGACAAATATGTAAATTGAATCTTCTCTTATTTTTCCATCACTGCCATACCACCATTCACCAGGGATGGTAGCGCCTATCATGAAGGTAACAAATACGTAAAGTGCAGTAGAGATAAGCAAGGAAAGCATGATGCCAACAGGTAAGTTTCTTCCTGGATTTTTTACTTCCCCTCCTACGGCTGCTACTTTGGTAACCCCGGCGTAAGCAACAAACACGAACGCAGAGGCCTCACCAATTTTGAGAGGTTCATTCTTCAGTGTCGATAATGTATCGCTGAATGGTCTTGATAAATCTGTGCTCGGGTCGAAAAGTTGAATGATGCATACAAGCATCAAAAGAGCTAAGGTAACACCAAGTATTGGGTATTGAAAGGCTTTGATTTTTTTCATTCCAAGGATATTGAGGATTGTAATTAAGACAAGTGCACTTAGTGAAATCATAATGAGTTGAATGTTGATGCTAAAGTACGTGGTAATCACATACATGTAGGCTGAAAAACCAATCAGCGCAACGGCAGATTTCAGCATCGCAGAAGCCCATAATCCCAATCCGCTAATCGTACCAAATAATCGACCAAATGTACGCTCCAAGTATACGTAAGAACCCCCACTTGAGGGCATGGCTGACGCCAACTCTGACTTTGACAATGCTGCTGGTAAAACCACTGATGCTGCCAATAAATACGCCAACCAGATTCCATTACCTGCAATCTCACCTACAAAGGCAGGAAGAACAAATAATCCGGTCCCGAGCATGGATGATAAACAGATGACAATGACGCCAAAAAGACCTAAACTTCGCTCTAGAGTCATCGAAATCTTTGTTCGAACTTCTCCAGTGGCTAATGCCATTTTCCTACGGGGGTCAATGTTTGCAGAACTCATTTGCCATCACCAAAGCGAGCCACAACTTTCATTTCCACTGCAATGGGCGTCGGTAGGGCTTTGATGGCTATGGTCGTCCTTGTGGGACCATAGGCTCCAAGCGTTTCAGCCCAAACTTCATTGTATCCTTTGAAATCACGATCCATGTCGATGAGAAAAGTCGTAACATCGACTACATTTTCAAGTGATGCTCCTGCTTCATTAAGTATTTTTTCAATATTTGAAACGACGGCTCTTGTTTGTGCTTTGATGTCATAATCAACTGCTTTGCCATTTTCGTCTTTGATTGCTCCGCCCGGTATTTGACTGGTCCCTGGTTGTCTTGGCCCAACACCGGAGAGATACAGGACATTTCCTTCACGTCGTGCATGAGGATAGGCTCCAACTGGTTTGGGTGCTTCTTGACTATTCACCGATGTGTTAGTATCCGTCGGCTCCCATAATTCAGGATGTTGGGAGTGGATTGGCTGTTCTTTGGTCTCAACCAAGTTCGAATCTTTTTCTTCATCAAGTACGTCCCTATCACCTGCAAATGTTTCTACAGAATCTTCATCATATTCTTTGTCACCTTGGCCACTTGATGTTGGATCGAGGACAACAACTGCCGCTCCAGCGCCGTGAATAGGTTCGTAGCCTAGGACCTCGCCTGTTAGATCATTTCTGTGTTGGTTCATTGAAGAAAGCCACCACATAGGTTTGAATGCAACGACCTTTTGTACTCTGATTTGATGATGGATTGTTCTGGATAATTGGGCCACATCTTCAAGTCTTCCTGCTCCAAGAAATTCCAATATCTTGAGGTTCCATTCATCATCCTTTGCTGAATGAATCCGGTCTTCATGAGGTTGTATAGGTGTTGTAAACATTCGATTCGATAAACTCATGATTGAAACAGCAACGGCTTTCCTACCTAATTGGTTGATGGCATCCAAACAGGATTTGGCAAGAACCGTCGTTTCGGCACGATTGGCATAAACATTTGATGAACAAATCACCACTGGCAATCTATTGTCTGGGTTGAGTAATTTACAGGCAACAACTGAACCTACGTCAATTGGAAATCCATCATAGGCGACTTTCCGACTTTCCAGTCCACGATTTTGATTTGCTTGATGCCATGCTTCAGCTAATTCGGTGTCTACTCGGATTTGATACGGAATCGAGCCTAAATCATGGAAGTCCGCATCAACCAGTACCCATTCAGGATTTGGATGTGCTTGAATTTGGTGTCCAATGATACTCGGCCATAACGTCGAATAGATTACAAGAACATCTGCATCGGTTTGTTCAATGATTTCTCTAGCATTGTCGTAGGCTTCACGAATTTTACCCCAACCCTCGTTTTTTTCCGGTGCGAGTAGAGGATGTGGGTGGGCAGGAACAACGAGAGATTTCACTGGTTGGGCGGTCATGAGTTCTCCCTCCAATTTCTTGATGGCCATTCCATGATCGCATTCCCAGTTCCGATGATTGTGCCATATCCGTGTAAAATAGCGGGCTCATTTGGCATGTCTAATGCAGATAACATCCATGTTAATGCACCTCCATCGCTTTCGGCGATGGCTTGTTCGACAAATTCAGGCATCTCATTGACAATTTGCTGGCTTTTCCCAGACCGCATGAGTTCAATCATTCTCATATCCCATAGATGCATGGCATGACTTGAGATATGCTCAACACTCATATCCTCTGGAACCTCGCTCTCAGTTGTAAAGTGGCGATGCGAGAGAGAATTACTCGCTACAACTACACACTTCTTGCCGCTTTCTAATATTGCCTTTCTGGTGGCTTTTCCAAGTTGAATCATCATTTCTTGCATTACTTCAACCGAGTAATAAGCGTGTCCCCGGTTACTTGAGATACTCACGATTGGCTTATCCCATTCAGGTCTGATCATGTGGCAAGATGTGATGGTTCCATAATCAATTCTGAAATCTTGATTTTCCATCATTTTTACAGCCAAGCCGTCATCTTTGGCCTGGTCATGGATGGCTTTGGACAATTCAACATCAACAGTTACATCATATTTGAATCGGAATAAATTTGGAAAAATAGGATCTACAGAAAGAGATTCAAATCTTTCTAGTCCAAGAAAATGAGTGCCAACATAGGTTTGCCAATGTGGCGATAAAATGACGATACAATCGTAATCAACATCTTCCAAGGATTTTCTAAGCCGTTCATATCCCCAGCGTAATTGCTCCCATCCACCTTCTGAATTAGGCTCATTTTGAGGCGGATTTTCAGCATAAACCAAATGTGGTGGATGAGGTGCTAGCAATCCAGCCACGATTTGACCTTCCGCCATAGAACGACCACAAATAACCGGACTTTCTATGCATCGGAAGGAAGTGGACGAAATATGGGGGATACGTCAGTACAACACAATGCCGTGCCGGGCATCATTGGCTTCATATTTGGTATGTTTTTTCAATACGTAGACCTTCGATTCACAGCATATTATCCCAATCCCATGCAATATGCGTTATTGCTAGCGATTGTCGCCTCACCTCTTATTGCAAAACTCACCGGCATACCCGCATCCAAGGATCACATGTTTGGAGTAGGAGTAGTCGCCCTTCCTTTAGCGATACTTTGGTTTCTTGGATTTTCTTATTTTGTATTCGCGATACCGGGAATATTGTGGATTTGGATGTCGGTTTCATGGCCTCAATACCACTTGCCTCCGTTTAGAATTGGTGTTTGGCATGGCATGGGTATTGCTTTTACAGCCTTCGTCGGTGTTTTGATGATCGCTTAATTTAATACGATTCACTCTCGTTTGGAAAATCACCATCTCGAACATCTTTACAAAATGACTTGACTGCATCGGTTATCGAGTCTTCAAGGTTAAGATATCTGCGTAAAAACCTCGGTGAGAAATCAGTGGTAATTCCAAGGAGGTCATGAAGAACTAATACCTGTCCATCGCAATGAGGTCCAGCACCAATACCAATGATTGGGATGGACACAGATTCTGCGACTGCCCGTGCGAGTTCACTGGGTATTTTCTCTAATACAATCCCAAAACAGCCAGCCTGTTCAAGCAACTTCGCATCTTCAATGAGTTTTTTTGCTTCTTCTTCTTCTTTGGCTCGAACGCTGTAAGTTCCAAATTTGTATATCGACTGAGG
>MDTE01030776.1_pt1 | contig 19148 bp, 18 predicted proteins | sample 811231 | NCBI WGS metagenome assembly MDTE01 (sample SAMN05326651, study PRJNA326480) | marine metagenome | isolation source: seawater | place: Indian Ocean: Red Sea | collected 2010 | reverse complement strand
TGTTTTTTATGAGCTTATTGATGCTCTCATTAGTTAGATTTGAAAATAAAGCATTTATCATTTCAAATAAAGAGATATTCATTTTTGGAGTCTTAATTGGTTGTCTTGCACTTAGTAGACAATGGGCTTTCTTACTTTTTCCTTCCTTGATAATATATTTTATAAAATGCGATAAAAAAATAAAAAGAGAGTACTTTAGTTTCCTTTCGAAATCGTTCGCAGTTGGTTTTCTTGTTTCTGGATGGTTTTATTTTATAAATCTATTTAGGTATGGTTCATTTATTGCATTTAACATGCCACCAACTAATGAGGGTTATTTTGATAGGCTTAGGAGTTTACTTTCTTTTGAGAGTGTTGAAACAGTTATTTTTTCGAACCCAATAAGACCTTATTTTAAAAACCAGTTTTTTCCAATCTTATATTCTGATACATGGGGTGACTACTGGGGTTATTTTACTTTTACAAGTCGATTTTTGGATATTGGATTAGGTCAGGAAAATATTGGAAGTTATTTAGGCCGTGTAAATTTAGTAAGTACGTTTACATTTGTAATTTTACTTATAGGAACATTAAAGAGTTATAAAAAAATTTCAAATAAAGCTTTAGTATTTTTTATAAAATACTCAATTCTATTTTCATTACTTGGATATTTATGGTTCGTTTTAGGATATCCAACAGGATCTGGGGATACAATAAAATCAACTTACTTAATTCAAATGTTCAACTTAATGACTTTTATAACGGCTATTTTTTTAGATAGATTAAAAAATAATAAAATTTATATATCATTGATTTCAATTTTATTAATTATATATGTGCATAATTTTTCATCTTTTTTATCAAAATTTCCTATTGGGTTTCCAAATTAATAAAAAACTTTAGATTTATATAAATATATTTTGGAAGTTCCAAATTAAATAATTTATATTATTTAATATATAATCGATATTAAATTGAAAAATTGGGTCACAACAGTGTTCTATCCTAAATAATATAGGAAAAGGAATAAGGAAAAGTGAAACCCTTTTGTTTATTTCCTCTTTGTTTGAAAGAAGAAAAATAATAAGATAACAGGTAAGCATAATATTTATCCACCTTCCCCAATCGAATGCCAACAAAAACAATGGCATAAAAGAAATACCAACAAAGAGATATGAGGTCTTTTCCCTAAAAACACTTTTATCAAATAAAAATGGAATCAATGCAATAAAAAATAAAAAAATGTAGAAATAATACTCAGGTCTTCTTTCATTTATAACAATATTTTGTGTAATTAAATAAGCAGCATTGATATCCCAAACTACATAATCAAATGAACCGTGTCCGCATAAATTATATAAATCTAATTCCCTTAAATAATCACACATTTTATCTCTGATTACATATGATTCTGGTTCAGAGGGTGAGAACAAAAAATATATTAAAAAATATGACAATGTTGGAACAATAAATATTAAAGCTTGTTTTATTTTCGATGGTATATGTTTATAAAACAAAATTAATATTGTAGTTAGAAAAAAGAGATTTACTGTATGTGAGAAAATCCCTACAGTGTAAATTGCTGCTGAAAAGTATAAAAACTTAATATTTTTATTTTTAACATACACTGCAAAAATCAATAGTGATAGTAAACCAACTATTTCTTTCCTAAATGCGCCCTGTGAATCATAAATAGGAAATAAAAAGATTGCCGGAGAAAATATAAGAATTATAGAAATAATGTTTTGTTTGTTTTGATGAAATATTTTGTTAAGGAAATAAAAAATTAAAAGATACAAGCAAATTAATGAAACAGAAATTATATCAAGAAGAAGATCGGGATTTCTTGTCATAGAAATAAATAAAGTACCAATCAAACCTCGATTAATAAATCCATACTTGTAATTGATAAGCCATTCTGCTGTCATGAATGAGTGGCCTTTATTATTATTGAGTTCAACAAAATATTTGAATAAAGGTAAGTAAATTAAAAATAGTGCGAGAAAAATTGAATTCTTCTTGAGATAATTTTTAATCATTTGCATAAATTAGTCTAACTTATTCAATCTTGATATTGAGCTTTTATAAATACTTAAGTTTCAAAAACTATGATTGTTTTAAATTATGAGAAATGTCGCTTGCCATTTTTTAAAGATATTTTTATGTGGTTATCATAATTAAAATCTTCAATGTTGTGTGTAGAGTTAATAATCGTAATGTTCTTACTATTTAATATTTTAAATATTAGCTTCTTTGATTCAACATCCAAGTTAGAGGTAGATTCATCAAGTAACAATAAATTTGAATCATTTAAAAGAGATCGAATAAATGAAACTTTTTGTAGTTGTCCTGATGATAGTGACTTGTTTGAAACAGTATTGCTCAAATCATAAACAGTCTCATTATTATAAAAATTAAATTCATTTAACAATTCAATTATTTCTTCATCTTCAACTTTTCTTTGATTGCCGTACAAAAGATTTTCTCTGAGACTACCTTCGAACACTAAAGGAGTAACCCCAACGTAACCAATTTTATCTGAATAAACTTCTGAACTACCCATATTGGGAATATACAGTCCAGCAATTAAGCCTAGCAAAGTACTTTTCCCAGATCCGTTTGCACCTGTAATTACAGTATGAGTATTTTTTTTAATCTTTAAATTTAAATCTTCAAAAATTGGTAACTCAGAATTTACATATTTAAAAGTCACATTTTTAAAATTTACAGCATCTGTTAGATTTTTATTAAGTAAATAATTATCAATTTTTATGTTTGGTTTGTTTTTTTCTAATTTATAAAGTTCTTCAACATGAACACTGGAATTCAAAACCAAACCAAGACCAGTGCTTAAATTGCCGACTGATTGAAATAATCTTGTAAGAATTGCAATAAACTCTAATGTTATATAATTTGATATCTGAAGATTAACAAATATCACTGATAAGGTAAATATTGTGAAGAAACTTGGGAGAATACTATTTACAGTTCCAAAAACTGTATTAAGTTTTTGATTATCTCTAAATTTTTGTAAAGCATCATTCAACCTGTTAAATTCTTTTTGATAAGTTGATAGTATCTTAATCAGGAATACATTCTCAACAATTCTCTGAATTGTAGAGTTAAGTCTTTTACTTTCGTTAAATGTTTTATGTTGATAAAATTTTCCTCGTTTTAAAAAATATCTAGTCGGGGCAGATATTATTAATCCTCCAAACAAAAAAATAGAAAACGTATTTATATCTGTAATTAAAAGAAAAATACTATAACCTATAACCTGTAACAAACTGTTAAGAAGTAATGCGAATGATTTATAAAACATTGAGACTTGTGTTCCTACCTGGTTAACATAAAAATATATATCAGAGATAGACATATTTCCAAGCTTGTAGACTTCCTCCATTAAATAGTTTCTTAAATTTTTTTGAACATCTAAGTTCAATAGTTCTAAATTCATTCTTTCTAAAAACAAAGAAGAAAATCTTAAAACTACAATTAAAGGCAATAAAAAAACACTTTCAGAAGTAAATTCGATTAATGAAATAAGTGCAGTATTTGTAAATGTAATCTCTTTTGTTATTAAGTTCGAAAAAATTACAATTATATAAATATCAAGAAGTACAGCAAAATTTGCCATTGCAACAGAAAAGAAAATTCTTAACTTTTTTTTATTAACTGCTGTTAATTTTGATATGTAAAGGGTTCTATCAATTAGGCTTCTTATTTTTTTTAACATCAAGTATCAATGATATTATTAATTTTTTTTATAGTCAGTTTTTTTTAAATTTGCTTTTTTCGTTTCACTAGCAAAAAAGACAAACTTAATTTAGAGTTAAATAATTACAGTAATGAAAATAATTAAAACGTTAAAAAAAATTGTATCAATCAACTTTTTTCTTTTGTTTAGTAGGGATAATTGGTTCAGAAAATATTTACTAAATGATTTAAAAGTACAAAAACTAATAAATGGAAGTTTGTCAGGAGATACTGAAGATTTACTTGATAATCTTTTTAGCCTTTCAAATTCGAGGTTGAAACAAGCAATGTTTAACAAACCGTTCAATGACCAAAAAACAAGAAAAAAAATAGTCAAGGAAATTCTTGAGTCAATTCAATTTGATAAAATAATCGAAACAGGAACCCTATTAGGTAATACAACAGAGTTTTTTCAAAAATTTAGTATTCCTGTTATATCGATTGAAATATCTGAATTCTACTTTTTAGTCAGTAAAATCAGATTTATTGATAAAGGTAATGTGAATTTAATCAATTCAAATTCATCTGATTACTTTAATAAATTAATTCCAAGCAAAGAGAAAATATTTTTCTATCTTGATGCTCATTCCCAAGAACATATACCTTTAATGAACGAACTTAGTAAATGTCTTGAATTTAAGAATTCAATAATTTTAATTGATGACTTTAAAGTTCCTGGAGATAAAAATTTTGGATTTGATATATATAAAGGTGAAGAACTATCACTTCAAAATTATGAAATGCTTAATGACTATGATCTATATTTTCCAAATTACAGTCCTAATAAAGATAATGGTTCCAGGGGTTACGTTTTAATTGATATTTCAGGAAAAAATAAAAACGTTTTTTCAAAAATTAAAAACCTAGATAATTTTAATTAACAATTAATCTGTTTTTAACATTGACAATACCCCATTATCAATTTGAATGACAGCACCGTTCAAAAGATTTTTAAATTTAGTATTAAGCATATAAATAAAACTAGAAACTTCATTTTTATTAAAAACTTTTCCATTAGGCAATTGAGTGCTTATATTTTCTATATTGTCAATATTTTCTCTAAGCTTCTTTGTGTCTGTAGCACCAAGTCTTATTACATAAAAAGTATTATTTGATTTCTTAATTGCAAAATTTCTGATTGCAGCTTCTAAAGCTGCTTTTGAAGAAGAATAATAAAGATTACTAGAATTCGACGAAATTGTGTGGACACTTGAAATAGCGCTTACAACACACTCATCAAGTTTTGAGTATATCAAATTGATAAACTCTATAAATGTTAATACATTTGTGTTGAACACATCTCCAATAGATCCTCCCTTATCTTGGTTAGATGCACAAAAAGTAATTGATTCAAGATTTATATCACCAAGTTTTGTTACTAATTCAGAAACATTTTCTAACTTCTCCAGGTTAAAAATATAGTTTGTTGTGGGGCCTGGAATATAATCAATTCCAAACACTTCTCTCTTATTTGCTAAATATTCCTTATAAAGACTTTCACCTATACCGGAAGCAGATCCAAAAATTATGTTCATGAAATTAATCCCTTTAATAATTGTACTATTTTCATATTAACCTCCTGAATCGCATCATAAGAGTTGGATGCATTATGCTGACTAAAATTTATATGGTTATTTTTAACATAGTAATTTTCTAAATTAGGTGGTTCGGAATTAAAAACATCTAAAAAAAGATACTTTAACTTCTTATTTTTTACAGCATTAAATACATCTTCTTCGTTTAATAATGGACCTCTTGAAATATTGATAAGTAAACAATTTTCTTTAAAGTTACTTATAGCCCTTTTATCAATTATGTTTAATGTTTCAGAGCTCAACTTTGCAGAGATAATTAAAATATCTGAATTCTTGTAAAGACTCATTAAGTCAACTTTTACACCAATTTCATTACTTTGGACGTAGGGGTCATAAAAAATTATCTTACAATTAAAAATAGAAAGAAGATTTCCAATCTCTTTGCCTATATTTCCAAAACCTATCAATCCGACTGTCTTTCCAAAAAGTGAAGATCCAGGTGTTTTATTCCAGATATTATTAACCTTTAACGTATTACTGTATTCAAACAAATTTCTATTTGTAGAAATAATTATACCCAAAACGTATTCAGCGACATATTTTCCTAAAATTCCTGGGGTGTTGGTAACTGAAATACCCATTTCTGTCATTGCTTCAAAATCTATAGAATCAGTCCCTGAACCCCACTTGATAATATGTTTTAAACTTTTTGCATTTTCAATTGCATTGGAATCTATCTCGTCATCACCAACTATAGCGATGACACAATCTTTCAAAATTTCCCTCATTTCATTGGATCCAAATTTTTGAGCTTCTGGATTAATTTGAGAGAAAGTATAATTTGAATCTTCAGCTAATTTTTCAAAGTCATTTAGGTTTTGAATTGTTCTTGGAGTTGTTGATAAAATTAACATTATCTTCATAATAAATGTATAAACTACCTAAATCTAATAGCTCACAAGTTTTTGAGACTTTAATTAAGCTTTAAAAATTAAACGAGAGCCTTTTTAATTTATTAACTGCTTTATTTTTTCAACCCTATTTACTTCTAATTTTTTTTATACTGTAAATTGAATTTATGTTAAATATTAAAATTAGCATGCCAAGTTTAAATACTTCTGATCCAAATATTTATAATTTTGTGAATTCAAAAGATAATATTTATAACAATAAGAAATATTGGATCAACGAGGATATTGATGAAGCTGATTATTGGTTTGTGATTGAACATCCAAATAATTTAATTAGTGAAAAAATATCTGTGAAAAATAACAATATTTTTTTTCTTTCCAGTGAAACGTCTTTTGAAAATATGTATTACAGCAGACCCTCGAAACTAGAATTTCTATCCCAATTTAAAAAAATTTACTCTAATGATTTTATATTTAAGAAAAATGTAATAAATACCCCTCCTTTTCTACCATGGAAAATATTTTCTCCATTGAGAACAAACATAGATGGTGAAATTTCGGATATTGAAAGAATAAGAAATCTTTCCATAAAGAAGACTAAACTTCTTAGTGTTTTTTGTTCAGACAAAACTATCACTCCTTTTCAACAGGTTAGGGTTGAATTCATGAATAATTTAAAGAAAGAGCTGGGAAGAGATCTTGATTGGTTTGGTAGAGGTTATAATTTTATTCCCAAGGAGGAAGGAATTTTGCCTTATAAATATCATATAGTTCTAGAGAATCAAAATAGACGCAACGCTATATCAGAAAAGCTATACGATAGCTATCTTGGTATGGCTTATCCAATCTACTCTGGTGCAAATAATTTGAATGAATATTTTCCAGAAAAGAGTTTTTTAAACTTAGACTTAAATAATTTTAGGGAATCATTAGATTCTATACATGATCTTTTAGCTTCAGATACTTATGAAGAAAGCGAAACCCTATTAATAAATGCAAGGAATATAGTTTTAGATGATTTTAACTTCATAAAGAGAATCGACAATATAGTTAATGAAAATGAAGAAGTCGAAATAGAAAATAAATATAAAGAAACTACTATTAGGCATAGGAGAAACTTCGAGAATAAAAGTAAGTTAGCAAAATTATTATTTAAATTTAATAACGTACTTAGGAAAATTATTGCTAAATTAGAAAGCTTTTATACATAATTAAATAATTCTTTATGTATTTTTTAAATCATTTATAAATATATTTTTTGAAATAATTCAATATTGGATGTAGTTAAATTATACAATTTATGGGTTCCTAAATTTCTTAAATTAAACCAATTTTTTAGATTTTTTATATGTACATCATAATAAATGTCGTAATCTGTTTTATTTTTATTGAAGTAATATGTATGAGCTTTTTCCATACTATTCATCTCTGAAACAAACTGAAGTGAAGAATTATGTTTCCAATAATAATTTTTATTTTTATCAGGATTTCCATCAAAGCCAGCAAAAAAAATATTTTCATATAAATGGAAAGCAACTGGAAGCATTAAAAGTGTCAAAATATTATTGGTACCAGCAACAAAATATTTTTTGGTTAAATTAAAATTCAACATTGTTTTTTTATTTGTTTTAACATAAGGAACGAATAAAAAATTTTTATGATATTTTTTTGGAATGTACTCATAAATTATATGGGCATCTCTTTTTACTGTTATTACAAAAGAATCAAACTTTTCAATTGTTTGAATTAAGGATTTATGAAACTCTTCTACATATCTTGATGGTCCTGCGTGAAATCCAGGATCAGCAAATACAATATACCTTGGTGGAAATTTATCTAAAAACTCTTGATCTTTAACTACACTATTACAAATCATTACATCTACATCATCCAAATCTTTTGATTCTAATTCATTTGAATTTGGACCTGAACCTATTAATAAAATCGAGTTCGATTTTGAAGCATTCTTTATTTGAAGGAGTTTTTTATAAGATTGTTTAATAAGTTTTCTATTATTAAAATTTAATTCACCGAATTTTAATGAATTTAATGTTCCCATCCCATACTCATGTGAATTAAATAATATTTCATTTTTATTAAATTTTTTATGTTCTGACGCACTACAGTTTAGAACTATGAAATTAAATTTATTGTGATAAAACTTTTTTTTAATATTTTTATTAAACACAATTTTTTTTTCTTCTATTAAATGATTTTTAATTGTTGAATTTAAATACTCTGGTATTTCTCTTTTTTCATTGAAAAACGAACTTGAAAAATTAATTGTTTTAATTGAATTTGAAATAGGTTTTAAATACCAATTAATTCTGAAAAAATAATCATCATATAAAGCTTTATTTTCAAAATTAGCAATTATAGAAACTTCTATACCTCTATTGTAATAAATTGAAATTCTACGAATTATATTTTCTATAATGTAATCAACGAAAAATACTTTTTTGAAAATATTGAAATAAAAATATCTTGCAGCTCTTACTATAAAAATTTTTTTTAACATTTAATAATTTATGATTTAATTTTATACTTGTATAAAATCTAAATCAGTTTCCCTTAAACTTGGACCAATTACTATGACAAAACACCTATGTCCAGAATATAAATTTTCAAATTCTTTAATACTCATAATTTGTAACAATGTATCTATTTTGCAAATACTTACTTGTTATTATATAAAATAGTAATTAATTATTAGTAAATTATGGTTATTCCAATAAAACTAGAGAATGATTTTCTCGAAATAGAAATTATTCCAGAATTAGGCGGAAGAGTTAATCGCTTAATAAATAAAAAAAATGAATTTGACTGGGTATGGAAAAACGAGAAATTAAAAACTTCAAAAGTAGATAAAACTGCAAACTATGACCAAAATTGGCAAGGCGGATGGGAAGAGCTATTTCCAAATGATGCTATTGAGGAATTTTCGTGGGGTTTTGGCCTTGATCATGGAGAAACATGGTCTCATAGTTGGGTTGTAGAATCTGAAGGTGTTGATTTTTTAACATTGAATACAAAAAATTTAGAATCAGGTAGCTTTCTACAAAAAAAATATAGATTATTTGAAAATAAGTTAAGAACTGATTACAAAATCAAAATAAACTTTGAAGATATCTTTCTTTTTAAACTTCACTTGGCTATCCCTATTTTTGAAGATTGTAAAATTATTGGTCAATTTGAAAACTTTACTAAAGTTGATGAAGAATTTGGCAATATCCTAAATACAAATAAAAAAGATTATTTTTTAAATCCATCAAAAAACTCAAATTTATTTGATTTCGCATATATTGAATCAAAATCAAATACACTCAATATACAGCAAGGTGAAAATCTGTTAAATCTTAAGTATGATGATATTTTTTTAAACTACCTCTGGTTGTTCCAATCACAAGGTGGTTGGAACAACCATAATGTTTTAGTAATAGAACCATCTTCAAATGGTAAAAAATTGTTCGAAGATGCTCTAATTACAGGAGAATACAAAAAGGGTCCAGATGAAATAAGCACATACTATGAAGTGAAAATCACATGAAATGTTCTGTAGTTGTAAGAGTTTTAAATGAAAAAGATAATTTACACAAGTTAATAAATATATTAGAAAAACAAAAAAAAATTGAATTTGAGCTCATAGTGATTGACTCGGGAAGTGATGATGGCACAGTTGAGATGCTAGAAAGTTTTCAATTTAAATACCCTTTTTACTTTACTTCTATTGAAAAAGAAAAGTTTTCTTTTGGAAAATCTCTTAATAACGGAATTAAACAATCAAGATTTAAACAAATAATTGTCTCTCTCTCAGCGCATTGTTTTCCAATTGATGAATACTATCTTTTTAATATGGTGAAAAATTTTGATAATAAATCAATTGGTTTTGTTTATGGTAGACAAATTGGAGATGAAAGGTCTCCATTGTCAGAAGTCAACCATTTAAGTAAGTGGTTTCCTGAATTTGGCATCTCTAAAACTAATTTATTTTGTAATAACGGGTCTAGTTCATTTAGATATACTGATTGGGAAAAAATTAAGTTTAATGAGGAAGTAACTGGCTGCGAAGATATTTTATTTGCTTTAGAGCTAGAAAACATTCATAAACATACTCTTTACGAACCTAATTCAGTTGTCACCCATTATCATGATGAGAGCTTCAGGGTGGTTTACAATAGATATAAGCGAGAATCTAATTTAATTTTATCACTATTTGATCACAGTTTAAAATTAACAGAAATAGTAAGGTCAATTTTTAGAGAAATTTATTCTGATATAAGTTTTAGAAAAAAAAATAGCTATCAAAAGTCAAGTATCTATGCAATTACAAAATATAGAGTTGCAAAAAATTTTGGCCAATATTTCGCTAAAAAAGATCCAAACAAATTTAACTTAAAATATTCATATGAAACTAAGAAGAAACTTCTTGGCCATTATTATTATCAATAATATGTTTACCGCATTCATTCCTATTAAAGAAAATTCTGAAAGAGTCAAAAACAAAAATTTTAGAATAATAGACGAGAAACCTTTATTTTATTTTATCTTAAATACTTTAACTGCCATCAAACAAATTACCGAAATAGTTATTGACCACGATACTGATAAGGTTAGATCTGAAATTGAAAAATATTTTGATAATCTAAAATTTATTAAAAGGGAAGAACATCTCTTAGATCCCCATGAGTCAGTTAATAAAATTATCAAAGCTAATCTAGAAAACTTCAAGAATAAGTTCATATTCCAAACTCACGTTACTAACCCTCTTTTAACAAAAGAAACTATTGAAAGTTCCATAAGTAAATTTTTAATCCACGAGGAATCTCTTTTCTCAGTAACTAAACATCAGGCAAGATTTTATAATTCAGAAATAGATCCGTTAAATCACGACCTAGATAAACTTCTCTCAACACAACATTTAGAACCTTGGTATGAAGAGAATTCTAATTTTTATATATTTTCAAAAAACCAGTTTTTGAAAAATAATTCAAGAATTAATCAAGCCTCAAAAATGTATATAGTTTCTAAAACTGAATCAATAGATATTGACACTGAAGAAGATTTAGAGCTTGTTATTAAATTAATACAAAAATAGATTTATTTTTTTAAGTTGGGATAAAGTTAAAAGAGACATTTAATAACTATAAATGTAAATGTCAATCAGAAAAACAATATTAAATGCTTTTATAATCTTGTTGGTAATAAATCAGATACTGGAAACATTAAAATTAAAAAATCTACAAATTTGGTAGCAAGAGGCAAAATTAGCTACTGACCCCTAGTTTTTCAGACAACTGTATATAGTGACAATTGTCTAATCTACTGTTTTCCAAAGATGTAACGACGCAATTGTTTTAAAAGGAGACCACTTGCTGGCGTATTTATCATACATTTCCCAACTACTATCTGGTTTTATCATCCCAGAATTATTCATTGCTAGCCTCAAACCAGCATCTTTTGAAGAAAACACATCTAATTTTCCAATACTAAAAATTTCAAACATGTTTACTGACCAAGGTCCAATTCCAAAAACTGACAACAGAGTTTCATTCAGTTCTTTATTGCTTAAATTCGATAAGTCTTTAATGTTCTTATTCAAATATAAATTCGAAATTTCTTTTATCGTTTTGGCTTTATTGGTGCTTAAACCTAAAGTTTTTATCTCACTTATTTCCATATTTTTAAAGTGTTTTTCATTTAAATATTCCAAACTAAAGTTTTCTTTAATCTTTTGAAAAATAGAGTTTGCAGCTTTTGTAGATATGAATTGAGAGATTACTATACCTATAAGGGTATCAAACTGATTTTCTTTGACAGGCTTAAAAACAATGTGCCCGTTTTCATCAATTATTTTTTTTAATTTTTTATCTTTTTGACGTAAATATTCTTCTTTTTTTGAAAATTTCATTAATGAATTTAATTAACCTAAATTATTTTTAGAACTCTAAGTACTCTAAAGACTACAAAGATTATTACAAGACTAATAGTCCAACCCAATATTATATCTCCCAAATCAGCGCCTACACCTATCTGATTTGCGCTACCTGCACCTCCGATAAGGGCACAAATGGACCAGCCGATTACTTTGTATAGTTCTAATTTTTGTTTTTTTTCTAAGTTTTTAAATTTACTGAACATATTTATATGGTAATTAAATTAAATCAGTTTGAAGTATTTTAAAGCACGAAATACGACATATAAAGTTATAAATAGAATTCCTAAAGCATAAATAACTTCCCTTATGCTTACATCTGGAGGTACATGAAGACCTCCATATCCTAAAGCAAGTACAATGCCAAACACTATTTTAAGCCATTGTTTTTTTCTTTCATCTGAATCTTCTATTTCTTGAACAGTTTTGAGATTTTTTTTAATGAAAGCATAAATAAGCTGAAAGATATTCATATAAAAATATTAACAAATATATCTTGAAAATTTGATTTAACTTTATGCATTTAAAGAAAGTCAATTATAAAATATAGTTAGCAGTAGTTTCTTTACTATTCTTTAAATTTATGAAAGTTAAAAATAAAGAAGTAACAATTAAATATTTAACCTTTTTACTTTTTTTTATATTAAATTACTTCTTATTTGTTTTTCAAAAAGACTATTCAATAATAACAAAAGATCTTCAAACCCTATTTGTAACTTCAGAGGTCATTCAGAAAACTTGGGTTCCTTACTTAGAAGTATGGGATCATAAAGGACCTCTATATTTTTGGATTTATGCTTTTTTAGATTTACTTATTTTTGATAAAGTAATGTTGATTAATTTATATATTATCATTTTTAATTCATTTTTTTGTAATATAATTTTTTGGCATAACTTTAAATACAATAGCAATTGGGTGTTTTCATTGCTTCCAAGTTTATTTTATGCTTTTGTTAGTAATACTTTTTTGTTTGGAAAATCAATATATTATGAACAATTTATAATTCTTTTACTAATTCTGGCTTATAAAACTCAAAAAAATATAAGTAGTTTAGCAACTGGTTTGTTGCTGGGGTTGAGTAGCCTTATTGCAAATACTGCCGTTTTGTTTATACCAATATTTATTTTTTTGTATCCTAAACTAAAAGATCTTATTAAATTAGCTACAGGATTTTCAATAATTACTCTTGGTTCTTACGCATATTTTTATTTAAATAAATTGGGAAGCATATATCTTTATACAAATTATTTATATCCTTTTGAGTACTCGGCAAATCACTTAGGTGTTCCACGTGACAATGTAGGTATTTTATCAATTTTTTATCTCTTAAAAAATGACTTATCGAATTTGTATTTTTTTTCTTTTGTAATTTTATGTGTAGTTTTTCTTGTAACATTTTTCTCTAGCTTTTTTTACAATAAGATTTCAAAACATAATTTATTAGATCTATTATTTCCTGCTATAGGTCTATTGATTCCAATAATTGCTGGTAAATATTTTGGTCATCATTTTTTATATTTTATTATTTTTTTTCTGTACTCATTTAGCACTTTTTATAACAGCAAATTATTTAATTCTTTTTTTTTCAAAAATCTTTATTGTTTTAATTTTAAGCTTTAATTTTTTCTTTTTTGGATCACTATTTATTGATACTTTAAAATACGAAAATCATAAATTTAACATATTCAGAAATTATGAATATGAAGTAATTAGTTCACAAATATTAAATGATTACCCGAAATTAAAGACTATTTTTATTCTCAGGAATATTTACCTTGCTGACTCAACAAACTTAACTCCAGTAAATTATATTTCACATACTCCTTTGTATATTGAAGATTATCAACTTGTAGAAAAGATAAACCAAATTCGTGGCACAAATGAAAGTTTGGATACAATTATTGAATCTAGTCCTGATTTATTAGTTTGTAAATTGTACCCAAAAGAATTTTATGAAAAATATTGCAACAATACAGACTATTTCTCTTATAAAATATTTAATAATTCAGAAATTTTCATAAACAATAAGTTTAGGAAGTAATGGCTGACGAACTAATTTTATAAATTTTTTTAGAACTTTTTATACATAAGTTTTTTGATATTAAATTTGATTTAAAGGCATAGAAAGATTTATAGCTTCTTTGTATTTTGAAAAACTAAAATTCCTCTACTGAAAACATAGAAAGAAAGTGAAAAGCAATATAGTCATCTAGTCACTCCTGGTTTTTAAAAGCAATTATTTGTTTTACACTTTTTAAAGAAAAAGCTAAGATTTTAATTTTTTTAGATAAAAACCCCTTCCCCCAACTCACAGAGTTTGTATTTATGGAGTTATTTTTTTTTAGATTAACTCTTTTAAATCTGAGATTTTTTTTCAAAATTAAATATGTAGATAAAATATTTGGAGTTAAGGTATTGCCAGGTAGGTTACTCCATGTTTCAACAAACAGTCCGTAAGAGTAAAGTCTTATGGGGCAATTAGTATCTATGAAAAATTTAAACGATTTTAAAATCACTACAAGCTCACTACATGAACTAATTAGTTGTCTAAACCCTCCTTCGTCTAAGAATGACCTTTTTCCAATTACAATTAGTTCTTCATTCATATTCTCAAAAAAATTATCTAAATTCTCTGTTAAGTAACAAAAATCAAAATCCATTGTGAAGATATAGTCAAAGTTTTGTAATTTTTTAAGTTTTGATAATCTTAATAGAGACCCACCATGGCCAAGGTTTTTCTTATTAATCAATATCTCAAAATCGTAATTATTTTTATTCATAAATTGAGATAATTTTTCTGCCGTATCGTCTGTTGAATTATCATTACAAAAAATAAATTTAAAAGAATGATTTAATTTTGATAATCTATTTAATACACTTTCCATAAGGGGTAAGTTGTCAGATTCATTATAAAAAGGTATTAAGACAGCTATTTTTGTCATTTTGTTAATTTTTTAAAAAGTTCAAATGACTGTCCTATTGCCTGATCCTGGTTTATATAAGTATAGTTTGCCAATCTTCCACAAAAAGAAACATTATTACCAAAATAATTAACAATATCATTTTTCAGTTTATTATTTTCTATTCCGTAAATATTATCAACTGTAGGAATAGGATAGTGCTTGTCATCGGTGCCAGGATATTCATACGCTACTACCGAAGCTCGGACTTGTTGACCAGAAGCATGTTTAGTTTCAATAGTTCGAGTATAAGGTGTATTTAAATCTGGATAATTAATAACATAGTTTTCTGTAATTTTTTCATTTTCACTTAAATTATCAAAGTACTTAGGTTCTAATTTAATGCCTCTCCATTTAAGAATAGACTTATTCATAAATCCATCTAAAGGACAGGTTAAAATTATGTGATCAAAATTTTTAAACTCTTCGTCAACATTGTTTATATCGATCTCTTTTTTTAATTCAATTTCAATGCCTTTAATAATATTTCTAATTATTGGTGATGCACCTTCGGGATGAAAGAATTCGTACTTATCTTTAAACAATCTTTTATATCCATCATTCCTTAATTCTATTCTTTTTGGTGCAAAAGAATTGGAAAGATTTTTTAAATTATTCCCCCATTGTTTAATTGAGTATCCTTTTATAAAGAGTTCATACAAACTTGGACCCATCATTGAAATAACATAGTCTTCAAAATTATCTCCACTGGGAACATCTTCCAGTTTGCTGAGTTCTTGCTTAATTATTTTCCAGTTTGGAAGTTTTTTTAATTCACTTATTTGTGGCGGCCAGGACAATAAATAATCCTTTTCTTCCAGATGAAACTTGGTTAAAACTTTGTGTTCATAATTTCTACTCATACCATAAGATTGTACAAATTTGGCAACTTGTTCATTATTAGTATGAAATATATGAGCACCAAAAGGTTCCCAAATTACATCTTTAAAATAAAAAGAACTGGAGTGTCCTCCAACGTAATTTTCCTTTTCTAAAATTTTTACTTTATGACCAGATTTGGTTAATAAGTTTGAAATGGTTGCTCCAGACCAACCAGCTCCAATTATTAAATATTTCTTTTTACCCATTTTTATATTTAGTATAATGCTTCCTTTAAAAACAAAAATATTGAATTTATGACCAGAGGCAGAATCGAACTGCAGACCCTTTGTTTTTCAGATACGGGAAGACCACTTGACCTTAGTTTATTTTACTTTAATTGAGTTTAGTCTGAACCACTAATTTAAGGACGAATATAAAGCTGTGAGCATAAATAAATAGGTTATCATTCACCAGCTTTCCCAATTAGTTCCAACTTTTTAATTTTGTTTTTTATATTTTTTTAATTACTAAATTATATCCAAAACATAAAAGTTCTTCTGAGTTTGTATCTTTCTTGCTTTGTCGTTTTAAAAAGTTTAATAAGTAAAACCGAAACAAATAAAAAAACGGGCTTAGGAATTTTGTATTACTATATTCTTTTGAGACTTGACTTAACCTTCTAGTTTCTTGTGCAAAGTACTCATAATAGTTTCCATTACTTTCAATTTCTATTATTTCAAATCCATACTCTGGTAAATGTTTTTCGTAATAATATTTACTAAATCCAGTTGAATAATGATAAGGAGCATAGTGGGTTAAAGAATTAAATGGGGCTGTTAAAATCAAAATCCCGTTCTCTTTTAATAGTCTCTGGAACTCTTTAAATACTAAAAGAGGATCTTCTACGTGTTCAATAACTTCAACACATAGTATTGCATCTAAAGATTCATCATCTAATGGAATGTTAATTATATCTGAGACTATATCAAGTTTTGAGTAATCAACTTCGCCAGTGTGCAGCCCCCCTGTTTCCTCTACTCCAACATATTGTGCTATATCCTGACTTATATAATTTAAATGTTGACAAAATATTTTTTTATTACCATTGCCAGCCCCAGCATCTAGTATTGTCAAGCCGCTTGGAATCTCGCTTATTACTTTTTTTAACCACAAGTTTCTGTTATTTGCATTTTGAGTTCCATATGGCTTATTAAAAAATACAACCTTGAGTTTTCGTTTAATTTTTTTTAACAATTTGTGAACAGAGGCAGAATCGAACTGCCGATCCCTTGTTTTTCAGGTAAGGGCAAACCATTTGTCCTTTCATCATTTTACATTATTCATCTTCATTTATCGCTCATTTAGTAGAGGCTCTAAAACCCAACTAGCAGTAAATAACGAAGGCTTCTTTTGTGAGTGTGGCACCTTTTTGGCTCCATATTCAAGTTCCTAACTTCGCTACTTCCTAGTGATAAAGAGGTTTTTGGTATTTATGGACGCACAAAGGGGCTTGTCAGATGACATATGCACTGGACACAAGGCATATCTTGGTTATGTCACATAACGATATCGTCTACTTATGCGACGCAATGATCCACTTGTAATTTAAAGTGTCACCCGGAAAACCCTTATTGTTAATAAATATATATATAATTAATTTTGATAGTCTAATGTTATAAAAATTAGCTTTCCCTCGAAAGCTGTATATACCAAATCATAATTATTATTATTTATTGTTCTGATACTTGTAATTGTATATTTTGGAGCATCGTTATGAGGGGGGTGTATCATTAAATCGCCAGATAATAAATCATAAAGAAATATTTCATTAGTAGCAATGTCAACTGAAGCAATGTTTAAATCTAATTCTGAGTTTTTTTTATAAAATATATCTCCACCAATTATTGCGGCTCTATAATCTTTTTCTGTTGGAAAGTGATTATAGAAAAATTTTGGAGCAACTGACTTATCTGATAATAATGTTAGGGTATCATTATAATCAAGTGGACCATCTTTCTTAAAATAATTAATTTCAATTTCATAATTTGAAATATTATCAATTAATGAGGCTTTGCTACCTCCTTCAAATATAGGCCAACCAAGGGATTGTGGAGCTTCATTTAAGTTTAAAATATTCATTTCCTCATTAATGCTGAGTCCAACATCAAAAACAATTAAATACTTTTTGAATTCAAAAAACTGCCATGGATTTCTTAGTCCATAAGCGACAATATTTTTTTTACTATCATTTTGATTATTTGTAATAAGTGGAATGTTTAAATCTTGGTTTTTTAGTGATATAATTTTTCCCAAATTGCTCAATGTATTCAGAGGCACAGGATTAATACGAGAATACGCATTTGCTTCTTGATTGTCACCAACGCTAATTAAGAAGTCTTGAAAAAACTCAGACCAAATAAGGTTTCCTGCAATATGGACATAGGGCCTAACAACCTTTTGAACGAATGCCTTCTCTTTAAATTTATAATCTGATAATGACTTATTATATTTGTAGATGTCTACAGTAAGTTCAGAATTGCTATTTACATAAGACACTGCAAAGTTCTTTGCGTCTTTGTTGATAGCTATTGAAAGTAAACCAGCTTCATGTATGTTGGTTATCTCTTCTTGTTCAAAAATTAATTGATTTTTTTCAGATTCAATATCGTATTCGAATATCTTTCCTTCTTTTAATACAATATATAATTTATCATCATGCTTATATAGGTTTACAGGCGTACCATCTATATCTACTTCTTTTACTTGTTTGTATGGCGGCATACATTCTACATGGAGAAAACCACCTAGAAAATCAATACAATTTTCTAGCGAAACATGGAATAAATCATTTTGGATTGGTATGTTTTTCTCATTTAAATAATATTTAATTTCGTCTAACACTTCATTATTTGAAATTACTTTAGTTGTTTCAACTGGTAAATCAGCTTCAACATTAATACTTTCACCAACACTGCAAGAAACAAGAGTAATGAAAACTAAAAAAATGACTCTTTTCACATTTGTATTCTACTTGTAAAAATGTATTTGTAGGGTAAAACTTGAAAACGACCCCCAGTGTTTATTGGGTTTTCAGTAGGCAGGGTCACAGTTTTTAAAAGTTTGATTGTGAAGACTAAATAAGCCTATGTTTATTGGTGGCCAGAGGCAGAATCGAACTGCCGACCCCTTGTTTTTCAGACAAGTGCTCTACCGACTGAGCTATCTGGCCAAATTTATGGCGGGGACGACGGG
>MDTE01087829.1_pt1 | contig 19153 bp, 14 predicted proteins | sample 811231 | NCBI WGS metagenome assembly MDTE01 (sample SAMN05326651, study PRJNA326480) | marine metagenome | isolation source: seawater | place: Indian Ocean: Red Sea | collected 2010 | reverse complement strand
GCATGCATGGGATGACGCGACGATCGAATCGAATCGAATCGATGACGGGAGACGGGCGCGCGAGACGGCGCGACATGGGACGGAGCGACGAGGACGAGGATTCGGAGGACGAGCGGGGAGAGTCCTCCGCGCTGGGGGTTCTGGGAGGACCGGCGCTGGACGCGTCTCTGGGAGGACTCGGGGCGATGGATGCCTCGCGCGTGGGTCGGCACGTCGGACGACGAGGGACGACGGAGACGACGGTGGGAGACGGGAAGAGAGAGGTCGAGGGCGAGGGCGAGGGAAGGGCGATGGAGGTGAATCCGTTCGAGGTGGACGAGCGAGAGCTGGAGGCGCGGGCGAGCGAACCGATGGGAGTCGGGATGGAGGAGACGGAGACGGAGACGGAGACGGCGGGAAACGAAGACGACGTTTCGAACGTCGCGATGAGAACGCCCGGAGGTGGGGTGTTGGAGAATGGGAGTTATCACGCGGGCGATGGGATGACGTACGGAGATTTACTCGCGCCGCCGCCGTCGTACGCGGATAGCGTCATGTACACGCAGCCTGAGATTCAACCGTCGGCGGACGCGGCGACGAACGATGGTGGAGGTGGGATCGGTGCGGCGACGACGATGACGGTGTTTCTGGATGAAAATGAACAAGGTGGTGACGAGGGGATGCTGAAAGTTTTGGTGAGCGATCCGAAGATTGAGGCCGACATGACGTCGGCGCTCGTCGGGAAGAGAGTGACGCACTACAAGATTACCACTCGAACCAACATTGCGTCGTATATTCACAAAGAGGTGGTCGTGTGGAGACGTTTCCGAGACTTTGTGGCGCTCGATACCAGGCTGAACGCGCTGCATCGCGGTTATTTCATTCCTCCGCGACCGGAGAAAACCGTGGTGAATTCCACTGGCGACAGCTTCATTCAAGAACGAACGGTGCAACTTCAGCAATACCTCAATCGTATCGCCACGCATCCGAAGCTTCGTCTCGGTGATGCGCTAAGAATCTTTTTGACTCATCAAGATCTGGGCGCGAGCCTGGATTGGTTCAACATGGCATCCGGAGTGCCGGCCGCGACGCTCGGAGCGACTCCGAGTAGTCCGGAGACGCCACAGCGGCTCCCGCTCACCGTGTCTTCTCCAGGGCAATCTCGCGACTTCGGTCGGTTCTTCAAAGAACTCAGGCAAACCGTCGTGCAATCAACCGCTGTGAGTACCGTCGGTGACGCTTTGGGATTGGATACGCCCAAGCCTAAAGTTATGGAGGAAGACGCGGCTTTCTTGGTTGAGAAGGATAGAGTGCATCGAATCGAACACGAGCTCTCTGGAATGTCTTCCAAGGCGACCAAACTCTTGACGCTGCAACAAAAGTACGGCGAAGCTGTTGGGGAGTTCGGTATGGAGTGTTTGAAGTTTGCAAAGCTTCAAGAAGAAGAGGGCACGCGCCTCGGCAAGTACAGTGAAAATGGTATCGATTGCATGACTGCCGCAAATGAAATGAGAAAAGCCGGAAACACTTCGGTGCGAGTGAGTCGCTTGGCTCGATCTGCAACGTCACAAACTGCGCAGGCACTGAATCCTCTTCACGATTACTTGAAGCTCATGCCCTCAGTCCGTCGATCGATTGGAGAAAGAAATGAATCTTTGTTGACTCTCCAAACGATGCTCGCTGAAACCGACAGATTGGAAGCGCGCATCGCCAAGCTCACGCCAGATTTCACAAAGATGAAAAAGGTTGAAGATTTGAAGCTCGAGCTGGATGCAACGCGCGCTACTGGTGAACGGGCTCGAGAGGATTACAACACGATTCAAGAACGTCATCGAGAGGAATTTTCACGTCTTGAAAAAGAACGCGTGGGGCAGTTTCACTCGATGTTGTTAAACTACGCTCGTGTTCAAGTTGCGAATGCTGAACGATCACTCTCACTTTGGCGCGGGCTCGCCGAAGAATTCGGTGCCTCGGCGGACGAATGGCGCACTCCCAAGCCCGAGAGGGCTGACGACGTCGATCTCTAAACAACTCATCGTTTGTACCATCTTGTAACGCAATTTCCAATTACAACATTGCATTGACGAAGCTAATTGACTTTAATTCTCGGAGGCGATCTAGGGGCAGTTCCCAGAGACTTTGCTGGAGTCTTCGCTCCCCAGCGTTCCGCACTGGGCGTAATCTTTGATGACTTGTCCAGTGAACGTGTCCCCCACGAGTGAATCGCGATGCCAAACGCCAGCTTGAACCCAATCGCGAGTAGCATCACCCCGAGACCTACACTCACACCACTAAAATACACCAACACTCTGTCGAATATTCCTCTAGTGAGCACGTCCGAGGACATCGCACTTTGTTTCAGCGTGCGATAGAGACCTGGCACGACTCGAATAATGACTGCAGCGGGAGCAAGTGGAACGAATCCAACGACTTGGTGAATCTTATACGACTGCGTCAAGTGCACGTGGTCTCGGCATATTTGTCGATAGAATCTTCGATAGACACCTGGACGAAGAGAGTTGAATTTCGCCATGAATGAGTGCTTCACAACGTCCACGAAGATTTCTGAACCCAGCACGAGGAGAATATCATTCAAGAATTTCGCGGTGAACGCGGCTTCTATGCTCCCTGCCGCCATGATTCGTTGCGCTCCGACAAACATGAGACACACGCAGAGATGCACTCGTTCAATGACGTCCAATCTACTCACACCAAACAGTTTTTCAGGATCTTGCTTCTTGAAGACATGTCCTTTCATCTCTGAAAAATTGTTCGAGATGAGCACGAGTAGCATCGCGTTCGTGTGGCTATTGATCGCGACTGAAAGGGTCACAGCGTGCGTCAACAACACAAAAGTGTGCGCGACCGTCGCACACGTGGACAAAATCACATCCACTGCCAGTCTAAAAACGGAGTGCACTTGGTCCATCGCCGAACCATCAGTCGCCATGGTCACGCACCCGTGCACGCTATTTTGTAACGCATCGAGGACGTTACTGCTAAAAGAACACAACAATTTGTCGAAAGTTTCCATCACGGCGCACGCCATATAAAGCTTGATGACTTCCTGACCTCGAATGTAGTGGTAAATCACGCTAATGTCCAGCATGTGTGTGTACGTAACCGCGACGCAGAGCATGAAAAGCCACAACACGTCGTTCAAGTGCTCTCGAGCGTACGGATGAATACCCCACGCGCGTCTCTTTGAGGAATTTTTATCTCCCGAATTGAGCGTCGCCACCGACCAGAGCAAACGAACCGTCTGCGACATTACGCGAACCGGCAGCGACGTGAACAAGCCCAATATCGCGTCGGCGCAGAGCAACCCACCGTACAGACAAAACTTCTCCAGCGCCAACGGTATGTACCACAACAAATCAAACACTCGCTCGCGCGCGTGCGACATATCCGGATCGTCCTCGCGTTCACCGACGCAAAAGCCCAACTCGAGCGCGCAGTACTTCCACACGGATTCCATCCCGCTCGATCGTTCCGCCTCTCCTCGATTCATCGACGTCGTCCAATCCCTCAGCGCGTCCATCTCCAGGCTCTCCGCCGCGGTCGCGCCCTCCTCGCGCGCGTTCATCGTCCTCACCCCCGCCCGCTCGTCTCCATCGTCGCTTCGTCCATTCGTCTCGCGCCCACTTCCGCTCGCGGCGCCCTCGCGTCGTCGCAACCCGACCTCCATCTCTCTCTCTCTCTCTCGCGCGCCCCTCGACGACGCAGCGCTCGTCGACGCTCCCGCGACGTCTCACCGCGAGACGTCTCGACCTCCACCCGCTCGTCCCTCCCGACGCGCGCGGACCGAGCGCACGCGCACGGACGCGCGCAATTCGACAATCAATCCAAATCAATCCAAATCAAAGTCCGAGACGTCGACCGATCGAACGCGAACGCGCGCGCGCGCCCGCGAGCGCGGACCTCGGCGTCGAACGCGAACGCGAACGCGCCCGCGCGCGCCCGCCCGCGAGTGCGCACCCGCCCACCCCACCGTCCCGTCCGTCCCCGTCTCGGCGTCGTCGCGAACACCGCCGCTCGACGCTCGCGTCGTAGTTACACGAGTTTGAATGCGATGAAAAACGACAGACCAATTTTCAAAAAATTCGCACCCATCGATCGGTCGGTCGGTCAAGGGAATTAGGACTTTATCTTATGACGGTCTGTGACTCGTCAATGTGTCCCCTTCGGTGCCCCGACAGGACAGCCATCCGCCCCGGCGGCGGCAGTGCGAGGCGCGACGCGGGCGCGCGCGATCGTGGCGAGCGAGCGAGCGAGCGAGGCGCGCGAGGTTTGAAACGGGAGATCTCTCTCTCTCTCTCCGTCGTCGACGGTGGCGAGCGCGCGCGGGGGCGGCGCGAGTCCGTCGTCGCGCGAGAGACCGGACCACCGTTCGGCGATTGTTTCATCCCCGCGCGCGCGCGCGCGAGCGAGACGCGGGAGACGCGGGAGACGCGACGCGCGGAGAGAGTCGTCGGCGGAACGGGACGAGCGGCGATGTTTAAAGCGGCCGCAGCGTCGTCGCAGGCGAACGGGACGAGCGAAAACGCGGGCGGTGACCTGGGGAGTTCGCCGTCGTGGAGGTGCGCCGCGCGCGCGCGTCGCGGTGGGGGTTTCGAAGTCGCGGGGCGAACGGCGAGGGAGGGAAGGCGCCGAGGGCGAGGGAGGGTAGACGATCGAGGGCGACGCGACGAGTGGATTGGAATAATTTTCATCAATCGTTCGAGCGCGTCGAGGGGGCGAAGACGGGCGCGGACGAGCGCGAAGTGGGCGTCGATCGAGCTCGGGAAGAGGACGTCGGCGACCGCCGAGCTGGCGTTCGGCCGTGCTCGTCGGGCGCCTCGTGCGGGGTCGGCGACGGGGGCGACGAGGGTCGGGGGGGAGGTGTAGACGCGACGACGCGAGAGCGCGTTGACTGACGCGAGTTTGCCATCGTTTTCACTTCGCTCGATGAACAGGGAGTACGAGAGCTCGTTTTCTAGACTGCTAAAGGAGGAGTCTCGAGGAGCCGACGATCTCGTGCGAAGCGCTTCGGCCGTGGATCTGTCGTACACCGGGAAGGATTCGAGTCCTGGCGGGGCTAGTGATACGGATAGCGCTCACAACTCTGAACATTTCGGCTCGTCCGCGGGATTCGGTAAGGATGGTTTGTTTGGCGTGTCGAGAGACGACGGCGCTGTCCCGTCCAACCTCGGACGAACCGCCTCCCACGGGGGCGCGTTCAGCGATAGTGCGTTCGGGCTACCGAATGATCTGAGTGGTATGGGCGGTAATATGGTTGGCAATGGTTTGACTGGTGCGACGGATGTTGTGAGTGCGTTTTCGAACTTAGGTTTGGGAACGGACGTGCCTCTCCGACCGTCGACCGCGCCGCTCCCGCCTCACGGAGCCGCCGCAGGTCAGGGATACATGAACGCTGCGTCTCGGTTCGGTGGTGAAACTCAATCTCAAAGATCTTCACCGGCGCCGGGTGTTGGTGCGTACGGAGGCTTGGGAGCGGGTGCGGGTGCAGGTGCGGGCGCGGGCGCGGGCGCGGGCGCGGGCGCGGGTGTGGACAAGAACGCCATGCTTCAGCTTCAACTGCAGCAGTTGCAGCAGTTGCAACAGCTTCAAGGTGTGCCTTCTCTTCCTGTGGATGCGTTCGGTCTAGGCGGAGCTGCGAATGGTTTAGGTGGTGTGTCGGGAGGTATGCCGGTTCAGACGCCTGAGATGGCTCAGCTGCTTGCGGCGAACCTCGGCAACGCAGGTATGGGTGGCGTTGGTGGCGGCGCTTACGGTGCCAACAACGGTCAGCCTCAGTCGATGGCTGAAGTCTACCAGGCGGCTTATACCGCTGCGTTCTACGCGCAACAGCAGCAGTTGCAGAACCTGATGCGCATGCAGCAAGTTCCTGGCCTCATGGCCCAAAATCTATCGCCGCAACAGCTACAGCAGTTCGCTGGTCTCGACGGTGGGATGGGTGGCTTGGGTGGAAACGACGGTGGGCACGGTGGTGGACGTATGAACGGTCGAGATGATCGCTCTCGCGTCGGTAGAACGATGGGAAGAAACCGCAGTGGTGATCGAGGCGACCGTTCTGGAGTTGGCTCTCAGTCGCTCTCTGGTTCGGTGACTCGCTCTGACTCTCCGCCATCTGAGGCTGAAATCGCCGAGATGGATAGCCGATTTGTTTCTGTTGAAAACTGCGTCGGCCAGATTTCTGTGCTTGCGCGTGATCAACACGGCTGCCGATTCCTGCAACGCAAGTTCGATGAGGAAGGTGCCAAAGCAGTTGACTTGTGCTACGATGAAATCATCGCCGAAGCTGTTGAGTTGATGATGGATCCGTTTGGAAACTATCTCGTGCAGAAGTTGATCGAATGCTGCAGCGACGAACAACGTTCGGGAGTCTTACGAGCGGTTTCTGTTGTGAGGGATGATGCCGTCGACGGTTTGCCTGAGCTCGTCACGATCGCTTTGAACACACACGGTACCCGTGCGGTCCAAAAGCTGATTGAGATGCTCAACTCTCCGGAAGAGGTGTCCCTCGCGACGAGTGCTTTGCGACCGGGAGTCGTTACTTTGATCAAGGATTTGAATGGTAATCACGTCATTCAGCGTTGCCTTCAACGATTATCATCTGAAGATAATCAGTTCATCTATGACGCGGCAAAGGTTCACTGTGTGGAAATCGCAACTCATCGTCACGGTTGTTGCGTACTTCAGCGTTGCATCGATCATGCGATCGACGAACAGCGCCGTCCACTGGTGCATGAGATTGCTTCTCAAGCTCTCGTACTTTCTCAAGATCCTTTTGGCAACTACGTTGTTCAATACATCTTGGATTTGGGATTGTCGTGGGCTAACGGTGAAGTTATGACTCAACTTCTCGGCAACTACGCGGAGCTTTCGATGCAGAAGTTTAGCTCCAACGTTGTCGAAAAGTGTCTCAAGCTCGCGGATTCCTCGTTGGAGAAGAACCGTAACACCGTGGTGCGAGAGATCATGCAGTCACCTCTGTTGGATCGTCTTCTCATGGATCCTTATGGCAACTACGTTGTGCAGTCTACGCTTACTGTGACTAAAGGTGTTCTTCACACTGAACTTGTCGAGCGTATCAGACCACACTTACCTTTGATCAAGAACAGTCCGTTCGGAAAGCGCATCCTGCGATTGCTACTGGAGAACAAGAAGTAAAACAGTCAATTTTTTTGTGTTTTCCAGTTTAAGTTGCAAGTGGGTGAGAGGGTGATGATTTCGTTTCACTGAAACGAGATCGTGTAAATCATGACACGTCTAAAAATGTCTTCTACCAGTATGCTCTATTCACGAGCATACTCATAGAAGACGAGCATACACAATGAAACGCAGCGTGATCGTTTGAGCAATCGAACGAGTCCGCGCTTTCTGCAGTGTGCAACCGAGCGGCGGCGTTCCGTTCGACGCGACGCATCGACTCGGCTGCACCATATACAATTACTCGAGGTTATGTAATAATATCATTCATTGCTTCAAGATCTCGCTCCCGAACCTCTTATAGTCGCTCGCGCGACTTTCTCATCCGGCGACCTCGGAGCGAACGGCCGGCTGAGCGAACGAAGAATCGCGGCGCCCAGGGTTGGGTGGTCACATCTCCGCTCGCGTCATGGGTTGCTGCGCGTCGTCCCCGGCGTACGACGACCACGCCACGGTCGAAGAGAGACGTAACGCCGCGCTCGCTGCGGCTGAATCGCGCAGTAAGGCGAGTGAAATGCGCGGGATAAAGGTAATCGAAACGGGACACGCGGATCCTTTCTAACCGTCGTCTGCTCTCGTCTTCGCGAAGCGCTCGATCCCGCGAACTGACGAACGATGTCGCGTCTCGCGCGCACCCAGAACGAACGGATGGCGAGTAAAGTAAGAGCCGCGAACGCACCGCCCACGCGCGCGACGTCGCTCGGTGACCGCAAAGCAGATCAGATGGCGAAGGACTGGGCCTCCTAGCCTTTGTCGGGACGCGGTTCAAAAGTACCATAGACCGAGAGTCATCTTTGATTTAAAAACATAGACTAGACTAGCATTCCCTACTTCCAACGTTCGGCGTCCGTTCTCGCGCCCGTTCACGCCTTCTTCACGTCCTGGAAGAGTTCCGCGAGTTCTCCGCTCTGATGCATCGACATCATAATGTCCGAGCCTCCGACAAACTCACCCTTCACGTACAACTGCGGAATGGTCGGCCACGCCGAGAAGGCCTTGATTCCATTTCTCAGTTCATCGCTCGCGAGGACGTTTCTCGACGCGTATTCCACGCCGTGGTGGTCTAAAATACGACACGCCATGTTGGAGAACCCGCACTGGGGCGCCGAGGGCGACCCCTTCATGAAGATAATCACCGCGTTCGCCTCGACATCCGCCTCGATCATCTTCTGCACATCTTCGCTTCCGGAGCCGTTCGTCTTCGCCTTGAAATCGTCATGGCTGTCGTCGGCCGAGGCGGCGAAACCGCGACGCGCGACGCGGGAAAAGGCGCGGAGGTTGGGAGACGCGCCGGTCGACGTCAGAGAGGCCGGCGCGGCTGCGTTCGCGATGGACGCGACAGCGTGCGCGCGCTTGGAAGAAGACGCGGCGGCGTAGAGCGCGCGAAGAGCGACTCGTTTGGACTGCGAGCTCATGTCTGTTGTTCGCGACGAGCGACGCGATGTGCGGAGAGGGGCGGCGTCGAGGTTGCTCTTCGGCGAGAGACTACTGAGTTCATTATTCGTAAATTCTATACCCGATGTACTTTAACCAAGACTGTTGCACGCTGGGATCGAAGTTGTCCTTCAAGCGCCATCGCTGACCGTCCTCGGTGGCGAACATGGTGGGCTCCCAAGGGGGAAGCTCGCCCGTCTTCATAGCCTTGTGTAACCTGCGCTGGCCTCGCTCGGCTCTCTTTTTGGCCGCGCTCGCCGTCTTCATGTCCTTCACGAGGAGAGCTTGGAAGAATTCTCCCCAAAGACAATGACTATCCGTAAACCCGTTGAGAGGTTGCGTCACAGCTTTCGTCGGTTGACTCTTTGGCACCGCAGGTTGCCAAAACGGTCCCAAAATCTCCTTCTTTTCCGTCACTAAATCCACCGTCTCGTTTACTCTGCCTCTGAAACGCATCGAGACCTCGCCTTCGCTTACGATCGAACCATCGACCTTATGCGCGTTGCTCTTCCAGCCGGCAGTACCGCGCGACTTGAAGTTGATGTTAGCTTGCAGCGGAGGTCCCTCACTGACCCTTCTGAGCTTGACTTGTCCCACCGTTTCAGAGTAGCTACCGCTTAGACCGAAAAATCGAATAAATAAGGAAGGGAAATTCAAAACATACTTTTCCCCCGTGTGCAAATTCTCAAACCGCATCTCACCATCGATGACGACTTGCACAGATGTGCCTCTGAACACGGGCTTTGCTTTGACATCCGCCGACAGGTGTATGCCTATCTCTTCGTTCCTTAGATCCCACGTGGTGATGGGCGGGTGATGACACACCTGCTCGGCTAAATAAGAGGTCCTACCACTCTGGATGCGATGAGTCTCACCCAATATCGGATTCAAAGGCTTTTTCATCGCCCCAAAAGTGTACGGAGACTTCACGCCGGCGCTCGAGCCAGACTCCGTTCGAATGGCGGTCATGTCTAGGTAGAGCTTGACGAAGCGTCCTAGACGCACTCCCGGATCGGAGTGCTTCAAATCGCTCCAATCATTTTCGCAAGCTTCGACCACATACACCACGTCTTCCGCCACTTGTATCGTACTAAAGGGGACGAAGAACGACGGCGGTAACTCGATATCCGTCAAGTCCTGACCAACCTTCAAGTGTTTCGTCATTCCCACCAACTCCTGTGTCCCTTGTCCAGTCCGCATGCGCTCGTGCATTTCTCTCTTCTCCGGTGTCATCAAACCTAATCGCTCCAACTCCGCCGCCTCTTCCTCCGCCTGTCTCACCGCTTCCTCGTGTTCGCGCCGAAGCAGGTGTCTCACCTTAGACTTTAATTCCCTGATCGCTCCGGCGACGTGAAATTGGTGTTCATCCTGTTCCCAAACCTTCCCGAGGGTGAAAGGAAAACTCTGACCCGCCTTTAACCCGATATTCTCGCGCGTGAGCTCCTCGCAGTCCTCGTCTTCGCTAGAGTTTAAGTCTTCCCTTGCATCGTACCACATGTCATCATCCAGCGGCTGAAAACGCGCGCGTATGGTCGCGACGTCCAACCGCCGCGCTCCCTTGAAACAACACCAGCACGACATCTTCGTCGCCCGCTCCTCGCGTCGTGATTCACCCCCTCGTTCACCGCTTCGAACGCCTATCGAAGGAGTCTGATTATCTGAACGGATCGGAGGGTCCCGACCTCCGTCTCCTTTCCCTCACGCGTTCGACCCCACCTCTCGCGCCGAGTCGCACCGAACAGACCTCTTCGCTTTCACCCGCCGGTGAAAGACGCGTTCGCGACGCCGCGCGCGAGAGACTCCGGAGTCTTCGACGACCGAAGGGAGCAACTTGGATCGAGTGGGTACTGTGTGTCGAGTCATGAATGGTCATATTGAATTGAACACTGTTTCCTCTCCTCGGCGCGAGCCCTAAGGAGGTCGCCGCGCGCGAATTAGTTCGGCGCGAACGCGATTATCGTACGTTCTGATCGTTGATCTGACGGACGTGGATCGTTCGCGTTCGCGCGCGAGCGCGGCGTCGAGTTCGGCGCGGCGAAGCGCGAAGGCGTCCGTCTCGACGAGCGACGGCGCAGTCTCCTGGACTCCCTCCTCCGTCTCCTCCTCGATCTCGATCGCGCCCTCGATGGAGTGCGGGACGACGATGTTCTCCGCCGCGAGCAAATCGGCGATCTCTCGCTCCCTCTTCGCCAGATCTCTCTTCGCGCCGGCGATCCGCGCGTTCGCCTCGCACAGTTCCTCTCGCAGACGCCGTCCCAGACACCGCTCCACCTCGAGATCCCGCGCCACCGCCATCGCGCGCGCGCCATCCCGCGCTAACTGTTCATCCAACTCCCCCAATTCTCGCTCGAGGGCGTCCATCTGCGCCTCCACGCTCGTCACGATCGACGTCTCATTCACCGGCGGTTCGTTTTCCTCGGACGTTCGGCGCTCGACGAGGACGTTCTCACGGTCACCGTCTCTCTCGCTCCCTCGCGTTCCCGCCCTCGCGTCCACCGAACCAACCGCCCCGTTTTTCATCGCGCTCTCCCGCGTCCTCTCCCTCGTCCCTCGCGTCGCGCGCGCGAGAGAGACGACGTAAAGGAAAAGATGTCTCGACCGACTCGATGACGAGGCGGGCGTCACCGTCTCGCGCGTCGACTCCCGCGCGCGAACTCTCTCGCGAGATGGTCGATCGCGATCGAGCGCGCGCTCCCGACGCGCGCTCGGCGTCCACGGCGCCGGTGTCGGTGGAGAACGCGCGCGCGATGGGCGACACCGTGCGCGCCGAGCGCGAATCTCGCCACGTCGTGCGCGACGCGACGGATCGACGGGTCGTCGTCACGAGGAGCGACGTCGACGCCAAGCGCGCGATTCACATCGTTGATTGCGCGCGGTGCGTCGTGGAGATGGACGCCTCGGTGACGTGCGCCAAGGTGTTCGTGGAGCGATGCGTGGAGTGCGTCGTCGTCTCGGCGGGACGCGTGGTGAGCGAACACGCGGAGATTTGGGATTGTGAGGGGTGCGTGGTGACGTTTAAGAGGGGTTTAGGGACGATACAGATTGATCAGTGTCGAGAGGTGCGATTGGAGTACGAGCGTAAGGGGTTCATGGGGGCGGTGGTGTTCGCGACGAGCGTCGGCGTGCGCGTGGCGTTCGCCGACGACGGCGACGGAGGCGAGCGGCGTCGCTTGGATACGGAGGATTTAGCGCCCGGAGATCACAGAGAGATTCCACAGTTCATCGCCCGGTTTGTGAACGGTGAGTTGCTCGTCGAGCGATTGATTCGCGGGAAGGATGAGTACCCGACCACCGAGCGAGAGCTTCGCGAGTCGCTCGGAGACGCGCTCGCCCGGGAGCACTTGGACACGGCGCCCGCGCGCGCCGAGTTACGAAAAGATAAGGGGAACGCCGCGTTTAAGGAGGGAAATTACGCGCAAGCCGTGGTGCACTACACGGAAGCGCTCGAGCTCGATCCCTCTCACGTCGTCGCCCTGTGCAATCGAGCGCAGTGCCTATTAAAACTCGGCGAGCACGAAAAAGCCCTCGCCGACGCCGACGCCGCCGTCGATGTCAAATCCGACTACGTCAAGGCACACTTCCGACGCGGTCTCGCCCTCCACGCCCTCAAAAGATTCCAAGAAGCCGTTCGCGCCTTCGAAGACACCCTCAGGATCGATCCCAAAAACACTCAAGCCAAGGACTCGCTCCGCGTCGCCGAATACGCCGCCGGCAGAGCCGCGCGAGAGTCGTAGACTCGCCGTCGCCTTCCAAATCTATTCCTCTTCCCCACCGCATCCATCGTCCCGACGTCGTCCCACGCCACCGTACACTTTTCACCATTCACCATTCACTTTTCACCACACACTCCCTCCCGTTCCCTCCCGTTCCCTCCCGTTCTCTCGCGTCTCTCGCGTTCTCTCGCGTCTCTCGCGCCCTTTTCTTTTCTATGGATAAGAGCTCGTAAACCCACATGCATTCGTTCCTTTGACGCGCACACCGCGTCGCGTCCCGCGTCTCGCGACCGACCGCACGGTCGTCGTCGTTCCTCTCCCGCGGACGCGTCATGTCCGCCGCCGCGCGCGCCGTCGTCGTCCCGTCGCGGGCCGTCGTCGTCGTCGATCGTCATCGTCGTCATCGGCATCATCATCGGCGTCATCATCATCATCGATCGTCCGCGCGCGCGTCTCGCGTCGTCGCCGCGAACGCCGCGAGCGCCTCTTTCGACGTCGCCGGCGCGCGAATCGCGGGCGTGGGGAAAGCGATCCCGGAAAAGGCGCTGACGAACGATGACCTGAGCGAACTGGTCGATACGAATGATGAGTGGATCGCGGCGAGAACGGGGATACGCGAGCGACGGGTCATCACGGGGGACGAGACGTTGACGACGTTGGGTGCGAAAGCGGCGATGCAGGCGTTGGAACGTGCGAATGTAAAGGCGGAAGATGTGGATTTAATCATCCTCGCCACGTCGAGCCCGGATGATATCTTTGGGAGCGCGTGCACGATTCAAGCGGCGCTGGGGGCGAAGAAGGCGTTGGCGTTCGATCTCACGGCGGCGTGCAGTGGGTTTGTGATTGGATTGGTGAATGGAACGCAATTTATTCGTTCCGGTGGGTATAAAAATGTGCTCGTCATCGGTGGTGATGTGTTGAGTCGATACGTCGATTGGCGCGATCGAGGGACGTGCATTTTATTCGGCGACGGCGCGGGGGCGTGCGTGTTGACGGCGACGACGGCGGACGCGTGTTCGTTGAAAGGGTTCGACATGCATTCGGACGGGACGCAGAATCATCACTTAATAGCGCAGTACGTCGGGGATAAAGGGAAGCCGATGAGCGAGGGGGCGTCGAAGAATGGCTCTTTTTGTAACATTTCCATGAGCGGGCAAGACGTGTTTAAGTTCGCCGTGCGCACGGTGCCGATGACGGTGAATAAGTCTTTGAAAGCGGCGAATATGGCGGCTGAGGATATCGATAAGTTAGTGTTGCATCAAGCGAATCAGCGCATCATAGACAGCGCCGCGCAGCGATTCGGGTTGAGCGAGGACAAGGTAGTTAGTAACATCGCCAAGTACGGAAACACCTCGGCGGGTTCCGTGCCAATCGCGCTGTGCGAAGCCGTCGAGACGGGGGCGGTGAAGGAGGGCGACGTCCTCGCCTTCGCGGGATTCGGCGCCGGACTCACGTGGGCGAGCGCAATCTGGAAGTTTTAAACGAGCACGGCGTCGGATGGACGCGTTAGAAGATGTGACATCATCGGACACACATCCCGTCTCTTTCACTTTTTCGCTTTTTCCGTCCCGAGCGCTCGAGCGCGACATCAATCGGTGCCCCAGACGTCGACGTTCACGCGCGCGCGCGTTCCTTCGCGATGGCGTCTCAAAACGTGTCCACCCTCATCACGAACGCGCCCGTGGGCGTGGACGTTTGCGCCTTTGCGCGCGACGTCCTGACGTTTACCTCGAGCGCCCATCCCAGCCCTGGGGAACATCACGCGACGAGGGCGTGCGTGTACGCGACGGAGACGGAAGATGACGGGTGTGAGGTGATCGTGGCGTCGGGAAGTGAGATGTACGGGATCTCGATCGATCTCAGGGACGAAGACGTCGAGCGTGGGAAGTCGAACGTGTTGAGACCGACGCGGGCGAGAGGGGAGACGACGGCGTCGGCGAGTCGGTTTTTGGATTCGGTCTCCACGGGGAGAGAGATTCAATCGATATCGCTGAGCGCGAACGCTGGAAAATTACTCGCGGTGGATAATTTCGGGGTCGTGGACGTGATGACGCGAGATGTGGGAGCGGGAACGGGGTTTACGTCGCGCGCGGGCGGAGTCTCGGGCGTGGGCGCGAGCGAAGTCTCGGGCGTGGGCGGGTGGTGCGGCGCCGTCATGGACGCGGAGGAGAAGAAAATGTACGTCGCCAAGAGTTCCAGTCAAGCAGTCGACGTGTACGACGGCGATAGACGGGTGCGACGTATTCGCACGCTCTTGACGCCGAGCGATTTATCCGTCGCCGTGGGCGGAAAAGGCGAGAGCGTGTTCGCCGTCGTCGAGGGACATCAGCTCGCGGTCTACGACGATAGGATCGCCGAAAAGGGAGGGTGCACGAATCGAATATCTTTAGGCTACAACAAACCTCTCTTCGCCGTGTCCACATCACAATCTCCGGGATTAGAGTTTTTAGTCGCGTGCGGCGGCGCTGAGCGAGTCGTGCACATACTCGACATTCGTAAATGGGGCGCCATGCATCGCTGGAGGAACGCCACGAAGTTTGACATCACGCAACTCGAACTCAGCGCGTCGAGTCCAGGATTCGCATACGTCGCCGGTCTCGATTACGAGTGCATGTGCGGCAACTGGGTGACGCATAAAACCGACGGCGGATTTTCCTTTCGAGCCGACTCGCGTTGGATGGGTCTTCACTCGTGCAAGACCACATCCGGCGACGGCGACATACTCGCCGGTTGGTCCGAGAGCGGTCACGTCTACGCCTTGCGCACGACTCCTAGAAATACATAGCGGTTCTAATACGACTCCGTAGCTTCGTCGTCGCTTTGTCGGTTACGCCGCACACCGCGGCGCCATGGAAGCGGCGGAGAGAGCGCCCGCGCTCCCCGAGCCCGACGTCTGCGCCGTCTGTCTCACGCATCCGTCGGAAAGAGCGGTGCTGGATTCGTGCGCCCACGTCTTTTGCGTCCCGTGTCTCTCGCGATGGGCAAAGATCGAGACAAAGTGTCCGCTCTGCAAGTCGCGTTTCACGACGATGACGCCGACGTCGGCGACCGGGGCACAGATCGGGGACGCGGTCTCGTTCCGAGAGACGAATCAGGGAGACAAGACGGAGGCGGACGACGACGACGACGACGCGAGCTCTTCCGAGGACGAGGCCGAGCGGTACTTTTGCGACGTGTGCCGCCGCGGCGACGACGAGGAGTGCTTGTTGCTCTGCGACGCGTGCGACGTGGGATCGCACACGTATTGCGTCGGACTCGAGCGCGTGCCGAACGGTAGATGGTACTGCGAACTGTGTAGAGGTGAGAGTCGTTTCGTTAGGACGCATGAGGCGCCGATGTCGAGCTCGAGAAGAAGACGACGCGAGAGTCGTTCGCGAGCTCGAGACATTTTATTGCACATCGACGGAGGACGCGAAGCCGTGCGGATGAGAGAGCGAAGGATGGAGCGCGAACGGCGCGCCGGTAGGGAAAGAAGGAGAGGTCACGTGCGTCGTCGCGGTGGTGGAGGAGAACGGACCGCGATGCGGAGTCGAAGCGGCGGCGGAGACGACGAGCGCGTGCGACAGATTTCTCGCGTGCACGAGCTTCGAGAAGCTTGGTCTCGCTTACAGAGCGGTCAGATGGAATTTCCAGGATGGAGTCGAGAATCTGCGCCACACGAACGACCGAGGATCACGGTACCCTCGGCTCCTCGCCCGATGGCTGTGCCAGAGCCGGAACGGCCGAAGGGCGTCGTGGACGTGGCGTGGGACACTCTTCAACAAGCGATGGCAAGCGAAGAGAAAAAATCCAAAAAGCGAGCGGGCAAAGAGCCGCTCGACACGGATGCGGTTAGACCGAGCACTTCATCTCTCAGAAAAATTCCGAAACGACCGAGCGTGCAGAGTGAGCGTCCGGGATGGAGCATGTCCGCCTCGGCGTGGGCACCGAGACAGAATGCGCAAGTTGTGCCTCACGCGGACACACCCTCGAGGACTCCCGTCGTCGCTCGACCGCGCTCTCCGGTGAAACCAGTTTCAAACTCAGCCACCAAATTCGCCGCTGCTGAGCGCGTAAAGTCCATCTTACGGCCCATGTGGGCCGCCGGCGACATCGCGAGCAAAGAGCAGTACAAGGACATCGCCCGTCGCGCGACGAGTGAAGTCATCGCCCTCAACACCACGGATGCAACCGTCGTAGCTAATATAGTCAATCGCTTGCGCGGCGATACATAAAGTTTTCGAAATGGAGTTGTGCAGTAGAAATAGAGCGCAGTAGAGCAGTAATTAGATTGTCGTCACTAAACGACGCCGCCGCGCGCGATCGGCGATTCGACCGTCGCGATGGAGGATCAGGTGAGAATCTCTCGTCGTCCCTCTCTCGGCGCGCTCGGCGCCCGCTCGCGTGGCGCCCGTATTTCACCCGAGCTCGTTCGCACGTAACTGACCACGTCGCGCACATTCTCCCAGATGCGCCTCATCGAGCCGATCCTCAAGCGCGCGTCGGAGCTCGACAAGGTGAAACCGAAAGTAGCGTATTACTGTCGGATGCACGCGGTTCGAGAGGGATTGAAGATGGAGCGTCGACCGCAGGAGGTGAACGAGGCGCTGAGCGTTGCCATGGAGAAGTTGGAACGCGCGAAACCGTCGCTTCAGCTCGATGAAGAGCACGACGAACTCGAGTGCGAATCTTTTGCGTTGCAAATATTCGCGAAAGCCGATCGGGCCGATCGAGCGGGTCAACGAGGCCTGAATACGGCGAAGATGTTTTACGCTTCCAGCATCTTCTTCAACGTGTTGAGACAGTTTGATGAGGGAAAGTTGGACGCAGACATTGAAAATAAGCAACGATACGCAGAGTGGCGCGCCGCAGAGATCATGAAAGCGGAGCGTCAGGGAGCCACGGCGAGTCCACCGCCGGATGACGACGTGAAAGAGCGAGGTGAGGAGGTTGACGCGGTCGTGTCGTCGTCGGAACCGGCGGCGTCACCGTCGTACGCGCCTCCACCTCCGCCTCCACCTCCGCACGTCGCTTCCCCGGAAGCTCGCATTCCGATGTCGCATCACGAATCCACAAGACGTGCGAGTCCAGTAGCTAGTCATACCTTGTACGGCAAGGCGCCTCCGGGTGTCTCGCCGACGCCCATCGACATCGGGAGCATAGCGGACGCGCAGAGGCACGCAAAAAATGCGGTGAGCGCTTTAGGTTTCGACGATGTGCACACTGCAGTCGAGGCACTCGAGCGAGCGTTAAAAATCTTAGGACCTCTTTCGAAAAAGTAGCGAAAAATGACGGCGCAATTTGATTAAAATGAAACCTGTCGTTTACTTGAAAACAGCCTGGTCGCCGAGTTCTTGTCCCGCGAGACCCTCCTTGCTCACCTTGATAAAAAAATCCTTGAGAGTGTCGGTACCGTAGCTCGGCGTCGCGTTGGCGTCGTACTCGCCATCTTCGTTCATCACCAACATGGACTCGGCGGCGTAGTATCGGCCAATCTTACCGAACTCAGCTGCGTCCTTCATGTTGCTGAAGAAGCCGGCGAAAACGTCGAGCACCTTGATGACGACGTCCATGATTTCGATCGGCACCTTGACGAATTTCGGCTCCATGTCGAGGATTTCGAAGAGCATGGTGCCTTGCTGAAGAGCAGACAAAGCCTCGCCCGGGCCGCCGATGGGAAGCACCTTGTTCAACAACTCCGGCTCGCGAATGGTGTCAGCCATATACTTGGCCAAATCGCTCTCAGAAATCGGCTTGCAGGACGCCAATTGTCCGTCACCGAACATAACGTACGGTCCACCCTTTTGCACAACCTCAACCTGACCCGCAAGCGACTTGAAGAACGCCGTCGGGCGCACGATGGAGTACGAGATGTCGTCCGCCTCTTGCAACTCAGCCTCAAACTTGAGCTTCGCCTGTTGGAACGTCAACGTCGGCTTTTGCACGCAGATGGCGCTCAACAACACGAAATGCTTCGCATCACGCTCCCGAGCGACGTCGAGCACGTTCTTCGTCGCCCGATAATCAATGTCCCACGAGTCCTTCACGCCGCCGGTGCGACTCGCCAGGCACGACACCACGACGTCGTAAGAATCGCTTCCGAACGCATCGTTCGCCACGGACTCCTTATCACCAACGTCACCGAACTTCACGGTGGCGTCCTTAAACAGCGCCTTCGCGTCGTTCGCGCTCGTCTTTCCACCGATACCGCTCTTCTCTCTCGTGAACGCCGTCACGTCGTACCCTCTCGCGCACAGCTCGCGCGTCACGAACTTCCCGATGTACCCGGTCGCGCCGACGACGAGCACCTTGACCTCTTCGTTCGGTTTACCCGCGAGATCCACCGCCGATCCCGCGCGCGTCGGCGTCGTCGCCCGTCTCGCGCCCGCTCTCGTCGCCCGCGTCGATCGCGTCCTCCATCCTCGCGTCGCCATCGCGTCGCTCCCACGCATCGCCCATCGCGCGCTCGCGCTCGCGCTCATGTCGTCCGAGAATACACACGCGTCCGTCGACCCCTCGCGCTCGTCTCGCTCGCTCGCTCTCCGCGCGCGCGTCTCGCGCCCGGCCCATCCGTCGTCATCCATCATCGTCATCATTATCCATTCATTCCATGGATGGATCGCTTTTTGTACGTGTTAATATGGGCTTTCTCGACCGACGGTTGTCCTCGCGCGCGCGCGCGCGCGTCGACACACGCGCGCGCGGGGACGATCGTCGCGCGGCGGTGACGCGCGAGCGAGACGACGAGAATTCCCGTCGTCTCGCTCGCGCGCGCGGCGTTCGATGAAGCTTCGAAGCGGGTCGACGAGCGGCGAGACGGTGCGCGAGCGCGCGCT
>MDTE01013345.1_pt1 | contig 19157 bp, 11 predicted proteins | sample 811231 | NCBI WGS metagenome assembly MDTE01 (sample SAMN05326651, study PRJNA326480) | marine metagenome | isolation source: seawater | place: Indian Ocean: Red Sea | collected 2010 | reverse complement strand
CAGAGGTAATGACACTAACGGTGGTGAAGATCCAGATACTGTAGCAGAAAGTTTAAACTTAGAGTATTATGATGGAAGTTCATGGACTTCTATTGATACTGTAGTAGCACATAATGACAATACATTCAATACTTTAAAATCTGTAGAGATTACAATTCCTGTTGTAGCGAGAACAGCAGGTACACAATTTAGATTAATACAACCAGATCATAGTGGTAATAACTGGGATCATTATGGTTTCAAATCTCTAACATATACTTACACATATACACCAACAATTCCATCAAATGATTATGGAAGTATAACTGATCTCAATGCGACTATGGTGGATCATGGTCGTATTGTATATGTAACAACTCAAGAAGCCTTCGGATTTGTTAAGGTAGTTAGCGAAGCGTCTTGGAAGGCGACTAACAGTTACGAAGGTACAGGTATTGCGTTTACCTTTGGTAGACAGACTTCTCCTGCCGTATACGGTTATATCGTTGATGGAAAGGTCCGAAGTTTCCAACTTTACGGTTCTGCAGATCCAGTATTCTCCCCAAGACCTCAGATTGGGGGGGATACTTCTCTGCGTGGAAATAGTGCTATTGGAATTGGTCTTGGACACCATGGTAGTGGTGTACTATTCTCACTATCTAATGCATCAGAAAGAAAGATTTATGACTATCCAGCAACGGTAGGTGGTCTAACTCTTAATGGCAGATGCGAAGACAAATTTACACAGACGATTTCTGGAGAAGGAAATCTATTTACGTTACAGACTGCTGTTGAGCGTAGCGTATTCAGTTATGACGGATCTGGAGTACTATTCGGATTTGATAACCTTGAAGAATCTGTATGCTACGACTACAATTCTGGATCTGTCGCAGTATTTGGCAAGGAAGACTACGGATCTATTATTGGATGCACCACCAGTCTTGATATTTCAGGAACGGTATCTGGTGATGCAGGCGCATGTCTAATCAGAGTAACATTAGGTCAAACTGCAACTGTTGATTCAAGTCAACCATACAGAATTGATCTTCCAGATAATAGTCCAAGCAATTACTTGGATTATGGATTTGTATATAACCCTGCAAACCTTGCAATTGATTATGGTCTCATTCTGGTAACTAGTGATCTAGTACCATTTGGACTATTCAGGTTTGATCCTAACGTTGGTGCAGCTGATAAGTTCACACCAAACTGGAATGGTAGTGGTACTATCAAGATTTCTGGTAAGACCGAAGTTCCTCTTGACGTTGGTGTATTTGGAACTGGATCCTTTAAGAAACTTGGCGGTGCGGCAGAGACAGTTGCATTCTCGCAAGAAACAACAGATCTATTCAAGGTACAAGGTTCTAGTGATATTGCCTTCAGACCTAACTGGATTGGTCAAGGTGCATTATTCTCTACTTCTGGTGTTGGATTTACAGAGTCTACTACATTCAATCCACCAGAAGATACAGTTCTATTCAACTTTGCTGGAGCAGGTGAATTCAGCTTCACGCCAAATTGGAATGGATCTGGTGTTCTATTTACTCTACAAACTGCCGTTGAACGTGCAGTATATGATTACGTTGGATCTGGAAGACTATTTGGATTCAACAATCTTGAAGAACGCAGAACTTATGATTACAACTGTAGTTCTGTCGTTGAATCTAGATATCTGGATTATGGTCTACTTGTTGACAGAGGAGCTGTCGCAATTACATCTCTCGGAACAATATCAATCTCTACATCAGAGACTGCTCCAACTGGAGGAATCCGAGTAGATCTAGGATCTACATTAAGTATTGCTCCAGGCACAACTTATGCGATTCCATCGCAACTTACAACACCACAAACATTCTACGACTATGGTGTTGTTAATGATCTACATGATCCCCTTGAAGATTATGGATGGATTCTTGGCACTATTGCATCTGGAATGCCAGCGTGCATTTATGGTCAGATTGACATCTTTGGTTCTTCTCATAATGTATTCACCCCGAATTGGGTTGGTTCTGGTACAACTAGACTCAGCGGTGTTGCTTATGTTCCTCTGGATGCGAAATACCGAGGATTCGGATTTATCAAGAGTCTTGGTGGTGCAGCAGAAGTTGTTGCATATGCGGAAGAAACAACAGATCTATTCAAGGTACAAGGTTCTGCAGACCCAGCATTTGTTCAACAACACCATGGAGAAGGAACTCTATTCGGAATTTCTGGCGTTGCAGAAGCAGTTGGATTCAATCCAGTTGATATTACAACTCACATTAGAATTACAGGAACTGCAGGAGATCCAACTCTCGGATATGCACATGTTGGTAGTGGAACTCTATTCAACTTCTTAGGTCTTGTAGAGAGAGCATCGTTTGATTACGTTGGTTCTGGTGATATCAAACTACATGCAAGAAAACCAGAGATATATCAACTATCTGATCTTGCTGCGTTTACTCTTGATGATTATGTGGTTCAATCAAACTACATTAATCTTGGAGACATTAACCATTACGATGGTCACACCAACCTTCGTACAATTAGACTCAAATACCTCAACCTTGAAGAAGGTCACGAGAAACATACCGAAGTATATGACGAAGGTCTATGCAATGACAATCCAGAAATAGATTATGGATTCCTTGTAGATTCTTCCAATATAGCATGTGTTGACGAATATGGAATTATTTCGTCTGACACTAATTCTACTACAGGATGCACTCGGGTAACTGACGGAGAAGTCTTATCAATCCAACCAGGATTTAAGTATTCTGTCGTCCCAAGTCTCATTCCTGCCAGCAGCTTTGAGGATTACGGAACTCTTACAGATACTCCAGATCCACATCGCGATTATGGTTTCGTTTGGGATACCACTGGATTCAAGTGTCCTGGTGGAAGTCTTGGAACTCTCAACGGAAATGCACTCGTCGCATTCTCTCGTCCAACAGTTGGAACAGCTGAACTTGGCGGAGTTATCAAACTGTCTGGTGTTGTTGAAGACTTCTTCACTCCTCCATATAACGCTACAGGATATATTTCAAGACTTGGTGGAGATGCCATTACTCTGTTCAGTCTTCTCGCTCCATCCGAAGGAGGAACCCTCAGAAAACTTGGCGGATCTGCAGAGACTGTACTTTGGGATCCAGATACCGAACAACTTCTATTCAATGTATCTGGTGCATGTGTACCAGTATTCCGTCTGTCACACTTTGGATCTGGCACATTCAGAGTTTCTGGAGAAGTTGGTGTTGCTATTCCACGGAAGTACAGTGGTTCTGGAATTATTCCAGTCTCTGGTATTGCAACAGAAGCATTTGTTGCGAATCCTCCAGATATTACAACACACGCCAAACTCAGTGGCGAAAAAGAAGAGAGAATTCTCAACAGATACACAGGCGAAGGAAGTCTGTTTGCAATTAATGGTTCTTCTCAGTTGCTCACATTTGCTGAGCAACCAGAAGTTAACATCAGAGTTAGTGGCATTTCTGAAAATGCATTCGTACCAAACCACATTGGTTCTGGTTCATTCAGAAAACTATCGGGTGCTGCAGAATCTGTATCGTTCAATCCAGACGAAAGACAGATGTTGTTCTCCTTTATTGGAGAAGGTCAAGAAGCATTTGTTGCAAATCCACCAGAAGAAGGAACAGAAATTATTCTGTCTGGTTCCACTACACCAGAAATTCTTACATTCTCCGAAGAGTTCTTCGGAACTATCAGTATTTCTGGAAAGTCTGCGAATGCATTCGTACCAAACCACATTGGTTCTGGTTCATTCAGAAAACTATCTGGTGCTGCAGAATCGTTCACTGCGAATCCAGAAGAGAGACAAATGCTCTTCTCCTTTATTGGAGAAGGTCAGGAAGCATTCGTTGCAAATCCACCAGAAGAAGGAACAGAAATTCGTCTATCTGGTTCTACGGCACCAGAAATTCTCACGTTTGCAGAAGAGTCGTCTGGAACAATTACTCTGTCTGGAACTGCTGGTGTACGTTATGTACCATCTTATGCAGGATCGGGTACATTCAGAAAACTATCTGGTGCTGCGGAATCGTTCACTGCAAATCCAGACGAGAGACAGATGCTCTTCTCGTTTACTGGAGAAGGAAGCGAGACACACACCGAGAACTATGTCGGTATTGAGAAGACAATCAAGATCCGTAGGGGTGCTCTTTCTGACTTCCAGACATTTGATTGGCAACCTTCCTGGGTATCTTCTGGAACAATCAAAGTTACTGGATCTGCAAATATCAACTTTGTTCCTGCATACGCTGGATCTGGTCTACTCAAGAAATTCTCTGGAGCTGCTGAATCTATCAGCTTCAATCCAGATGAAAGGCAGATGCTCTTCTCCTTCGTTGGAGAACGCATTTCAGAGAAATTATCTGTTGTTGAGATTGGTGATGGTAACCTATTTGGTATTGGTGGTCTATCAGAGTCCTTCGCTGCATCACCAGAAGTACGCGCTGATCTAAGAGTTTCTGGTGAGGTATTCATCAGATTCGTTCCCAACAACGTTGGATTCGGTAACATCTTTGCTATCAGTGGTGCTGCTGAATCTATTACTGTCAACCCAGATGAAAGGCAGTTGCTCTTCTCCTTCACTGGAGCAGCAGCAGAATCTGCAAGTGTTGCTGAAATTAAGCAAATTGAAGTTGATCTTAGCGGTGATGGAACTCTCGCAAGATCCTTCGCACATGAAGGTTCTGGAAATCTATCCGTATTTGGCGAAGCAATTGGTAAGTTGCTCGTCAACAATGTTGGATTTGGTAATATCTTTAACCTTGGTGGATCTGCCGAGGCAGTTACTTTCAATCCAGACGAGAAGCAAATGCTCTTCTCCTTCACTGGAGAAAGAATTGCAGAGAAGAGAACTTCAAGAGAGGTCAGTCAGGGCGGAACAATCTCCATTACTGGAACTTCTGGAGATCCAAACCTATCATTTGCGAACGAAGCGGAAGGCAATATTCCACTATCTGGAATTGCTCGCATCAAGGTATCACAAAGACACTTTGGTTCTGGTTCACTCTTTGCATTCTCTGGTGGAGCAGAATCTGTTGCGGGAGTACCACCAACAGAGCAAGCACTGTTCAAAGTTTCGGGAGAATCCGAAAACAGCAGAACCGCAATATATCATGGTTCTGGTTCACTCAGAAAACTATCTGGTGCTGCCGAATCTCTTACCGTCAATCCAGACGAGAGACAGATGCTCTTCTCGTTCTCTGGAGCGGGAACAGAAAACACTACTGCAAGAGAAGTCAGTCAGGGTGGACTATTCAAGGCATCGGGAGAAGCAGGTGTTCTTGTCAGATTTGCACACACTGGAGAGGGAACAATCTCTATCAGTGGAGATGCACATACTACACGCGCAAGAGACTTTGTTGGATTTGGCACAATTCCGACTCTATCTGGTGCTGCAGAGTCTCTCACTTTCAATCCAACAGAAAGAGATATGCTCTTCTCCTTCACAGGAGAACGCATTGCGGAGAGAACAACATTCAGAGAACTTGGAACCACAGGCAAGTTTACCTTCTCTGGAACAAGTGGCGATCCTCTTCTCACCTTTGCAGAGCAACCATTTGTTAATATTGATGTCACTGGAGATTCTAAGGATGTTCGCTCCAGAGCATATCAGGGCGGAGGAACGCTGTTCAGTCTCAACAACGTTGAGGATTCCTTTACTCGCGCACCTTATCAAGGTTCTGGTTCTCTCAGAATGTCTGGCAATGGTTTCGTACAAGTACAGCTATTCCAGCCATCAAGAGTATATGTCTGGATTATCTAATAGTATAAATACATTTGAGAAAAACTGTGCGTAAATAATGACCACTCAGGTACAATTTAGGAAGGGCACAACTCCTGAACACGCTCTATTTACTGGAGCTGTCGCTGAAATTACCGTTGATACTGATAAAAGAACGGCGGTTGTACATGATGGAAGTGATGCTGGAGGGTTTGAACTCCAGAGAGCGAGATGGGAAGTTGTAAATACCAATGGCAATTTATCTTGCGGACTAAGATATCTAATTGATACTTCAAGTTCGTCATTGACTCTGCAGATGCCATACGAATCCGCAGGAATTATTCCACACGTTGGAGACATGCTAGAACTGGTTGACTTCAAGGCAACCTGGGGTATAAATAATGTTATACTCACGACCAGTGGTGGACAACAATTTTTGAACAAATTTGGAAATATTGATCCTGAATTTGTTCTTGATGTGACTGGTCTATACGTTCAGTTTATCTGGGACGGAACTTACTGGAGGATCTTAGCATGAGTTTATATCTCAGTGCAAGTACAGCAGCAGGGGCACAAACAGTACCCCAGTCAAATGACTTTACCGTTCATGCTCTAAGAAGAGACAAGGATGGTATGCTCCGTTATACCGTGGCAAGATCCACAGACGACGAAGTTTTTGATTTTCATTATACAGATGGTAGAGAATATTATGATTTTCTACAAGGAAATGAATATCTTGACGCTACTCCAGGAGTAGATAAGCAATATTCAAACGATCCACATGATAAATATCAACAGTTCAGGTTTGATTTCAGACGCTTGACATATTTCATTGATGATGATGGATATTTAGTTGCAAGACTAAATAAAGATTATGACCACAACACTCAAGGACCTAAGTAAGGATTTAAAAAATGGCAGATTTTAGACTCGGCAGACTAAAGTTTAAGTGGCGCGGTGATTGGGCGGCGTCTACTGCTTATGTCATTGACGATATTGTCAAGTACGGTGCAAACTCATATGTTTGTACTGTTAATCATACCTCAAACGCTACGGAAACTGGTTTTTATACCACCGATATCGGATACTTTGATCTCCATACAGAAGGTCTAGAGCAAAAAGGTAACTGGGCACCATCACAGTGGTATACACTTAATGATGTTGTTAAGTACGGTAATACAATTTATCGTTGTACAACTCCTCATACCTCAGGAAGTTCCTTTGCGTTTGGAAGCTTTGCAGTTTACTCTGAAGGTTTAGTATTTGAAGATACTTGGGCATCTGGAACTCTTTATCAAAAGGGTGATGTCGTAACGTATGGTGGTTACACATATATTGCCGAGCAAAACTCAACTGGTGTAGCTCCAAATACAGATACTGCATACTGGAAAGTTCTAACAACTGGTTATCTCTCACAAGGTGAGTATAATTCTGCCGAGGTATATGAACCAGGAAACACCGTTAAGTATGGTGGTCACACATATGCATGTAAAGTTACTACTAACGATGAAGTCTTAAACCTTGCTTCTGCTAGTGGCGATGGAACTACTGCTACTGCTGTTTTCCAAACTACTCAACCATCTGCGCCATATGGAATTGGTGATGAAGTTATTGTTGCTGGAATTTCAGAAGCTGCATACAACGGAACAGTTAGAGTAACCGCTTGTACAACTACTGGATTCTCTTATGCATCTGCAGCTTCTGCAGGTGGAGCAACTGGCGGTACTGCAACATATACTCCAGTTCCTAGCAACACAAGATTCTGGGATCTAGTTGTTGAAGGTTTCAACTGGACTGGTCAGTGGAATGCTAACTCAGTATATCAACTAGGAGACGTTGTTAATAGAAACGGTAACTCCTATGTTTGTATTACTTCAAATACTCTAGGCGCGGCAACTGCACCTGAACTTGATTCCAATGGTAATTATTGGAACTACTTGTCGCAGGGTGGTGACGCTGCACAGGTTCTACAAGATATCGGTGACCTAATCTATCAGGCTGCTGGTGGTATTAACAGAATTGCACTTCCTACGGGTTCAACTGGAACTGCAGCAGAACAAGCAGAAGCAAGTGGTCAAATTCTAACTGTTGGTGGTTCACCTCTGCTCCCAAGATGGGAAGCAAATAATACTACTGCACCAATTTATTATGTAACTAAAGAAGGTTCCGACTCAAATAACGGTAGAAGCATTTCTAGAGGTTTTGCTTCACTACGTTATGCTTGCGATAAGATCGCTTCACTTACTGGTTCGGATGCACCATCTGCTACAAATCCAATCACGATTTACATCAAAGCAGGTGTTTATGACGAAATTCTACCAATCACCGTTCCAGCGCATGTATCTCTTGTTGGTGATAACCTAAGAACTTCTATCATTCAAGCAGCATCTGGTAGTTCAAATATGCAGGCATTAGTGCTTGCATCTTCACTACAGCATGTTAAGTATGGTGATGTCATTACTAACGCTGCAGAAACAAAAACTGCAAAAGTTCTGGATACAGACTATGCAAACAACATTCACCTCCTTAACATTTCAGGCGGAGAATGGGATGCAACAGACAAGTATCTAGATATTGTAAGTCACCAGTCTTCAGATGCTAAGAATCTATTAGATGCAAACAGATTGTTTATTGCTCATGAAGCATGGCATAGACTGCAAGCAGTTGACCCAATCAACACTCCAGTTTCTGGAGATGAAGCAACAGTAAAATCAAGACTTGCAGAATTTGTTGATGCCATGGCATTCAACGTTAAGCATGGTTCTAATAACAAAGTCTATGATTACATTGTTGATCGTTTAGGTGGTAATGCAATTACTGCAACAGGTCCAGAAGACCGTTCATTGGTTGCTTATATTGAAACCATTGCAATCCAAGTTATCAGAAATGAGACTGTTCCTGTAACTTCTGGAAACCTCCAAAATCAAGTCAAAGACTTGACGATTACTCAAGATGTTAATGCACCTATTTGTGCAACTCAAGCATCTGCAATCTCAACCTTAGTTGGACTTTTTGATACTGCAATTCAGGCAGGTAGTGCAGCGGGAATCACTCAATCACTACCACATGTTGATATCAGTTCTGTTTCTACTAGAACTAACGCTGAATCAACAATGCTATACGTTGGTTCTCATACAGTAATCAAGGATATCATCTTCCAGGGAATGAGCGGATTTGCTCCATCTGGAATTAATGATAAGGATCTAGATACTTCTACTATCAAAGGTGTATATCTAAGACTTGATCCTGATTCTCCAATTTCTAAGTCACCATATATCCAAAACTGTGCTGCAATTGGCGGTGCTGCTGTTGGTGTAATGATTGATGGTGGAGTTCACAGTCACTTTGACAATACTTCAACACCATCTAACAAGTCAATGGTGTTTGACTCTTTCACACAGATTCTTGACAATGGTGTTGGTTTCTATGTAACTAGAGGTGCTGCTTCTGAGATTGTATCCTGCTTCACTTACTACGCACATATTTCATACTCCTCAACTAGAGGTGGTAAGATCCGTGCTGTTTCTGGTAACTCTTCTTATGGTAAGTATGGTTGTATCTCTAGAGGATTTGACGCTACCGAAGCAACTATTGATGGTAATGTTAAAGGTCTTAAGTTAGAATTTGATCCCCAACAACCAAAAGATGGTACTTTCACTAACGGAGAAAGAATTGTTGGTGGAACTTCAGGTGCTGTAGGTGAACTAATTAATACTCAAGAAGGCGTTAGTAAAATTTACTTCTTCCCAATTACAGGATCGTTCGTTCAAAATGAGACTGTTACTGGATCTACATCTGGTGCATATGTAACTACAACTAATAATACAAGTGCTCTAGAAGGTCAAAAAGGATTCATTCTCACAGTTGAAGGTCTATCATCTGCTCCAGACCAAGGCGGTTCTGTTGAACTTCAAGATAATGGAGTTAATAATGATGCTGGATCATATGTTATTTCAAACTCTAGTTATACCGCTCCTGATGGCAGAGGTACACTTACAGTTGAAAGAGGTAAGTTAGCATCATCCCCAGCATCACACACTGGTACTACAAACTTTGACCTATTCGGTTTTGTTGATGTAGCAGATCCTAGCGTTGCAGGTCAACCAACAACACTAGATACTACGGTTGATGATTCAACGACAACACTGAATGTCAACCAAGTTTCTGGTATGACAGGAACCAGTTATATCATCATTGGAACTGAGATGATGAGAGTTACTGGATTCGGTGGTGGTACTCAAATTACAGTTGATCGTGGTGTTGAAGGAACTACTGCTTCATCTCACGCAGCAACTTCAAATGTAACTGTTCTTTCAAGTAAGGCAGTTGGTCATGATGAAATTATTGAAGACTTTAGTGCTGCATCAACTGCAGTTAGAATTGCTCAAGCAAACGTCATTGTTAAAGCACAAGACTACATCAAAGTAGATAATGAATTCTTCCGTATTACTGCAGTAGCTCCAGATGCAACTGGTATTGTAACGTTATTCTTCTCCGACGAGAAGGTAATTGCTGCTGGTGATGGTCAGGACTTTAAGATTCGCTATCGTTACTCTCAAGTTAGACTAACCGCTCACGACTTCCTAGATGTTGGTACTGGTGATAAGGCAAATACTAACTGGCCTTTCCTACCAAATTCACCAAATGTTCCAGATCAGGAAACTGATGAAGATCGCCCAGGTCGTGTTTACTATGTTTCTACTGACCAAGATGGTAACTTTGCGGTTGGTAAGTACTTTAGAGTTGAACAGGCAACTGGTAAGGCAACCCTAGACGCTTCTGCGTTTGACCTTTCTGGTCTATCAACCTTGAGACTGGGTGCTATTGGTGCTCAATTGGGTGCAACTATTGATGAATTCTCAACTGATGTAACTCTATCTCAAAATAGTAACAGTAAAGTTCCAACACAAAGAGCAGTTAAGACATATATTGACGCTCTAAGTGGTGTTGTTGGAGACTTCTCTGTTGCGGGTAACCTAACTGTTAATGGAACTACAACTTCAGTTCAATCGGTTACTGTTGAAGCAAAAGATCGCAACATTACTCTAGGTAATGTTTCTACTGGAAACTTTACTGGTGATGTTACTGGAAATACAAACCAAATCACTAATGTTAATGACACTACAAATCTAGCTCCTGGAGTAGTAGTTACTCTAACAGGTGCTGGTGGTTCAAACGTTACTCTTGCTACAAACGTAAAAGTTACTGCAGTTAGTGGAACTACGGTAACGATCTCCGAAAACTTTGGTGGATCAGATTCAGTTCAGGGTGCAACATTTAGTGCTGGTGGTGCGACAGACTTCACTGCAAACACTGGTGGTATTACCATTCTTGGTACAACCAACAAAGAAATTTCTTGGTTGTCTTCTAACGATGCATTCAATATTTCCGAGAACATCAATCTTGCTGATGGCAAGAAGTTGATGATTGACGGAACTGAAGTTGTAACTGAGACCACTGTACTAGGATTTAGTTTCAGTACAGATACTACTCTCGGTGGCGCATCTCCAAGTAACACACTTGCTCCTTCACAAGCAGCAGTTAAGTCTTACGTGGATGCTGCAGACCGTGTTACCGCAATCAACTATTACCTATCGGCAATTTGATTGCAATATAAATAAATAAGTAAACCAAACAATTTGATCTGTAAACAGGGAGAGACCCATGGCTTCAGGAGTGTACTCAAAGGTAGACGTTTCTAACGCTACTACATGGACAGCAGTTGTTGCTGCTCCATCATCAGGAACAAAAGTAACGACACTAAACATCGTTAACCGTACTGCAGGTTCGGCAACAATTCGTGTTGCGCTTGCATCTGCTGCAGGTTCTGTAACCGATGCAGACTGTATTGAATATGATGTTTCTCTCCCTGCTAACGGAGTTTTAGAAAGAACTGGTATTGTTCTAGACAGCAATAACGGTCTTCACGTTTATTCAAGTGTTGCTGGTCTTAGTGCTGTTGCATACGGTATTGACGGTAATTGATATTGTTCGTTTAAAATAATATAAGGTTTATCACAAATGGCAAGAAAACTTACAACCAAGCCAGCGGTAAATGCCGTAAGGACAATTGATCCTTTCCACCAACCTTGCTTTACTACTTATAGTTATGAGTATTCTGCAGGTGGTGGCGGATTCATTTCATATGACCATAACTTGAATGTCACCTCAATGAACCGTGGTGATGGCAACCAATCATATGGAATGTGGAGAACGTATACCACTGCTGGTTACGAGTTTTTTGATGCTTGGGCAAACACAGAATATAATGAAACTACCTCACATGCTTCTTCTCACAGTCAACGTGCAAGTCAAACAAATCAAGTTGGATATCTAGGTCACCAAAGGTTTACTTCATCTTCTTGCAGAACACAAACAGGTTCTTGGCCTGTAGGTGGATCAGGAGCTAGTTCCTATAGAGCAAATGCATTCCGTGATGTCATGGTTCTTGCGGGTGAAACTCATCAAGATTATGCAATTTTTGGACATCATAATGGTGGTACTGGAACTAGATTCACTGTTCATGAAAGATCTGCATCAATGTATTATCATGCATTTAACCATGATAATGGATCTGAATGTAATATTCCAATTAAAGAATCTGGATACGAGGGAATGTATGGCACTGGTTGCTATAACAAGAAGAATCAAAAACTTCTTATTATGGAAGGTAATGGATCTGGAAAATTCAAACCAGTTGTTTGGAGTAATGTTCCTGATTTAAGAGCACTATCACACTCTGATGGCGCATCATATGCAAACGTAGAAGAGCGTTATGCAGCATATACTGAATCCAATACCTTCATGCAAGCGTATTTCAATACAGATTCTAATGCTGATTATGCTACTTATGAAACAGGTCCTTCAACAACACTAAACAATTATAGTAGTGCTGGTGAAACAAATTGGAGAGGATGCCCAGTTCTTCATGATAATGGCATGATTTCATATTTTGTATTCATGCCAGGATATGGATCTTACTTCACTCAGTGGGACGCATCTGGTAATAATCAAGGAGAACTTCATAGATATAACCATAGTCAAACATCATATGGTTATGAACAGGGTGCATCTTATGGAATGAGATGGCAGTGTAGTTCCGATGGAAGATATGTTTGGGCATATGCACCAACATACTACTATGGTTCGGGATGGACTGGTGTCTTTATGAGAGTTTCTGACGGTAAGTGGTTATGGTTTGATTATAATGATACTACTTATGGATTCCAAACTTGTCCATTAGGAAAATCAAGTATTTTCGTCAACTTAACATACAACACTGATGGCGGTCATGGAATGTATCACATTGTTCATGACTTAGATTATGAGTTTAGCAGAAGATCTAATGGAGAAAACTGGGACAATTTCTTCAATCAGGCATTAACTCAACTCATTGATACTGCATATTATAGCACTTCATATCCTGGATTAATTCCTGCTACTTACGATACCTCTTTGTTCTCAACTCCTCATCTTTCAACATCTCTCCCAGATGTTCAATACTGATAGTTAATTTACTAACATAAAACCAATGGCATTTTTAGTTTACAGCTTACCCTCTAAGCAAGTCGTCTTTGCTGGTGATACTAAACCCGTGTGGGCAGATGATTCGGTTGAATTAGATGGAGAAATTATTCCTACTTATAAAGTATTTGAGCAGGATTACGATTCTTCAGAAGTTGCTGTTACTTCTTTAAAATTATCTGAAGACGGTAACTCTTTAGTAAATGCCTATCCAGGAAAAACTGTAGCAGAACAAAGAGCAGCATTTGATGCTGAAAGAGAAACCGCTCGTTTAGAAGAATTGCGAGATACAATTAAAAAAACAATCAAAGCTACATGCAGAGATTTACTTGAGACTCCAGATTTTAAATGGAAGATTAAAAAAGCAAAGGAAACTGATGCATTTAATGGCAACAGTGATGCACTAACTGCGGTATATGCAGAAAGAAAAGCAATTAGAGACAAAAATAATGAGTTGGAAACAAAGTTAGCTAATACTCCAACTAGCGGGTTGGAAAACTTTGATTATGAAGGATATGGAGAGGAAATTAGTATCTCGCTCCAGCAGTCTCAATAATATTTTATAAATATCAAGAAGATACTACCTCCAACTTTATAAAGGCATATAGAAATGGCTAGACGCATTACAGAAAAGGCAAAAGTTTCGGCACAAAGAACGATTGACCCATGGTCTCAACCATGCTTTGCCTCATACACCTGGGAGCACAGTTCTTATGGTGGTGGTTGGATGTTGTATGATCATAATTTGAACTGCATCGCAGCATTGAAAGGCGATGGCAACCAAGCATATAGTTCTTTTAGATCTTATACTTCTGGAGCCAGTGAATTCTGTGATAACTATGCATCTGCAGAATATCAAGAAACTACTTCCCATGCTTCTTCTCACAGTAGAAGAGCTGGGATGATTAACCAAGTTGGGTATCTAGGTCACCAAAACTTTACTCCAGCAGCTACTAGATGGGGTAACACTGGTGGATGGATGTGTGGAAACTCCGCACAGAGCTATAGAGGACATATGTTCAGGGATGTTATTCCCCTTCCAAATGAAAAGTATCAAGATTATGCAGTTACGCTGCAGCATAATGGTGGTACTGGTACATTGATTCATTGTATGCCTAGATCGGCAAACCTCTATTATCACTATGCTCTTCATGATCATAGCTGGAGATGTAATATTCCTATTCAAGAATCTGGATACCAGGGAATGTATGGTGCTGGTTCATATAACAGAAGTAAGAAACAACTTCTTGTTATGGAAACTTCTACTAATTATACATTCAAACCTGTTGTTTGGTCTAATGTTCCTGACCTCAGAGAAATTTCTGAGAGAGGTGCGAGTGGAGTTTATAAAGATATGCCAGAGCAATATAATGGTCGTGGACAGTATGACAATAGACTTCAAACATACTTTAACGATAGCAATAACGCTGATACCACAACTTATGATGTCTCCACTACTGCTAGTAACAATTACTCTAGTGCGAATGAAGCCAATTATAGAGGAATTGCTACCTTGTGTGATGATGGGCAGATTTATTTCTTCCAGATGACTCCTGATGATGGTGCTATTCTTCACCACTGGGATGCTTCTGGAAGCTATCAAGGTGTTATCATGCACCAAGAACACAACAATACTTCATATGGTTATGAGCAGGGTGTATCATATGGAGCAAGATGGAATCAAACTTCCGATGGAAGATATATTTGGAAGTACTGTGCATCATATTACTATGGTTCAGGTGGACATTTTGTAGCTTTAAGAGTTAAGGATGGAAAGTATCTGACTTGGTGGACTTCCGATACCAATTATGCTCGTCAAACTTGCCCAATTGGCAAGTCTAGTGTTTGTGTATTTGCTGATTATAATGCTGATGGTGGAGCTGGATTGTATAATAATGTCATTGATTTAGAAAAGAGATTTGCAACTCTGGAAAATGGATCAGGCAATCTCAATATGGAAACTAGTTGGCTCACTCAATTGGTTGATACTCCATCCAATACAACTTCATATCCTGGGATGGTTCCACTCATGTATGATACTTCACTGTTTACTTCAGAAACTGAGTTGCTCAGCACTTACTGGAGATCCCAAGACTAAATATAATATATAAGTATAAAGGATTTAATAACCATGTTCGTACTTTACGACCTAAAACACGATAGAGTCACTCAAATTTCTGATGAAGTAATTCCAGATCCAGAATTACATGCAAATCAGTCAACCGTTCGTTTTAAGTGCGTAGAGACTGATATTGATTTATCAGAGAATTTAATTGCGGCACTGAGACTAGACTCGGATGGTGAAACTATTATCAATGCATATCCTGGTAAAACTAAATCTGAACAGCGTGAACTAGCAGAAGCAGAAGAAAGAGCAGTTACTACCCAAAGAAGAAAAGGAGAACTTGAAAGAGCTATTAGAGCAGAAGTGTTCGCTAGATTAGAAAATCTAGACTGGAAAAATGAAAGAGCAGAAGAATTAGATTTTCTTGCTGGTAATAATGATGCTACTGCAGCAGTGCAGGTAGAAAAGCAGGCAATTAGAGATGCTGGAAACGCAAAAGTTACTGAATTAAATGCGCTTTCAACTATGGAAGAACTTAATGCATTTAAACCAAGAAAATTCTAATTTTCAACTAATTGTTGATTTATAAATACCCATAGGAAACTATGGGTATTTTTTATGGCTCAGCCTGCAAGTAGGACCGAGCTAAGGGACTATTGTCTTAGACAGTTAGGGTTCCCAGTTCTGGAAGTCAACGTAGACGACGATCAAATTGATGATGCGATTGATGACGCACTTCAATACTATCGCGAGCGTCACTACGATGGCGTTGAGCATATGTACCTCAAGCATCTGTTCACTGCTGCAGATGAAACTAAGTTTGAAACTTCCGATACTGTAACTACAGTTAACGGAACTGATTGGGAAGAAAGAAATAGATATATTGATATCCCACCTCATGTCATGGGTATCTCTAGAGTTTTTGGACTTGCAAGTAATGCAATCAGAAACAATTTATTTGGTATTGAGTATCAAATTTTTCTAAACGATCTATACGCAGTCGGTTCTCTTGACATGCTTAACTATTATATGGTTAAGCAATGGATGGAAACTATTGATATGGTTCTGAACAATGGATCGTTTGTTCAGTATAGATTTAACCAACGTCAAGATAGATTATATCTAGATGTTGGTAAAGATATGCTTGATGAAGATGTATTTGTAATTATTGATTGCTACAGAGCATTAGATCCAGAAACTTTTACTCAGGTTTATAACGATCCATTTGTCAAGAAGTATGCAACTGCATTGCTCAAACGTCAATGGGGACAGAACTTAATTAAGTTCAATGGTATTCAACTTCCTGGTGGTGTCAGCATGAATGGCAGACAATTATATGATGATGCAGAAAAAGAAATTGCTTTGCTAATGGAGAAGTCCAGTAGCACATATGAATTGCCCCCAATGGATATGATCGGATGAAAAAGGTTTACTTCCCACAACATGGCGGAAACAGGACCGAACAGAATCTCGTACAAGATCTCGTGGACGAGCAAATCAAATTGTTTGGTGCTGATGTATTTTATATACCTAGAACCCAATTAGTAGATAAAACTTTGGGTGAAGTTATTCAGTCAGAATTCAATCAAAGTTACATGATTGAAATGATGCTGGTTAATGTAGAAGGGTTTGGTGCTGGTTCTGAGTTCGTAAGTAAGTTTGGACTAAGAATTACAGATGAAATTACCTTTGTAGTTTCACGTAGACGATGGGAACAATCTGCAAATCCTGCTTTAAACCTAGCAGTAGATGGCAGACCCAATGAAGGAGATCTAGTTTACTATCCTCTAACAGAAGATATATACGAAATCAAATATGTTGAAAGAGAACAACCATTCTTCCAACTGGGAAAACAGTATTTTTATATTCTTACTGCAGAGCTCTACGAGCAAGGCGCGGACAAGTTTGACACAGGACTTGACGAAATTGACGATATTGAAAGAGAGTTCAGCAACATCACCACCCTTAATCTTGGTCTTACTACCAGACAACAAGCTACTGGAACAGCTAGCGTTGATTCAGGTGGTTCAATCATTGGAGCAAATGTAACTCTTGCTGGCACTGGATACAATACAGCACCTTCAGTATCTGTCTCAGGTGGTGGTGGAGTAGGAGGAATTATTGAATCAACTATTCGCGATGGCGGTGTAGTATCTTTATCAGTTGTCAATGGAGGATCTGGATATTCTTCAAATCCAACCATTACCATTGATGCTCCACCAGAAGCGATTAACTTTATTAAAGATGAGCATGTCGTAATTGGAGGATTTGTAAATCAGGGTTCTAATAGAAACTGGACATCATCCAATAGTGTAATTAATGTAACTGCACTTGGTGGATTTGATCCAAACTTTGCAACAACAACTCAAACTAAGTATTTCTATTGGAAGTTTGAAGATACACGAATCTCCTATGTGTACACATACAATGGTACTGATGCAACTACAGTTCCTGGTTTCTTTTATTACGACACAGCAAACTTACAGTATGTAATCAATGCATATACTGACACCAGCACTAGTGGTCAAAGAGCATCAATGTATGATCTCACCAGTGCCACAATTGCGGAAGTTGCAGATTGGAATGGGGTTGATTATACCCTAGAGGTTATGAATCGTACAGGTAACTTCATTGATGGTGACATGATTCGCGGAGTTGAATCTAATGCGATATATACATTAGGAACATTCTCCACAATTAATAACACAAGCACTGAATTTGATCAGAATCAATCAATTGAAGATGGTGCAGACGATATTATTGACTGGGGTGAAAGAAACCCCTTCGGTGAATTTGGTAATTTTACAGGTAGCTTCTGATGTTAGGAACACAATTTTATAACGAAGCGGTTAGAAAAACCGTAATCGCTTTCGGAACATTATTCAACAACATTGAACTGAAGAAGACTGTTGATGGTCAAACAATTGAGACTGAAAAAGTCCCACTTGCTTATGGTCCTAAGCAGAAATTTCTTTACAGACTTCAAGGAAATACTTCCGATGGTAGGAAAGTAGCAATTACTTTGCCAAGAATTTATTTTGAAATGACTAGTATTGATTATGATGGTGCAAGAAAAACCGCTGCGCTACAAAAATATAAAACAGTTATTGACGATAATGGTAACGAAGTAAAAACTCAATTTGTTCCCGTTCCATATAACATAGGATTTGAAGTAGGTATTATCGCTAAGTCGCAAGACGATGGTTTACAGATCATGGAACAGATTTTACCATTCTTCCAACCATCTCTAAATGTAAGTATTAAATTCATCCCAGACATGAATGAAGTTAGAGATGTTGCGTTTGTTCTAAACAGCGTAAACATGGAAGATGATTGGGAAGATGACTTTACTACAAGAAGGTCTATTACATATACTCTATCGTTTACCGCTAAGTCTTACATCTACGGTCCTTACACTAAGGCAGATGTTATTCGTAAGGCACGTGTCATTGAAACCATTGGAGACGCTGAAGTTAATAAGCGACATGTTGAATTGTCATACACTCCAAAAGCAACTGTTGATTACAACCAAGACGGTCAGGTTGATGCTGCCGATGATGCATTCGTAACAGCAGATGATGACTTCGGATTTAATGAGGGGATGGAGTTCTTATGAGTTTAGAAGAGAACATGGAAGACATCCTCAATATTGATGCAGAGGTTGTAGAAAGCAAACCTAGCAAACCTGTGCCACCTAAAGTGGATAAGGATGACCGCACTAAAGACTATGAGTATACCCGTGGTGAATTATACTCACTCATAGATCAGGGTCAGGAGGCGGTCAGAGGTGCCTTAGAGGTCGCTCAGGAGTCAGGGCACCCAAGAGCATATGAAGTCGCTGTAGCGGCAATGAAGCATGTT
>MDTE01123888.1_pt1 | contig 19158 bp, 19 predicted proteins | sample 811231 | NCBI WGS metagenome assembly MDTE01 (sample SAMN05326651, study PRJNA326480) | marine metagenome | isolation source: seawater | place: Indian Ocean: Red Sea | collected 2010 | reverse complement strand
TAGGTTCAAGAAAAGATACTGTTATTTTGCCTGGATATTTAATTATTCCCTGTTTTGGCCAAACTTTACCTGAATTTAATGCAATGGGAACACAAGAAATATTTAAAGCTTCATATATTCTTCCAACACCTTTTTTAAAAGGTACCCTATCATCACATTTTATTCTTGTCCCTTGAGGAAATATTAAAAGAGGTCTTTTCTCATTTTTGACAATGTCTGCTACTTTATCAAAAAAATTAAGATTATCTTTTGTAGTAGTATCTCTTACTATTTCAATGGATTTAATTTTTTTTAGATAAAGTCCAAATAAAGGAATTTTTAGAAGTTCTTTTTTTAAAATAAAGACTGGATAATTAACAATAGCTTGCAGCGCAAAAGTTTCAAACATAGATTGATGTGCGGAGGCTAAAAAATATTTACCATTTTCAGGAATATTTTGTATTCCTTTAATTTCTACTTTTGTATTTAAAAATATTTTTACAATGAAAATTACATAATGACCTAATAGCTTGCCAAACATCAAAGTAAATTTTGAAGGCAAGAATAAAGTAGGTATTGCAATTAGAAAAACAAAAATTATTCCTAAATACAAAAATATATTAAAAATTAATGATCTTAATAACTGCATATTAATTATTGTTAAATTAATTATTAACCAAATTTACTAAACTTTGTCTCTTCTTAATTAATTTATGTTTTGATCCACTAACCATAATTTCAGCGATTATTGGTCTAGTATTATAATTTGACGTTAAAGACATTCCATAAGCTCCAGCATTAGTTATAGCTACAAAATCTCCTTCCTCAATTTTTGAAAATTTTTTTTGATTTAAAAATTTATCAGAACTTTCACAGATGGGGCCGACAAACTCAATATTTCCCTTCATATTATTATTTCTTTTTTTTAAGGGAATAATATTATGATGAGCGTCGTATAAAGCAGGTCGCATCAAATCATTCATGCCAGCATCTAAGATTATAAAATTTCTATTTCTATTTTTTTTAATATAAATAACTTTTGAAATTATAATTGAAGTATTGCCTACAATGGATCTTCCTGGTTCAAAAATAATTTGACTATTTTTATTTTTTAAAAATTTCTTTACAAGTTTTGCATAACTTTTTAAATTAAGTCCTTTCTCTCTGTTTAAATAAGAAATACCCATACCGCCACCTAAATCAATAAATTTAAAATTTATTTTCGTTTTTTCGATTATTTTTTTCAAAAGAAACAAGGTTTTTTTAAATGGTTTTAAATTAGTTATCTGACTTCCTATATGTACACTTAAACCTTCCAGCTTTAAGTTTTTAAAGTTCTTTATTTTTTTGCAAAGATTTATACAATCATTATAATTTAAACCAAATTTATCATATTTTCTTCCGGTCGATATTTTATTATGAGTGTTAGCAGATATATCTGGATTTAATCTTATTCCAATAGAAGTTTTTTTAGACATTTTTTTTGAAATATCATCAATAAGGTTAGCTTCGCTTTCAGATTCAACATTAATAAGCAATACTTTTTTTTTTATTGCTAATTTGATTTCATCCTCAGTTTTTCCCACGCCCGAAAATACTATTTTTTTTGCATTTATCCCCGCTTTTATTGCTTTCAATAGCTCTCCAGCTGATACAACATCAGCTCCAGATCCAACTTTTTTTAATTCCTTAAGCAAAGCATTATTTGAATTAGATTTAATGGAAAAACATATTAATGGATTTATTGATTTAAATGCATTTTTAAAATTATAAAAATTACTTTTTAATTGTGAAAGAGAATAACAATAAAAAGGAGTTTTATATTTTCTTGCGAGATTAATCGCTGAAATATTTTCAATACGAAGGTTACTGTTCCTAAGTTTTATAAAATTCATTTATTAAATAATTTTTAATTTTTTATTATAATTTTTTTTCGTTTCGTATTTTGGGTCACTTTTTACTCCACAAGAAATACAAAACAAGCAAGCGGTAATAATTAGCATTAGTTTTCGCATTATTTAAATTCCTTACTAAGTTTAGATATCATTTTTTTCACATTTTTAGTAGAAGTTCCTCCATGGGAAGTTTTAAAATTCACAGAATTTGTAACATTAAAGACTTTCATCACATTTTTACTTAAATTATTTTTTATTTTTTTTACTTCGCTAAAACTTAATTCGTTTAATTTTTTTTTTTTATTTTCTGCATAATTTACCAGTTTAGCCGAGATCTTGTAGGCTTCTCTAAAAGATAAATTATTATATTGTACAAGATAATCAGCAAAATCTGTTGCAGTAGTGTAACCTTCATTAGATAAAGATAGCATTCTTTCTTTGTTAGCTTTTAAATTTTTTATAAGCTCGTTAGTTATTATTATGGATTCAATAAGAGTATCATAGCTATTAAATACTAAAATTTTATCCTCTTGCATATCTTTATAGTATGAGAGAGGAAGACCTTTCATTGTTGTTAACAATGCTTGCAAATAACCAAAATTTTTTCCTGCTCTACCTCTAATTAATTCAGCTGGGTCTGGATTTTTTTTTTGAGGCATAATTGATGAACCTGTTAGCATTTTGTCATCAAGCTTAACAAGTTTAAATATATCAGAATTCCAAATAATTAATTCTTCAGCAAATCTAGAAATATGCATTGCACAAATTGAAGCTGAAGATAAAAAGTCTAAAGCAAAATCTCTATCAGAAACAGAATCAATAGAATTATCGGTTGGTTTTTTAAAACCTAACTTTTTAGATGTAAAATTCCTGTCTATTTTATAAGACGTTCCTGCTAGAGCCCCAACACCTAATGGACATTCATCAATATAATTTATATTGCTAGAAAATCTTTTTTTATCTCTTTTAAACATTTCAACATAAGCCAGCAAGTAATGTGCAAATGATATCGGTTGTGCATTTTTTAAATGCGTAAAACCGGGCATAATAGTATTAATATTTAGAGCTGATTTTTTTAAAAAGCTTTTAGTTAAATCGTTTAATTTTTCAATAATTTCAACAGAAGCTTTTTTTATCCATAATTTAAAATCTGTAATTACCTGGTCGTTTCTAGATCTTGCTATATGCAAATATCCAGCATTTTCTCCTATAATTTCAAAAAGTCTTTTTTCAATATTTAAATGTATATCCTCATATTTTTTTTTAAATTTAAATTTATTTTTTTTTATTTCATTTCTAATTTTTTTTAAACCAAAAACTATTTTGTCACCCTTTTTTTTGGAAATTATTTTTTGTTTCATCAACATTTGTGTGTGTATAATTGAGCCAAAAATATCCTCTTCAAATAATCTTTTATCCACGTCAATTGACGCACCAATTTTTTCAAAAATCTTTGAAGTAGGGTTATTAAATCTTGTACTCCAAACAGTTTTATTTTTGTTTTTCATGTGTTAAATTCTTATTTTAAATGTTTAAAATTCAAAAAATTACAAAGTTTATAGCTTTTTCATTTTGTTTTAATATTTTTTTGTCAATATCACAAGCTAATGAGACAGTCCCAATTGATAATATTACAATAAATGAAACTCCAAGGCCAATTTCATCTGTAATATTTGAAGATTTTTCAGGCAATAAGATTAATTTAAAGGATTATAAAGGCAAGCTGATCATTATTAATTTTTGGGCAACTTGGTGCAAGCCTTGTAAAGATGAAATGCCTTCTTTAGATAAACTCTATTCAAGTAACAGTTTTAAAAATTTAAAAATATTCGCTGTCAATATGGAAAATCCAAATCACAAAAAAACAAAGAAATTTTTTTCAGATTTAAAAATAAAAAAATTAGAAATTTTTTTTGATGAAAACTTAAATTTTGTTAAAATTTTTAAATTAAGAGGTGTTCCAACAACGATATTGATAAATAAAAAAGGAGAAGAATTTGCCAGAATCACAGGCTCAATTGATTTTGTAGATAAAAAATTTATAAATTGGTTGTTATTTTATGACAAAATTTAAATTAAAAACTATTTCTATTCCTCCTATTTCATCAAACAAACCAAAACAAGTGATTATTTTATGTCATGGCTACGGAGGAGATGGAAGAGATATAAGTACATTAGCGATTAATTGGCAAAGATTTTTACCTGACGCTTATTTTTTGTGTCCTAATGCACCAGAAGTTTGTTCAATTAACCCGCAGGGATTTCAATGGTTTGATCTATCATCTGATGATGAAAAAATTATATTAGAAAAATCTTTAATTGCAGAAAAAGAACTTGGTACTTTTTTAGACCAAGTGCTGGATAATTTTCAATTAGATCCTCCCACTTTGGGATTGGTAGGATTTAGTCAAGGATGTATGATTGGCATTCAAACTGCATTAAAAAAAAAGGAAACAATAGGTTGTTTTTTAGGGTATTCAGGCAAAGTAATAAATCAAAGTCATTTATCTCAAAACATAAATTCGTACCCAAAAATATTTTTGATGCATGGTCAAAATGACACAATCGTGTCACCCCTACACCTTTTAGAGGCAAAAGAATACTTAGCTAACAATGGTTTAAAAATTAAAACTAAAATGTTTAAAGATTGTGAACATAGAATTCCTGTAGAAGGAACTAGTCTTGGTTTAGAATTTTTAAAAAAAAGTCTTTTAAAATAGAAACAAAATTCTAACAAAACTATTTCTTGAAAAACTTATTTTTATCCGCTACCTTATTAGTATGATTATTTCTGCTTCTGAGAAAATACCTTTAGAAAAATGTCCTGCTTTAGTACTAAATGCAGATTTTAGACCTTTGACTTATTATCCGCTTTCCTTATGGTGCTGGCAAGATGCTGTCAAATCTGTTTTTTTAGAAAGAGTAAGTATAGTTTCAAATTATAATAGAAAAGTAAGAAGCCCATCTTTTGAAATGCATTTACCAAGTGTTATTGCTTTAAAAAACTTTATTAAACCATCAGAACATCCAAATTTTACAAGGTTTAATGTTTTTTTAAGAGACAAATTTACTTGTCAATATTGCGGGGATAAGAAAGATTTAACGTTTGATCATTTGGTTCCAAAATCAAAAGGTGGAATAACCGATTGGGAAAACGTGGTTACCGCTTGCTCAACCTGCAACGTCAGGAAAGGTGGAGGAAGTTACAAAAGTTCTGGAATGACATTGAATACAAAACCATTTAGACCGACAGTAGATGATCTACATCAAAATGGTAGACATTTTCCTCCAAATTTTTTACATGAAAGTTGGATGGATTATTTATATTGGGATGTAGAGCTAGAACCTAAATAAAATTAAATTTTTTCTGAAATTGTAATTGCAATTTTTGAACCAGTTTTAATTAATTTATCCATTATTGAATAAAATCCCTTATTAGTAGCACCTAACTCATAAGCAATGTTTTTATGACTAATTTCATCCCCCTTAAATTTTTCAATATTTGATTTTAAGTCTATTTCATCATCACCTAATTTTTTAAGTTGGTTATCATAGTGATTTTCAATTACTTCTTCTACTGAAGCTGTGCATAACATTGCAGCTTTTTTTCCAAGTAAGGCTGTGCCAAATCCTAAAGTTACACCCATAACATCCCACAAAGGTAGTAAGTAGGTAGGTTTAATTTTTCTTTTTTGAATTTCTTTTTCAAAATATTCTAAGTGTTGCTGTTCGTGACTTTTCATTTCTTCAATTGTTTTTTTTAGATTGTTATCTTGTTTAATAGTTTTTAGTGCTAACAATTGTCCCTCATAAATCTTCATTGCGCCTCTTTCCCCGGCGTGATCTACTCTGATTATTTCTTCCAAGGTTTTTTTGTTAGTTTTTTCCATAGTTTATAAATAATTTTGCAAATATAACACTTAAAACAAAAGAAAAAATAGTATTTATTGAAGCAAGTGAAAAACCAATAATTTTAAAACTTACATTTTTACAACTTATACTATTTTCTTTTAGTTGTTCTAATAGCTGCTGTTTTGTATACAAATTAAATGTCTCATTAGTGGTGCAAGCTATAGATTCTTTAAAAAAACCTTGTTCAATTCCAAAGTGATAAAAAGCTAAAATTAAACTTCCAGCAAATATTATTGCTAAAGTTAATAAAGTAATTTTTTCGTACTTTTTAAAAAAAAGTATATTAAATATTAAAAAGATACCTAGAAAATATGGAATTCTTTGATACAGACACAATTTACAAGGCGTGTGGCCTAATTTGTGTTCAATTATAAAAGCAACTATCAATATTAGTGAAAAAAATATTAACAAAGAAAATAAAATTTTTTTATTTAGTTTATTTGCCATTTTTATTTAAGAAAAAAAAAGTAAATTCCTAATGCTATTAACAAAATAATTCCGCTTATAACAACAGTCAATTTTGTTCCTTCTTTATCCAAAAATGGTCCTATTTTCTCACCAAATTTATAAGCTAAATATGCAATTAAAAAAAAGCGTAAACCTCTTGTAACAATACATATAAAAATAAAAGATACTAAGTTAAAATGAATTATACCACTTGAAATAGTTAAAAGTTTAAAAGGTAAAGGCGTAAAACCTGCTGTGACTAATATACCTAACCAAGCAATAAATCCTCCACCACTTGAAAATTTTTCTTTAAATTCGCTGGAATATTCGTAACCATAAAATTCAAAAATTTTAATAGCTACTTCATTTAAAGAATATCCAATATAGTAACCAAATAATGCTCCTAGCACCGAGAAAGTAGTGGCTATTAATGCGATTTGAATAAATTCATTTTTTTTGGCAATCACCATTGGGATTATCATCACATCGGGTGGAATAGGAAAAAAAGAACTTTCTATAAAAGATTCTATAGCCAAAATTTGCTTAGAATATCTATAACCAGCCCAAGTTATGCATTTATCATATAATTTTTTAATCATTTTTTTATTTAAAGTAGAGCTCTTACTCTATACTATTTTTTTATATGGCCAAAGTTTTTGAAATTGCGATTTGCAAACATTCAAAGGGAAAAATGATTACCGTTCCCAAAGTTAATGTTATTGCTGGAAAAGGTTTAGTTGAAGATAGGCATTTTAAAGACAATAATGATAAAAAATGTCAAATAACACTAATAGAAGTTGAAAATATAAATTTTTACAACCAAACTTTTGGAACATCAATCGCTCCAGCAGATTTTAGAAGAAACATAATTACCAAAGGTATTAGATTAAATGAATTAGTGGGCAAAGAATTTGATATTGGAAATATAAAAGTAAAAGGGCATGATTTATGCAGGCCATGTAAATCTTTGCAAGAAACTTTAGCTAAAAAAAATATAATTAAAGAATTTTTGCAAAAAGGTGGTTTACGTTGTGAAATATTAACAAGTGGTAATATTTTTTCTGGTGATGCAATAAAATGATTTTAAATTATTATTAAAAACTTTATAATAGAACTATGAATATAGTTACAGATCTAATTTTGCCTTTAGCGCTCGCGTTTATTATGTTCGTGTTAGGCTTAGGATTGACTAAATCTGATTTTTTAAGAGTAGCAAAGCAACCTCGTGATTTTTTTGTTGGTGCAATCTTTCAAATTTTTTTACTTCCTGTTGTTGCATTCATTATAATAAAATTTTGGTCCATTGCTCCTGAACTTGCTATAGGTGTAATGATAATAGCAGCGGCGCCAGGGGGTGTAACATCAAATCTTTTAACTTCTTTTGCAAAAGGAGATGTTGCTCTTTCCATATCTCTTACAGCTATAATAAGCTTGTTATGTGTTTTTACAATTCCATTCATCGTTTTAACTTCAGCTAGTTTAATAGGTAATATTAATTTAACACAAAGCATTTCTTTATTTGATATGTCGCTTAATATGTTTTTGATCGTCACTGTTCCAGTTTTACTGGGAATGATTTTAAGAAGTTTTTTTTCGAATTTTGCATTAAAATTCGAACCAATAGCAAAAAAAATATCCACCGTTCTTTTTGTATTTGTTTTATTAGGTGCAATAGCCGCAGAAAAAGAAAATGTAATTTCTTACTTTGCTCAGGCTGGATTAATAACATTAACCCTCAACTTAGTTATGATGTTTTTAGCTTTTTATGTTTCAGGAATGTTTGCAACAGGCAAAGCACAAAAAACATGCATTACTATAGAGTGTGGTCTTCAAAATGGTACACTTGCTATATTTGTTGCAACTTCGATTTTTGGTGGAGGTTTGTATGTTATTCCAGCAGCCACATATAGTTTAATAATGTTTTTTACATCTCTAATATTTGTATATTTAATTAGAAAAAACGTTTAATAAATTTTCTTATTATTTTTTTAACGCAGGAAAAACAGGATTTACTTTTAAAAATAATCTCTGATATTCCTGTTTTATGCATTTGTTAGCGATGTAGATAATATTTTTTGTCTCAACAATTTTTTTAGCAACTTCATTTTCAATACCATATTGTAGCCACAGCGCTTTCGTCCCGACTTTAACGGCATTATCAGCTATCTTGATAGTTTCTTCAGAAGGTCTAAAAACGTTAACTATATCTATTGGTTCTTTAATATCTTCCAATTTTTCTACAACTGGTTCTCCGTTTATTTTTTTACCTACTGCAAAAGGATTTACTGGAACAACTTTATATCCAAACTCTTGAAGGTAGCTCATAACAATTATCGAGGGCCTTCTGATTACATTAGTGGTGGTATCTTTTTTTACTGAACTCACACCTACCATAGCTATTACTTTTGAGTTGCTTAGGCATTCTTTAATTTTTTGATCATTCATATTGAAATAGCTATCTATCTATTTTTCCAACTAGGTTTTCTTTTTTCTAGAAAAGCAGAAATTCCTTCTTTAGCATCCATAGCCATCATATTTTCTGTCATTACCTTGCTTGTATATTTGTAAGCTTTTCTCTGACTCATTTCTAGTTGTTTATAAAATGCTTTTTTTCCAATTTTAATAGTCAAGTTTGATTTAGAGGAAATTTTTTTTGCAAGTTTTAATACTTCAGTTTCTAATTCTGCAATGGGATAGTGATCATTAATTAAACCTATCTCTTTAGCATATTCTGCATTTATAGGATCGCCAGTTAAAAGCATTTTCATCGTTTTTTTTCTATTTACTTTTCTACTTACAGCGACCATTGGTGTACTACAAAATAATCCTATATTGACTCCCGGGGTTGCAAAAATTGCATCATCAGAACTAATAGCCAGGTCACAGCTTGCTACCAATTGGCAACCAGCAGCAAAAGCAGCCCCATGAACTTTTGCAATAACTGGTTTTTTTGCCTCAATTATCTCCAACATTAGTTTTGAGCATAAATTGAATAGTTTTTTATAATTAGATTTTTTTTTTAAACTGCTGATTTCTCTTAAGTTATGTCCACCACAAAACCCTTTTCCTAAGCCTTCTATGATAACCACCTTAGTTTTATCATCGCCATTTATTTTCTTAAAAGCTTTGACCAAAGATTTTAATGTATTAGTTGATAAGGCGTTATAGGTAGAAGGTTCGTTTAGTTTAATTCTACAAATACCACCTATGGACGATTCTACAATTATATTAATTAATTTTTTCATTAAATTGATATTATCTCTATCTGCTTTATATTAAAAATACAAATTTACGTTGCCAGATTTAAATTTATAGAGATAATACTTTTTTATTAATACAAAAATGGATAGGGGGCGAATGGCGGAACTGGTAGACGCGTAGGACTCAAAATCCTATGGCAGCAATGCTGTGAGAGTTCGATTCTCTCTTTGCCCACCAAAACAATGGACTATAAAAGTTATAACAACTTACTGGAACTATTTTTTAATCAAGCTCAAAAAGAAGATAAAAATACTATCTTTCTAGAATGGCTGAATAGCGTAAATAGAAAAAAAATAACTTGGGGAGAGAGTGTTGAAAATATTTATAAATTTGCAAAATTTTTAAAGAAATATATCCAAAACGGCGACAGATGCCTTCTTGTTTCAGAAAATCGTCCCGAATGGTTAATAGCTGATCTGGGCGTGATGTTAGCCGGTGGAATAACTGTGCCAGCTTATACCACGTATACTGAAAAAGATTATCAATATTTAATAGAAGATAGCGAACCTTCTGTAATTATCGTTTCGAATAATGCTTTACATAAAAAACTTGCAACAAATATAGAAAAAAAAGAATTTATAAAAAAAGTAATAATCTTCGATGTTGTTGCAAACGGAGATTATCAGAAAGAAAAATATACTGATTTTAATTTTATTTCTAAATTAGACTTATTAGAAAATGATAAGATAATTAATAAAAATTTAAAAAGGAATTCACCGGCATGTATAATTTATACTTCTGGTACTGGCGGAAATCCAAAAGGGGTTATCTTGAGCCACGGTGGTATATTAAATAATATTGAGGGAGCAATTGAAATTGTAAAACCATTGATTGATAAAAAACCAGTTTTTTTAACATGGTTACCATTATCTCATTCTTATGAACACACAGTACAGTTTGTCCAAATTGCAATTGGTGCTAAAGTTTATTATGCAGAAAAACTAGAAAAACTTTTAGATAATATTTCAGAAGCCAAACCCACCATTATGACTGCTGTTCCTAGGTTCTATCAAAATTTATTTAATAAAATAAAAATGAATTTTAAAAAAGCCACCGGTTTAAAATTAATGTTAATTAATAAAACTATTTATTTAGGGAAAAAGACGCTTAAAAAACAAAAAATATCTTTTTATGAAAAATTTTTAAATTTAATATTAGATCATCTAGTAAGAAAAAAAATAAAAAAACAGTTCGGAGGAAATTTAAAAGCTTTTGTTTCAGGTGGTGGAGCTTTAGATAAGGAGATAGGTGAATTTTTAAATGCAATAGGGTTACCTACTTTGCAAGGTTATGGTTTAACAGAAACTTCCCCGGTTGTTAGTTGCAATCCAATAGGAAATATTAGAATTGAAACTGTGGGGCCTCCGTTTAAGGGCAACCAAGTTAAAATTGCTGCAGATGGTGAAATATTAGTTAAAGGGGAAAATGTAATGTTAGGTTATTGGAAAAAAGAAGAAGATACTAAAAAAATTATCATAGATGGTTGGTTATATACAGGGGATATAGGAGAAATAGATCCAAAGGATGGATATTTAAAAATAACTGATAGAAAAAAAGATATAATCGTTAATTCTGGTGGAGATAATATATCCCCAGCTAAAATTGAAAATTTAATATCTAATTTAGATTGTGCAGATCAGAGTATGGTCTACGGTGATGGAAAAAATTATTTGACTGCATTAATTGTTCCAAAAAAAGAGTTTAAGGGACATAGAGAAGAAATAGAAAAAAAAATTAATAAAATGAACGAAAGTTTAACTTTAGCTGAAAAAATAAAAAAATTTAAATTAATTGAAGAAAGTTTTACTATTGAAAATGGTTTATTAACACCCACCATGAAAGTTAAAAGAACTAAAGTTATTTTAAAATATAAAAATATTTTAGAAAATTTTTACAAAAAATAAATATAATCATCTAAATACATTGTTAAAAAACATTGTTATTACTTGTTTTTTGAATGTTTTATAAAAATTTTTTTTTAAATTAATTTTTTAAAAATTGTCAACATAGTTTATGTTTGACATCAGTAAAAAAAAACATAAAGCTTAAATTAATGAACGAATCAAACGCTGATTTGTTTTAATTAAAATAAATGGGAGCTAAAAATGGCTAAACGTAGAAAAAAGAAAAAGAAAAAAAAGGCTAAAAAAAGAAGAAGAAGAAGAAGATAAGCTAGACTTTTTTTAATGTATTGCGCCCTCCTTTAATTTTTATTGGAGGGCGTTTTTTTTATTAAATTTCTTGCTGTGCAGCTTCGTCTGTTCTTCCGAGAGCTTTATCAATTTTCTTTTTAGCTTTATCTTTTAAAACAACTTCTAACTCTGATTTAAGTCTTTCATATGCTTTTTCAAAAAGCTGTCTTTCACTATAAGATTGTTCAGCAACCACGTCATTTTTTTTATTTAAATCTCTCACTACTTCTGCCAAGTCATAAAGTTTTCCAGAATTTATTTTTTGTTCATATTCTTGAGCGCGTCGACTCCACATTGATCTTTTAATTTTTGGTTTACTTTTTAATATATTTATTGCTTTATTAATTTGGTTAATGCTAGAAATTCTTCTTAAGTGAGATTGTTGATTTATAGGAATACTTAAAGTTAATTTTTCTTTCTCAATATAAACTTGGTAAAATGTAATTTCGATATTTCCTATTTTAGCTTTACTTACAGATGTTATTTTCCCAACGCCATGTTTTGGATAAACCACGTAGTCCTTAACGTCGTAAACTTTTTTTTCGACCGGTTGTTTTGTAATTTTTTTTATTGGTATTTTTTCATCTGAAGATTTATAGGTATTTTGGCCAATAAATTTTTTATTAATTACTTTTTTCTGTTTTTTTTTAATTTTTATATTTTTTTTAATTTTTTTTCTTCCCATAGTTTATTTAATCTCCCCGTCCTGCTTTTTCGCTAAAATATTTTAATTTATCTTTTACTTCACGCCATTTTTCTTGATCTTGAGGAATGTCCTCAGGTCTTTTTTTAGTTATGTTAGGCCACAATGCACTATGTTTCTTATTTAAATCTAACCACTTGTTTGCGCCTTCATTTGTATCAGGCTCAATAGCACTAATAGGACATTCTGGTTCACAAACTCCACAGTCAATACATTCCTCAGGTTTTATTACAAGCATATTTTCGCCTTCGTAAAAGCAATCTACTGGACAAACTTCTACACAATCCATTAGTTTACATTTAATACAATTATCATTAACTATATAAGTCATATATTTATTTCTAATGATTTTTTAACCTTTAATTTTATCAAAGCACTATCTTTGTCTTGAACATATAACAAACCACAAACCCTTTTGATTAAATTTGATTCATAATTATCACTGGTGCCGTCTGAATATACAATTTTCCAAAGTATTTCAATTATTTTAAATCTAAATTCCATCGGGTTTTTTTTAATTTCTTTTGTAAATTCTATAATTTGATTTGATTGTTTTTCTTTTTTTTCGGCCTCACTTAAAATTTCTTCTACTTTATCTGGCGTTGACCCACTAAAATTTATAAGTGCTTTTTTAATAATATCTTTCTCAATATTTGTATAACTTTCATCTATTTTTGCTGCATGTATTAATAATGCAGCTACTAAAATATTTTTATTATTTGAAAAAACATCTTCCTTTTTTTTAAAAAATTTACTGAACATTTATCTAAATCTTATCTCTGATAATTTTTCAAATGCACTATCTTTAATAATTTTTTCATTATTTTTCGTTTTCTTTTTATATTTAGGTTTGTACATATATATAATATCCTTACTATCATTTGTTTTTTTTCTTTCATACTGCAGAATTTCAAAGAGTTTAAAAAAGTTTTCTTTATTACATCCGATCAAATTAATCATATCAGAATCTACTTTAAATAAGCCTTCTTTTGTGTTTTCCATTATTTTTAAAAATAATCTTTCTAGAATGTCTACTCTTACATAAAATTTACCAAAATTTTCAAATCCACATATTAAAAGGAATTTTTTATTTTGCATACTTTCATTTTTTAAGAAATTTAAACCTGACTTCGGAATAATATATTTTTTATCTACAGGATAATATAATTTCCATAATTTAGTTCTTAAGTCTACAGCATCAGGCTTGAGCATTTTTGGAAGAAATATATGATATCTTCCAATTTTAATTCCAGCTTTTCTTAAACTATTTCTATCTTCTTTTGGAATATTTTTAATTATCTTATTTACTGCCTCTCTTTTAATTACACCATTATTTTCAAAAAGTTGGTAACATAGAGCTCTTACATAATTATTTTTAAATTTTAATTTTTCTAAATTGACTAGATCAAATAATTCTGTTTGAATTAATTTGTTTAATTTTAAAAGCAAACTTTCTTCTAATTTTTTTTTGGACTCAATATCAATAGCTTCATCCACAAGCAATTCTAACTTTGGGTTAAGATAATTTTTCCCTGGCGAAATGTATGCGATTGGATTATCCATCCAATATATTTTATGATCATTTGCAACTTGCAAAACTTCACTTTTAATAATTCGATTCGCTCTTCTCATCAATTCGGGCACTATTGCTTGTCTAGCTGCTTTTCGGAGTGACTTAATATCTGTTTTTAAAGACCCAACTTTATGATCTAAATCTAATCTCATACCTTTTAATTGGCCGATGTATTGACCATCAATAATGACCTCATTCTCATTTTTTATTTCTGTTCCTAAAACAATATCTTGCTTTAAACTTCTTGATAAAACGCTTATTCTTTTATCTACAAAGCTTTTTGTTAATTCTTCGTGAAGTTTATCAGACAATTTGTCTTCAATACTTTTTGTTCTTTCAATCCAATAATCTGAATTATCTGCCCATCCTTTTTTATTAGCAACATAAGACCATGTTCTTACATTCGAAATTCTATTAGCCAAAGTATCTATGTTGCCATCGTATCTATCTAAATGATTAAGTTGAGTTTTCATATAATCATTTGAAACTTTTCCACTTTTTGACATTAAAAAATTAAAAACTTTTTTAACAACTTCGATGTGGTTTCCATAAGCCTTTTTAGAAAAATCTGGTATTTGACAACATTCCCAAAAAATTTTTATAGAGTCGCGTGTTGTTCCTATAGCTATATCTTTACTATTTTTAATTAGATATTTTAATACCTTTTCGTCTTGGCATTCTCCAATCCTCTTTAAAAAATCGTTTTTTGATTTTTTTTCAAGTGAATTTATTAAATTATCTAAACTTTCAAAATTTAAATCAGAATTTCTCCAAAAAATAGTATTCAATCTATTTAGTTTATGTGCTTCTAATTTTTCAATTTCATCCGAGGATATAGCTTCGCATTGTCCAGTTATTCCAAAACTACCATCGTTAATATGTCTACCAGCTCTACCTGCAATTTGAGAAATCTCACTTAAATTAAGTCTCCTAGTTTTTTTTCCATCAAATTTTTTTAAACTACTAAAACTTACATTATTAATATCCATGTTTATTCCCATACCAATTGCATCAGTAGCTACGAGAAAGTTTGCATCACCAGATTGATATAATTTTACCTGGGCATTTCTTGTTTTTGGGCTTAAAGAACCCATAATTACTGCGGCTCCCCCTTTTTGTCTTCTTACTAATTCTGCAATCGCATACACTTCATCTATCGAAAATGCTATTAATGCAGTTTTTGGATTTAAACGAGATATTTTTTTATAACCACTATATGTTAGTTTGGAATATCTTTCTCTATTAACAAACTCAACATTTTCAATTAAAGAATCAATCAAATTATGAATCGTGTGAGAACCAAGAAACATTGTAAGTTTTTCACCTCTTGCATGCAATAATCTATCAGTAAATATGTGTCCTCTTTCCTGATCAGCGCACATTTGAATTTCATCGATTGCAACAAATTCGACAATCATATCTTGAGGCATGGACTCAACGGTGCAAATATAATAGTCAGCTGATTTTGGAATTATTTTTTCTTCTCCTGTGATCAAAGCAACTTTATTTTTTCCAACTTTATCAACACACTTATCAAAAACTTCTCTAGCCAAGAGTCTTAATGGAAATCCAAAAATTCCATTTTTATATTTAAGCATGGTGTCAACAGCCAGGTGGGTTTTCCCTGTATTTGTTGGACCTAAAACAGCAGTTATCCTTTTTAAATGATTTTCCATAAATTGCGTTTAAAATTGATTAAAACACTATATCTTGATTTACGCTAAGAACAAAAGATGACTAAAAAGCGACCGAATCAACCTGGTATAAGTTCTCCTTTTAAATAATTGAAAATTAAGTTTAGCATAATTTTAAGGAATTCAATATTATTTTTTTAGCATAAAAGATTAATGAAAACCCATCTTTGGAAAATCAGTGAAGAAAGATTAAAAAAAACAAACTTAGCCTTATACGCTAATTTTATTAAAGAAAATTACAATGTTGTTTCAAACAATGAATATAATAAAATTTGGAATTGGTCCATTGAAAATCCTTTAAATTTTTGGAAATCTATTTGGGAATTTACAAATGTAAAAGGTAAAATAGGCAATCCTTTACTAAAAAAATCTAAAATTTTTTATAAAAATAAATTTTTTCCTCAAGCCCAGCTTAATTATGCAGAGAATATTTTAAAAAAAAATAATGAGCAGGCAGCTATTATATTTAAAAGTGAAAACAACTTTAAAAATATTTTGTCCTGGCGAGACTTAAACATAAATGTTGAAAAAATATCAAATTGGATGAGAGATGTTAAAATTAAAAAAGGTGATAGAGTTGCTGCTTATCTACCAAATATACCCGAAAGCGTGACCGCATATATTTCAACAGCCACATTAGGAGCAATATGGTCTTCATGTTCTCCTGATTTTGGAATTAATGGTGTCATAGATAGGTTTTCACAAATTAATCCAAAAATATTATTTATTGGTGATAAATATTTTTATAATGGGAAAAAAATAAACATCATAGAAAGATTGCCGGAAATATTAAAAAAAATTCCTTCGATCAATAAGGTTGTTTTAGTTACTTATCCTGGGACGCAAACTGAAAAAAACAAAAACGCTGATATTGAAATTTTACATTGGAGTAAATTAATTTCCTTAAAAAATAAAAATAAAATAAAATTCACAAGATCTAATTTTAATGATCCATTGGCAATCCTTTACTCAAGCGGTACGACTGGTAAACCAAAGTGTATTTGCCATGGAACTGGCGGTGTTTTACTTCAACATAATAAGGAGTTGCAAATTCACTCTGACGTTAAAGAAAATGATCGTGTATTTTATTTTACGACATGTGGATGGATGATGTGGAATTGGCTTGTTGGTTCTCTTTCATCAGGAGCAACCATACTGCTTTTTGATGGTTTTCCAATGTACAAAAAAGATGAATTATTATTTGAATTCGCTAGCGAAGAGAAAGCAACTCTTTTTGGCATAAGTGCAAAATACATTGATGCACTTAAAAATAACAAAATCGAACCTAAAAACAATTATGATCTTTCAAAACTAAGGACAATTTGTTCAACTGGTTCTCCTTTGTCCAGTGAAGGTTTCAGATATATTTATGAAAAAATTAAGAAAGATGTTCACCTTTCATCTATTTCTGGTGGAACCGATATAGTTTCTTGCTTTGTTTTAGGAAATTTATTTCAAGCTGTTCATGAGGGCGAGATTCAAAACAAGGGCTTAGGTATGGATGTTGATGTATTTAATGAAAAAGGACTTTCAATAAAAAATACCAAGGGAGAATTAGTTTGTAAAAAACCTTTTCCATCTATGCCAGTTAAATTTTGGAATGATGATGGAGATAAAAAATATAAATCTGCATATTTTGAAAAATACAGAAACGTATGGCATCACGGTGATTTTGCCAAAATAACCACGAATGGCGGATTTGTTATATTTGGGAGATCTGATACTACGCTTAATCCAGGTGGAGTAAGAATAGGTACAGCAGAAATTTATAATATAGTTGATAAGTTTGAGGAAATACAAGAATCAATAGTCATAGGGCAATCTTGGAATAATGATATTAGAATAATATTATTTCTAGTATTAAATAAGGGTTACAGCTTAACTAATGAAGTTAAAAATAAAATTAATACATCAATTAAAAAAAATGTATCTCCTAGGCATGTACCCTCAAAAATAATATCTGTTTTAGAAATACCAAAGACTAAAAATGGCAAGTTAGTAGAGTTAGCTGTTAAGCAAACAATAGAAGGAGAGGCAATAAAAAACTTGGAAGCACTTGCTAATCCAGATAGTTTAAAACATTTTAAAAATATAAAAGAATTAAATGAATAAAATTATTAAAGATCAAATAAAAAAATTAAAACCTTCAGCTACACTAGCTATTAATGAAGAGTGCAATCGATTAAAAAAAAATGGAAAAAAAATTTATAAGTTTGGTTTTGGGCAATCTCCTTTTCCACCCCCAGAATCTGTAGTTTCGGCATTAAAAAATAATGTTAATCAACATACTTATTTGCAAATGCAGGGTCTTGAGGAATTGAGATCAGCTGTTGCAGAATATTTAAATAAAAATAATAATAATAATTTTAAAAAAGAAGATATTATTATAGGGCCAGGCACAAAGGAGTTGATGTTTTTAACTCAACTTGCTTTTAAAGGTGATATTATACTGCCGGCCCCAAGTTGGGTTTCATATAAACCCCAAGCAGTTATAGCTCAAAACAAAGTTCATTGGGTACAAACAACAAGTAATTCTAATTGGTTTCCAACTCCAGAAATGCTTGAAAAAAAAATAAAAACTATAAACAGTGAAAATATTTTACTTTTTATTAACTCACCAAATAATCCTTCTGGTACTATTTGCAAAAACTTAGAAGATATAGCAAAAGTAGCAAAAAAATATAAAATCATTATACTTTCTGATGAAATATATTCTCAAATTACTTTTAATACAAAATATCAATCTATTTCCAATTTTTATCCAGAAGGAACTATTGTAAGCACAGGTTTAAGTAAATGGTGTGGGGCTGGAGGATGGAGACTAGGTTTCTTTGCAATACCTAATCAATTAAAAGATTTTAAAAATAGTTTGAAAATATTATGTAGCGAATCTTTTACATCAGTAAGTTCTCCTATTCAATATGCGGCTGTTAATGCTTATAAAGAAGATCACTCGAAGTATCTTGAGGCTATAAAAAAAATATTATCTTACGCTGGAAACTATGTTTTTGAAAATTTAAACTCCAATTCTATAAATGTTACTAAACCAGAGGGAGGGTTTTATTTATTTCCTGAATTTGTTAAAGCAAAATTTTCTTCATCTTCTGAAATGTGCAAAGATATATTAAACAAGACAGGAGTGGCCCTATTGCCAGGTAGTGATTTCGGTTTAGATAGTAGCAAAATGCTTGCAAGATTAAGTTTTACTGATTTTGATGGATCTATATTTTTAAAGTATACTTTAAGTAGCAAAAAACTAGATGATGAAGATTTAAAAAAATATGCACCAAATGTAGTTGAAGGTGTTTCAAAAATAAAAGATTGGTCAAATTCACTTTAGATTAGTTTTAAAATTGGTATCCTAATCATATTAATTTTAACAATTAAAAAAAAGGGGAAAAAAAATGAGAAAATTTATTTCCACTATTGCAGGAGCTCTTATGCTTTTTGCATTGTCTGCACCAATTGCAACAATAGCAAAATCTGCAGAGTTCTTCACAAT
>MDTE01007142.1_pt1 | contig 19162 bp, 26 predicted proteins | sample 811231 | NCBI WGS metagenome assembly MDTE01 (sample SAMN05326651, study PRJNA326480) | marine metagenome | isolation source: seawater | place: Indian Ocean: Red Sea | collected 2010 | reverse complement strand
GTATTCATAACACTTTTATTGTTTTAGACGATTAGTAATATTATGAAAAAAATAATATTACTAATCGGTATAGTTTTATGGTCTTGCGATAGCATGGAGAAGATAAGTGCAAAAGATGCTTTACTTTTTTTAAATGATGATAAGTACTTTTTTCTCGATGTCCGTACCTATTCAGAGCATAATACTAAATCTATTCCAAACACCAAGTGTATTCCTTTGAATGAAGTTAAGCAAAGGCTTGAAGAATTACATCAATATCAAAATAAAAAACTTATTGTTTATTGTCGTAGTGGAAATCGTTCAAAAATCGCTACAGAAATATTAAAAAAAAATGACTTTGATGCTATAAATCTTGAAGGTGGAATTAATGCATGGAAAGGTGAAGTAGTTTATGGTAAATAGAATATGAAGAATAAAAATAAATATAAACCTTTAGATGCGATGGAATATCCACGATTTGAAGGGATTCGTACATTTATGCGATTACCTCATGAAACTAATTTACATGATATTGATTTTACTATTGTAGGTGTTCCTTTTGACACAGGTGGTACATTTAGAGTTGGAGCAAGATTTGGACCATCTGGTATAAGGGATAACTCTTTATTACTTAGGCCATATAATCCTGCTCAAGAAATTGAAATATTTAAATACTGTTCTGGATCTGATTATGGTGATTTACCAATAGTACCTGGATATCTGCCTGAATCTCATAAATTAATCCAAGCTGGAGTAGCAGAATTATTTAATCAAAATGTTATTCCGATTTTCATGGGTGGAGATCATTCAATTTCATTACCTATATTGCGTGCGGTGAAAGAAAAATTTGGTCCAGTCGCATTAATTCATTTTGATGCACATAGCGATCTTTGGCACGGTTATTTTGATAATAAAGATACACATGGAACTCCTTTTAGGAGAGCAATTGAAGAAGAGTTAATAGACACATCAAGATCTGTTCAAATAGGCTTAAGAGGTTCACTTTATGATTTAGAAGACCATCGAATGTCTGAAGATGTAGGATTTTTAACTATACCAGGACCAGAGTTGCATAAAATAGGTAATCCAACAGCAATTAAAATGATTTTAGATCGAGTTGGGAGTGGTCCGGCTTATTTGACATTTGATATTGATTTTATTGATCCTGCTTATGCACCTGGAACTGGAACACCGGAAGCAGGAGGATTCACAGGTTATGATGGGATTGAAATTGTTAGGGGATTGAAAAATATTGATTTTATTGGCTATGATATGGTTGAGGTAATGCCACCTTATGACCCTGCAGGCATTACAAGTTTATTAGCGGCAAATATTATTTATGAATTTATATCTCTAATTGCTATTAATAAGAAAACTTCTGATTAGGAATGAATTATTTTGTAAAGTGCTTAAAAAACTATGCAAACTTCAATGGTCGAGCAAGTAGAGCTGAATTATGGTATTTCTTGCTTTATTGGTGCATAGTTTATTTTATTATCATTCTTATTGATCGGCAATTAGGATATAATTTTTTAAATCTTAAAGATTTACCTTTTAGTGACTTTCTTCCGATTGGGAAATTTTATTCTGATGTAGGTATACTGGTTTTTTTATACCGTCCATTAACCATTATTCCAAGTCTCGCTGTTATTGTTCGAAGATTGCACGATATTAATATGACTGGTAAGTGGGCATATTTATTTATTATTCCACCATTTGGATTGATCTTATTAATTTATTTGATAAAACCTGGAAATGATTATCAAAATCAATATGGTGATATCCCGAATGAATAAATATCTTTTTTTATTATCTCTTATTGGATTTTATTTTTGGAGTTGTGAGCAAGAAGTTGAAAGTCAATATATAGATGTTAAATGGATTAGTTTTATACCCGGAGAACTTCAATATTGTGTTTATACTCAGGAGTTTAGAGATGATCTTATTGACGTTTATGGAATTAAAGATGCAACAGGTTGGGTTGCAAGTGAATTACCACAATGTGATAGTTTTTATGAGAGAATATCGGTCTACTACTATAAAGATGAAGGATATATTATATCTTCTAAAGATTCATTACAGGAAAAAATTAACCTCATTGATGCTAATAATATTCAGTACGCTCCTTATTAATAGTTTATGGGTTAGCTAATATCATTATGAGAAAAGTAATATCATTATTTGATGGAGTTTATACTAGTGATGGCGACGGTGTCAGTTTAAAACGAATTATAGGTACTCCTGAACTTAATGTGCTTGACCCATTTTTACTTTTAGATGAGTTCGGTAGTGATAATCCAGATGATTACATAGGTGGTTTTCCGTCACATCCTCATAGAGGTTTTGAAACAATAACTTATATGTTAAATGGGAAACTTAAACATAAAGATACGGCTGGTAATGAAGGCTATATAAATGATGGTGGAGTACAGTGGATGACTGCTGGAAAAGGAGTTATCCATAGTGAAATGCCGGAACAAACTGAAGGACTAATGCGAGGTTTCCAATTATGGTTAAATCTTCCTAAGGAAAAAAAGATGATTGATCCATCTTATCTAGATATACCATCAGATAAAATACCAATTGTAAATATTAATAATGGCCAGGTTAAAGTTATATCAGGAGAGTTTCAATCTACTTATGGACCAGGTAAGCCATATACAGAAGTTTTGTATCTGGATGTGCATATTGATAAAATTTCTAATATTAAGATTCCGATTGAAGACGATTGGAATGCATTTATTTATGTATATGAAGGTGAGATAAAAGCGAATATGGATGTTGTAAAAGGAAAGTTAGGAATTTTAGAGAATGATGGTACATTTATTTGTGATGCTAAAGTTAATAATACAAAGTTTATTTTAATTGCGGGCAAACCAATTGGTGAACCTATAGCAAGAGGGGGCCCATTTGTGATGAATACGAAAGAAGAAATTATACAAGCTTTTGATGATTATCACATGGGGAAATTGGGATAATTAATTAAGATACTAATCAGATATCCAATTGTAAAAATAAAAATATTGCGTAAAATAACAGAGAGAAAGATACACACAGTCTTAAAAAGCGACTTTAAAATAGAATCATTATAAATGGATCTTAGCATTATAACGCAATAAATAGGAATAAAGACATAAAAAATACCTATTGATGGATGAGCTATATTCAATAAACTCATTAAAATATTAATTATTGTCAAATAAATAAAAATAAATGATGATAAGTGGACGGATGCGATAATATGATGTAGGAAAGGTTTACCTGTAGATTTATATAATAACATTAAAATAGCACCAGTTAATGGTGTAAATAATAAAAGTTCAATTTCTTGTCCGTAATCAAGAATAATCCGTTCGATATTTTCATAGTGCCCCGCATCAATTAATTTAGATACAATTTTATTAGCGATAATAAATTGTGAGTGTGTTGTTCTTAATAATGGATTTATAAAATAATATATAACACTTGCTAGTATGTATAATCTTATTGGTTGCAGGTATTTAATTCGTTTTCCTAGCCAGTACTGTTGAGTAAGAAAACCAGGTCTACTAAATAAATATTTTAGAGTTTTAAAAATTCTAGAATCATAATCAAACGCTTCATCAAGAAAATCTTTTTTGATTTCGCTAAAAGACACATGATGTTCTCTATCCTGACCACAATTTGAACAATATTGTCCAAAAAGACTTGAGTTGCAATTTTTACAAGTAGCTGCCGTCATAATTAATAGCTATAAATAAATTATTTTTAATAGAAATATGTTATAAAATCAAATAAAAACGCTCAAAACGCGCAAAGAATAGTATGTATTTAAATTAAAAATTTCAATTAAATTTTTTTAGTAAGAATTTTTAGGTTTTTATAAAATTTATGGAATTATTTATACTAATTATTTCAGCACTTATTACATCTTCTCTTTCAGCTGTAATTGGAATGGGGGGTGGAATTATTCTTTTAGGAATAATGGCAATTATGATACCTGATGGATATATGGTAATTGCTCTCCATGGTATCATTCAAATGGTTAGTAATGGAACTCGAACTTGGGTGTTTAAAGAGCATCTAAAAAAAAATATTATTATAGAATTCTTTCTAGGTGCGATTATTGGTTTGGCATTATCCGCCTTAATAATTTATGGAATTATGATATTTAATAGTGTGCATTCAGCTAGTCAAATAAAATTTGATTATTTAAAACCAATTATTGGAATTTATATTTTATGGTATATTTATTTAAAAGGGGAAAAAAAAGAACAAAATAATAAATTATTTATAATAGTTGGTTTTATAAGCGGTTTAAGTTCAATTTTTATCGGAGCGACGGGCCCTCTTATTGCTCCATTTTTTCTAAATAAAAAATTGAATAAAGAAAATATTATTGCAAATAAAGCAGCTTGCCAGATTATATCCCATATTGGGAAAATACCAATTTTTATTTTCTTTTTTAATGTGGATTATATTGCACAATATAATTTATTATTACCATTAATTATTGTTGTTTATGCAGGAACAAATATTGGGAAAATGATATTGAGTTATGTACCAGAAAAAATCTTTCAACTACTTTTTAAGATAAGTCTTACGATTATTGCGGTACGTTTGATTTTAGAACAATTGTTTATTTAAATTTAAGATTTATAAACAAAATGATGATTGGTCATAATAAAAATAATTTCTTTAAAATAAGGATGAAGTATATATGCTTTATCAAAGATTTTTAATTTTTCTTATAATTCTTTCATTGTTTAAAGGATTAATATTGGGGCAAGCTTTTAGTAGTGAAGGTTATCTAAGAATTGTGGGGCCATCGATATGCATGGAAAATTGTGCGAGCTATATTTTAGAAGACGAGTTAGGAAATTTTATTAATTACGTATCTGATGATAATAATATAGAATACTCGGACTATATTAATAGATATGTTACAATCAATGGAGATTCAACATCTTGTGTAGAATGTATTAGCATTAGTGTAAGCAGCATTGAATTATCAATGAATTGTCAATTTCCTATTAATTGTGTTATCGACCCATGTTCATTGAGTAATTGTTTTTCAGATCCTGATGCAGAATGTATCCCTAATTATTGTGGTGGATGTTGGTCAGATTATTATTTAGATAATGAATTAGTTCAATGTGGCACTCCAGAAGGATGTATAGATTTAACTAGTATCGATTTTGGAATGTGTGATATGTATTTAGGTATTGGTTGGATTAATAATCATTGTCAATCAATATCAGGTTGTGGATGGGTGATAGATGATATTGATTATTCCGATGCATTTTTTGCTTCTTTTGATGATTGTGAGCGTAGTTGTTTGAATTTAAGTAGTATAAGTAATCAAGTTGTCCCCATATCTAATAATATCATAACTAATTATCCTAATCCTTTTAACCCGATGACTACCATACACTATGAGTTAATATCTGATTCCCATGTTGCAATTACTATATACGATATACTTGGAGCGGTTATAAATAATCTCCTTTTAGAAAATCAGTTATCTGGTAATCATTCTGTTCAATGGAACGGTAAAGATAATAGAGGTAAACTCGTTTCAGCCGGTGTCTATTTTTACAGTATAGAAATCGATAATTTTAGAAAAACAAATAAAATGATTCTACTCAAATAATTATGTCGTATTTATACTTAATTGGTGCGATAATATTTGAAGTTTTTGGCACTATTTTACTACCAGTTTCAAAAAATTTTACCAGGCCGATTATTAGTATTATTTTAATTATCTCTTATATGGTTTCTTTTTATCTGTTAACATTTGCTTTACGAGAAATACCAATAGCTATTGCGTATTCTACTTGGGCAGGAGCAGGAGTTTTTTTAATTACTATTTTGAGCTATTTAATTTATGGACAATCTCTACAGTGGCAATCTTTAGTCGGCTTATTTTTAATAGCTCTTGGAGTAACCATAGTAAATACATTTAAAAATCAAGATATATTGTAAAAATATTAAGATGATTTTTTTACGTAGATTTTGCCTAAGTTAATTTTGTTATTAGTGTTAAAAGCATTTAAAAATTTTATTTTTTCCATTTTTCTTCTTCTGACAATTTTATTTTCACAAGAATTTGAAGATTTATCTTTTGGGGATGATTCTTCACTAGATATTGCTACTTGGAATATTGAATGGTTTCCAAAAAATAATCAAACCACATTAGATTATGTTACTGAAATTATCACATCATTGGATTTAGATATTCTGGCCATTCAAGAAGTTGATGATACTGATATGTTTGACCAAATGTTGGTTGATTTACCAGATTATACAGGGTATTATGAATCTAATTGGTTTGCGGGGTTGGCATATATATATAAAACTGAATTAATTGAAATTAATGATATATATGAGATTTATATAACATCAGAATATTGGAATGCATTTCCACGATCACCTATGGTAATGGATATAAATTATTTAGGGGTAAACTATTTTATTATCAATAATCATTTTAAATGCTGTGGTGATGGAATATTAGATTTTAATAATACATCTGACGAAGAAAATAGAAGGTTTATAGCGATGAATCTTCTAAAAGAATATATTGATAATAATCTTTCAAATAATAACGTCATTGTTTTGGGCGATTTGAATGATGATATAGCTGAACCATACCCTAATAATGTTTTTCAACAAATTTTAAATGATTCTACTAATTATAAATTTGCAGATATAGATATTGCTCATGGGAATTCTTCTGAATGGTCATTTCCTAATTGGCCATCTCATCTAGATCATATTTTAATTTCGAATGAGCTCTTTAATGGAATAAATGACATTGAAGTTAGAACGATTAAGATTGACGAGTATCTTAACGGTGGATGGTATGAGTATGATCAAAATATATCAGATCATAGGCCTGTTGCAATAAGATTTATTTTTAATACTGTACCATTTTATGATGTTAACGGTGACGGTATTATAAATGAAGCAGATCTAGAAGGATTAGTATCTATTATAATTAATGATATTGAATTTCTAGAATCAGCAGATATGAATTTTGACTTACATAATGATATTTATGATTTATTACTTTTATCAGATATAATTCAAAGTATGTCATATTAAGTTAGAAGTGAGAATTCATATGTATAAAGTTTGTGATTGAAAGTTATGGTTTTAACTTTTAGCTTATATAATAAATATTTCATTCATAGATGTAGAAATATGATAAGAATCAATTTTAAGATAATAACCTTTACTACCTTTATTTTCTTAATTGGATGTGAAAGTATACTTAATGAATCAAGTGGAATTTCAGATGCTGAAATGATACAAATGATTCGTGAAGCTGACAAAGTTGATGTTACAATAGCTTCTATGCCATCTCAATCTCAATTTACCATAGAAAATGATTATAACGATTATTTAGGTATGGGATCATGGAGAGCATCTAGACTGGGTTATCAAGTCGAGCTTGCAGGTCAAGCTCATCGTTCTGGAAAAAGGAATGAAGTATTTTTTAATTTAGATGGAAGGAAATTAAACCCGGATGATTGGGGTAGAAAGGATTCTTATCAAAATGATAGTGAAAAAGAAGATTGGCGATGTTTTGATATTATTTTTCCTTTAACCTTTCAGATGCCAGATGGCTCCACTATTACGGTTGAAAGTGATGATGAAGATGAATGGTCGCCTATAAAATCTTGGTATGATAACAATCAGTTTTCAGAACAGAAACCAGCTATACAATACCCTATCGTTATTTTTCTTGATGATGAATCTATTACAGTAAATGATGATGAAAATCTCGAAAGAGCCTATGGTGCTTGTTACTCAGCTCGGAGAGCTGGATATGATCGAGTAAGAATGAGGGACTGCTTTGAAATTGTGTACCCAGTAGTTTATACAATGCCTGATGGTTCAATTATAACCGTTGAAGCAAATGATGAAGAAAACTGGGAAATCCTAAAATCTTGGTACGATTATAATCCTGGCTACGAAGAAGTACGACCAGAATTACAATATCCTATTCAATTAATTTATGAAACAACCGATGGTGATTCAGTTGTTGATGTCATTTCTGATTCAGCAATGTTAATAGCTAAGAGCCGATGTAGTGAATATTGGGGAGACCTTTATCAACAGTTATGCTTTGAAATAGTATTTCCAATAAGTTTTACGATGCCTGATGGATCTGTCTTAACAATTGAAAATGATAATGGCTATATAGATATTAGAAATTGGTATGTAGGTAATGATGGATATGATGATTTTGAGCCACAACTTCAATATCCAGTTGAAATTATCTATAGAACAGAATATGAATTTCTTTCTTTTTCAATAGGTTCTGATATAGAGATGCTTGAAGCTAAGGAAGAATGTATAGTAAATGAGAATTAGAAGGATATAATAATATATTATCCATTTTTAAACAGAAAACCCCACATATGAGGGGTTTTCTGTTTATTTAATAAATGTCAATTATTATAAGGAATTATTAAGATGTCAGCATTTGAATTTGTAGCAGTTTTATTCTCTGTCATAGTTGGGCTTGCTATATCGCATTTATTGAGTGCGGCATCTGAACTAATCGAGATCCATTCTCGTGTGAAAACATATTGGGTAAATACAATATGGCTCATTACGGTTTTTATTTGGGATATATTTACTTGGTGGGGAATGTGGGCATTAAATGATCTTGAATACTGGGATTATCCATCATTTTTTCTTGTCGTTATTAATTTAAGTGGTATTTATTTTATGACAACGTTGATTCTCCCACAACCTACAGAATCAGGTAAGGTAGATTTGGAGAAACATTATTTTCTGGTTCATAGAGTATTTTTTATTATAACCGCTTATAATTTTGCATCAATCATTTTAATCAATCATTTTTTATTTTTTAAACCTATTATCTCTCCATTCACGATCATGCCTTTTGTACTTACATTTCTTTCAATTTATGGAGCTATAACAAAGTCTAGGAAATACCATGGTTTTTTATGTGTTTTTACTCTTCTGTCTTTAATTATTTTTATGTCCATTGATGTAACAATAATTAAGTAAATATGATTATTATATTTTTGTATCAAAATACATATTTTATAGTTGATTAAAAGATAGTTAATAATTTTAGAATTAAATTTATAAATTGATCAGAATTTTATGCATTATTGATTAGTATGATTATTTATATAATTAGGTTTTATAGAGGAATATGAAATGAAACAATATTTTACAGGTTTTTTTACAGCAGTATGTTTGACATCAAGTATCTTTTTTTTTGTTGGCGCACAGAAAAATCATGGAGATTTACTCGTCAGCAGTCTTAAGATAAAAGATAGATATTCAGCATCATCTATAACAATTGAATCAGAAGGTATAACAATGGTAAATAATAAAGGTAAAAAACTACTTTCAATTGGTAAAGGTGATGTATTAGGTGGTTCAATTAGGGCATTTAGTCCAGAGGGCAGAGAGATGATATATTTAGGATCAAATATAGATGGTGATGGCGGGGTTATAAAAATTAGAAATATATTTGGTGAAGAAACAGGTTCTTTTGGCACAGATATTAATAAAAACGGGATTGCTACTTTAAGTGATCGATATGGAGAAATCGGTTGGGTTGCTGTTGGAAAACAATAACTATTAAAGAACTCATCTCGACAGGTTAATATATGCAACATAGTAATTGGATTTGCCTAAAGTGTAATAATACTAAATATAATATTGGTGAAATAAGAGTAGCTGGTAGTTTTTGGCAGAAAATTTTTAATGTTCAAAGGAATAAATTTACTTCAGTGACTTGCTCTAGGTGTTCCTACACAGAATTTTATAAAGGTGCAAGTAAATCAAAATTGGCCGATATATTTGATTTTTTCACTACGTGAATTATGAAAAAAAATATTTTATATAATTTTTTTATTGATGAGTGATTTAATGATTGATACAGTAGGATGGTTAGGATTTTCTTTAATTTTTTTAGGATATTATTTTAATGCTAAAAAAAAGATTTATTGTTTTTATATATGGGGATTAGGAAATACAGTTTATATCATATATGGCTATATCATTGATGCAATTCCTATTATAGCGATGAGTATTTTTGTATTAATAATGAATTTTTATGGCTATATAAATTGGTCAAAGGAAAATACTTTAGATTTTATAGATGAGTAAGTATAGTTTATTATTTCTTCTAGTATTAATGCTTTCAGGGTGTGTAAAGAAAGATAATCATCAAGAAATCAATTTAGATGAATACACTATAGAGATGCTGCAAAGTGCATATGCTGAGGGTATTTTGAAGGTAAGTGATGTAGTAGAATATTATATAAATTCTATAAATAATATTGATAAATCTGGGCCTAATCTAAATTCAATAATCAAAATTAATCCTGATGCATTAAGTATCGCAAAAAATTTAGATAAAAAAAATCTAACTGCAGAAGAAATGGGACCTATATATGGCATCCCAATTATATTAAAAGATAATATTGATACAAATGATAAAATGCCGACTACAGCTGGGTCAAGAATTCTCCGTAATTCTTTTCCAATTAAAGATAGCTGGGTGGCGAAAAAAATAAGAGATGCAGGTGGAATTATACTTGGAAAAGCAAATTTAAGTGAGTGGGCTAATTACAGGTCTTCGGTTTCATCTAGCGGTTGGAGCGGTATTAATGGGCAGACTAAAAATCCATATATACTAGATCGAAACCCATGTGGATCAAGTTCTGGTTCAGCAGTTGCAGTTTCATCAAATTTATGCCTATTAGCCATTGGAACTGAAACATGGGGTTCTATAATGTGCCCTTCAAATGCAAATGGAATTGTAGGTATCAAACCTACAGTTGGCTTATGGAGTAGATCTGGAATTATTCCTATCAGTTATACTCAAGATACAGCTGGTCCTATGGCGCGAACTGTAACAGATGCTGCTAAATTATTGGGTGTTTTAACAGGAGTGGATAGCAGCGATTCTAAAACCATTTTCAGCTCTGGAAAGTCACATACAGACTATAGTCAATTTTTAAATATTGATGGTCTATATAATAAAAAGATTGGTTTTATAAATAACCAAGAAGGAATAAATGAAAGAGTAGATAGTTTAATGCTTCAAGCTATCAAACAATTGAAACAACAAGGAGCGACAATAATTGAATTTGATAAAATTGTGGATAAAGATGCATATAAGTATTCACTTAAAGTAATGGCCTATGAGTTTAAAGACGGTATCAATAAATATCTAAAAAGATTAGGTAATAATAGGCCAGTCTCTGATTTACAATCTATAATTGATTCCACATATTTAGATAGTATTGAAATGGAATATTTTGATCTTAAGTTATTAGAAGAATCTCAAAAAAAAGGTACACTTGAAAATAGAGATTATAAAGAAGCTCTTTCAAATATGCTTAATAGTTTTAGGGATAACGGAATAGATAGAATAATGGATCAATATAATTTAGATGCTATTATATCACCAACAGGTGGTCCTGCATGGATTACTGATTTTATAAACGGAGATAAGGTAGGTATTTCATCTTCCATTTACGCAGCTCTTTCCGGCTATCCTAATATTACTGTCCCCATGGGCTTTATTGATGATTTGCCGGTTGGGATATCTTTCTTTGGAAGGGCATGGAGTGAGCCAATCTTAATCGAAATAGCTTACTCCTATGAACAAAGTACTAAACACAGGAAGAAACCTGAATTTTTAAATCCAAATGATGATTTAATTTTAAAAAAATCGTTTTATTCTAATGGTAACGAAAAATATCAAAGATATTATAAAGATGGAAAAGCTCATGGCAAGTGGTTACATAGATTTAGTAATGGCCAGTTATGGATAGAAGGCGAATATAATAATGGTATTCAAGTGGGTTTATGGACAACCTATTATGATAATGGTCAATGCAATACTATTGGTCATTATAAAGAAGATCAGAGATATGGTAAATGGGTATTCTATAATAGAGATGGTTCTACGTATGAAGAAAAAAAATATTAAAGGTACAGATAGTGAAAATGACGGTATTATTCTTAGTGATAGATTTGGCTCATTAGGTTGGTCTAAAACAGCTAAAGAAAAATAATGTTACCAGTTCTATACACTTTTAGAAGATGTCCTTATGCAATGAGAGCCAGGATTGCAATATACTATTCAAAAATTAGTTATGAGCACAGAGAAATATTATTAAAAGACCGTCCAAAAAAATTATATGAACTATCGCCAAAAGGTACAGTTCCAGTTTTAGAACTCCCAGATAATACAGTTATTGATGAGAGTTTAGATATCATGAAATGGGCTCTATCAATCAATGATCCTGATGAATGGTTCATGAATAAACGAGATCAACAGCTTGATGCTATTGCTACAAATGATCAGGATTTTAAAAAATGGCTTGATAGGTATAAGTATCATATTCGTTATCCAGAATTTTCTATGGAATATTATAGAGATCAATGTGAAAAAATATTAGATATATATGAAAGACAATTAAAAGATAATCGTTTTTTATTTAGTCAAAATATAACTCTTGGAGATATGGCATTGCTCCCATTTATAAGGCAGTTTGCCTACGTTGATATAACTTGGTTTAACCAACGGTTCATTTATTTATCGAAGTGGATGGAAGATTTAATTCAATCAGTGATTTTTCAATCTATGATGAAAAAATTTAAAATATGGAATCAATTAGACAAGGGTGAAGATATAATTTTTAATAGTTGAAGAAATTATTCCAAATTTTATGATAAAATGGCCTATTATACTATTCACTCTTTTGCATTATTTATTTGCAGCAGATTTCAAAATCCTATCATTTAATATTCATGCATTGCATCCAATTATTGCAAATGATAATCCAAAAGAAAGATTAATAAAAATATTAAAAAACACTACAAATTTTGAGTTTATTTTTTTTCAAGAAAATTGGATTTTTTCAGATAATTACCTCACCACTATTTCCCCCAATTATAATTGGTTTGTTTCTAAAGATTCAGGATTAACTATAGGAGCATTCAAAGATTATAATGTTTTGAGTGTAGAAAATGAATTTTATGATGATTGCAGCGGGTGGTTATTCAAGGCTAATGACTGCTTGGCTTCAAAGGGTTTTCAAAAAATGACTATTTCCATTGATAATGAAATTTTAGATTTTTACAATACTCACCTAGATGCTGGGAATTCAGAAAGTGATTTTAGAGTTAGAGAATTACAGGTTATTCACTTATTAAATTATATTATAAGTAAATCAGATTCTCGGCCAATAATATTAGTTGGTGATTTAAATATTAATTATTTGGCAGATACGGAATTACATTTAATTCATTTATTAAGAAAAGAAATAGGACTTAAACTAGTAAATTGGTTTAAAGATGATACGAACCAATCAGAAGTCTTAGATTATATTTTTTATAGAGATATTGATCTATATCAAAAAGAATTCGGTATTAATCAAGTATTAGATGGTCTAAGCGATCACCCTCCAATTGAGTCTAGATTTATCTTATTTGAATAATCTATTAGTTTATTATTGCTGATGGTTTTTTGTTTAATAATTGCTGATTAATTTTTCGCACTTTATCATTTCATTTTAAAGAATAACAGGAAATTAAAAATATGGATAACAATTATGTTTAACTGGTTAAAATCCTTTGACAAAAAATACCCCTACCTTATTGTTATGTTACTTATTTTTGTTGGCTCAGGCCTATTATATTCGCGCTTAATGGGTTATATACAAAGACCAACTGTACTTGGTTTTTTCCTAATTGGAGAAGGTATCTATTTATTTTATAAAAGATTCTTAAAGAAACTTAAGGAAGATAAAAATAAATTGAGTCATGAAGTTGCGGATGCTATGGCTAGTAAGATCAAATTTGAAGCTGAACAACATAGAAAAAATAGAGATATGTATAATTACATTAAAATATCTAATGATGAAGAAGAGTAAAATAGTATTTCCAATTGAATTTTTAACTTTCTTTTATTTGTTGTGTCTAAGTATTAGTTACCAGAGTATAAGGAGTTTATTATGACTAAATATTTTATTGTAGCTAGTATGTTATTTTCATTGGCTTTAGCTGATGGTCCAAGGAATTGGAAGAAGTGGCATAAGAAAAAACATAGAGCGGTAAAAAAGCACAAGATACATAAAGTCGTACATAGAGCGAATAATATTACATTAAAATACGGATATCATTGGTGCTTTACGCCTTGGAAAAATTTATACTCTATGCATAATCACAAAGATCTGATAGTGATTAGAGATGCTGGAAAAGAGTATAAAAATCCAAATGAAATTTTTGAACAAATAGAACATCTTGGCTCTTTAAGGGAACGGGATCTATTAACCGAAAAAGAATTTGAAAAAGCTAAAAAAGATTTATTAAAAAGGATCTAATAATAAAGGGGGATAGATTGAAACATGTAATTATTACTTTCTTATTCTTGATGATCTCGATTAATGCACAGGAAGAATTAAAACAAAATCCAGAAAAAGATTCTAAATTTCTTGAAATACAGGTAGATAATCCAGAATTGCAATCGGAGATTGATAATCTAAAAATTGAATATGATTCTGAATTAAATAAAATAAAAGAAGAGTTTAAAATTAAAAAAAAATCTTTAAGAAAATTGTATAAGGGAAAACTAAAAGAGATCAGAAAAAAATATAAGATAAAAAAATCAAAAAAGAAGAAGAATAAATAAATACTCATCAATTGATCTGTAAATTATATTTAATGAACACATGGATAGATTGAATATTAAAAAATGTATTGTTATTCTCTTTCTATCATTGAGTTTTGGAAAATTAAAACAATATGAGCCATATATATCCCCAGGAATCCAAATTGGTTACGCTTCTAATAAACAATTCTTTTATGGCTTTCAAGCTAGCCTAGGATTCTCTACTTCCCCTAAAGGATATATATATTCACCATCTTTATGTTTTGGTACAAAAAGGTATTTTAAATCTAAGAGCAATGAGAAATACTTTGATTTGCAAATCATGTCTCTACCTGATGGTAGGGTTGTAGATCTAAGTTTACCATTTGGTATACCAGTTGGTATTGGTTTTGGAAAATCTTATCAGTACGGTAAAGATGATTACAGGATTAAAGTATATTCATGGTGGGTAACTAATTTTACTCTGGACTTCACATATAAGAAAAAAGAATTCACTGGTGCAATAATTCCTGTACTTCCTATATCTGCAGTTATGTAATTTCTTTAATGAATAAATTTATAGCAATGAACAGATTTAAGATTGCAATCGGAAGAGAGTCTGATTTTGAAGATATTTGGAAAAATAGAGAAACTCATCTTGATAGTGTAAAGGGTTTTCAAAAATTTAATTTATTAAAAGGTATCACTAATAGTGATTATACTTTGTATACATCTCACAGTACTTGGGATTCTAAATCTGATTTTGAAAATTGGAAACAATCAGAAGCATTTAGAAAAGCACATAGTGGAGGTGGACAGCATCAAGGTATTTATTTAGGCCATCCTGAATTTGAAGGATTTGAAGTTATTCTTTGATTTAAGAACGGCATCCATGGTTTTTTATTTTTAGTTAAAAATAAATATATTAAAATATGATTATTGATATATTTTTACCTCTATCATTGATATTTATCATGTTTACTTTAGGTATCGGCCTAACGTTCAATGATTTCACAAATTTACTCCATCATCCCAAAGCTTTTTTTATCGGTATCATTAATCAAATGATAATTTTACCTATTATTGCATTTATTATCATTTTGTTGATGGGCATAACAAAAGAGATTGCTGTCGGAATTATGATATTAGCGTCTTGCCCTGGAGGAGTTACGTCAAATATAATTACAAAACTTGCTAAAGGTGATACGGCACTTTCTATATCTTATACAGCAGTAATTAGTTTATTAACAATTATAACTCTGCCAATGGTAACTGTATTGTCTATGAACTATTTTATGGGAATAGATGCTCCTCCATTAAATCTTATTTCATTAGGTTTCACTATGTTTTTTGTTACTGCTATTCCAGTCTTTTTAGGGATATTAGTTCGTTTAAAAAAGAAAAACTTTGCAGATAATTTTGAAATTATTGCGACCAAAATCTCCACTATTTTATTTGTAATTATTATTGTCGGTGCACTTGCAAGTGAGTGGCAAACTTTCGTAAGTAATCTTTCTCAAATTGGCCCAGCGATTATATTATTAATAGTTTCGATGCTAATAATTGGGTACAATACTTCAAAATGGTTTAAAATGAATAATCAACAATCTGTAACTGTAGCAATTGAATCTGGAATACAGAATGGTACTGTTGGAATTACGATTGGTAATATTATCATAAATCCAGAAATTGGATTGTCTATTTTAAGTATACCTTCTGGTGTTTATGGTATTTTAATGTATTTTATATGTTTACCATTTGTGTTCCTGTATATTAAAAGAATCAATATATAATTAAGCAAATTTTAATTTATATTTGATATTTATGGAGAGCTTTTAGCATCGTGATGGCTAATTTACATATGCATAAGGTTATACTATTTATATTATTAATTTTCTCATCTTTTACTAAAGCTAATCTATTTATTAATGGTGTTGATATATCTATGCTGAAGCAGGTAGAAGATAATGGAGGTCTCTTTTATGAAAATGGTAATCAAATTGACCCAATTCAATTATTTAAGAATAAAGGTATTAATACTGCCAGAATTAAAATTTGGCATACCCCGTCTTTAAACTATAATAATTTAGAAAGTGTCCTTGAAATAGCAGAGCGAGCAAATGATGCAGGATTAGATGTATTATTAGATTTCCATTATTCGGACACCTGGGCAGATCCATCAAGCCAAACTAAGCCATTTGCTTGGATAGACTTAAATTTTGAAACATTATGTGATAGTGTGAAACAATATACATATCATGTTATAACTCAATTAAAAAATCAAAATACTCTACCAAAATATGTACAAATTGGCAATGAAACTGATTGTGGTTTATTATGGCCTGATGGATATGTTTGTAATGAATCTGATAATGATGCCCAATGGAATAATCTACGTGAATTATTTATGCATGCTATAGAAGGAATAAATAGCGCATTGGACATACAAGATACATTAAAAATAATTTCTCATGTTAGCAGTGGAGGAAGTTGGTTTTTTAATAATCTAATTGAACAGGGACTTAATATTGATATTTTAAGTATATCATACTATCCAATGTGGCATGGAACTTTTAATGATCTAACTCAGAATATGAATCAACTTGGAAATGAATTCCAAAAACCCGTATTAATTGTTGAAACTGCATATCCATTTACATTAGAATGGAATGATAATACCAATAATATTTTAGGTCTTGATGCGCAGTTACTCGAAGGATATGACGCAACTGAACAAGGGCAAAAGTTATTTCTTCATGATTTAATTTCACTTGTGGATCAAAATGATTATGGAATTGGTATCTGTTATTGGGCTCCTGATTGGATATCAACGAATCAATTTGGAAGCACATGGGAAAATCAGACTTTATTTGATTTTAATGGAGAAATACTAGATGCTATATCAGTATTTGACAATTCAAGTGCTGAAATAACAAAAATTGATCATTTTAATTTTAATAATTTTTATAATTACCCTAATCCTTTCAATCCTGCTACTACATTAAGATATGATCTTCCAGTAGATTCATTTGTTAAGATTATCGTATATGATATGTTAGGTAAAGTAGTAAAGAATCTATTGAGTGCAAAACAATCTTCTGGTAGTAAATCAATAGAATGGAATGCTATTGATAACCAAGGCCAATTAGTATCAGCGGGTGTCTATCTTTACAGTATTGAATTTGCAGATTTTAGAGTCGTAAAAAAGATGGTATTGCTAAAATAGATTATAAAGAAACATATAATAATCAAAAACAATTATGATCTAGTTTTATTTCAGTAGATATTATAATTAGGAATTAGGTAATTTTTAGAATGGTTAAATATTTTAATTTAATTATTAGTTTTAGTTTTTATTCTTGTTTATTTGCGCAGGAAGTTTCATCTCTAGAGTTTGATGCTACTAATGCTACACATAACTCGATTGTTCAGATTGATTCAGATACATACGCTATTGCATATCATAATAGTAGCTATGGTGGCTATATTCGAACATTTACTGTTTCATCTGATGGTACATCCATTTCTTCAATAGCTTATCTTAGGCATGATTTAAACCAGGGTACCTATAATTCTTTTATTCAGGTTGATTCAGATACATATGCTCTTGCTTATACTGGATATGGCAATGATGGTTTTATTAAAACCTTTACAATTCCAAGCGACGGTTCATCCATTACACAAGTAGCCAGTCTTGAACACGATGTCTCAAATTGTATCTTTAATTCTTTTATTCAGGTTGATTCAGATACCTATGTGCTCGCTTATACTGGAACCAATGATGATGGGTTTATATCTACTTTTACAATTTCTGCAACTGGTTCTACAATTACCGAAGTTGCTAACTTAGAGCATGATACTGATTATGGCCGATATAATTCTATCGTTCAAGTTGACTCAGATACCTATGCACTAGCATATACTGGAACTGATGATGATGGTTTTATATCTACTTTTACAATTTCTGCGGATGGTTCTTCAATTACCGAAGTTGCTAATAACGAATTTGATACAGGATTAGGCCAACACAATACTATTACCCAAGTAGATTCAGATACTTATGCACTTGCTTACATGGATAATGAAAGCGATGGCATGATCAGAACATTTACTATATCATCAGATGGCACTTCTGTCATGAATATTGCCACCCTTGAGTATGATTCAGATATTGCGACATACAATTCATTATTGCAGGTTGACTCTGATACATATGTACTGGCTTACGCGGGAGATGGAGATGATGGGTTTATTTCAACCTTTACAATTCCTGCGAATGGTTCTTCAATTACAGAAGTTGAGACCCTTGAGCATGATATGGATAAAGGACAGTTTAATTCCCTGTTTCAAGTGGATTCAGATACTTATGTACTTGCATACACCGGCACTGGGCAAGATGGTTTTATTAAAACATTCTCTATTGCATCGGATGGTAGCCTTCCAGTAGATCTTTCATCATTTAGTTTAGTATCTAGTCGTTCTAATGCAATGACGTTAGAATGGGTCACAGAGAGCGAAATTGATAACTTAGGGTTTATAGTC